>JGI24806J26614_1000703_pt1 | contig 11024 bp, 11 predicted proteins | sample Kansoi200umMDA_FD_26614 | JGI IMG/M metagenome (IMG submission 26614)
TAACTTTAGTAAATACACCCCTTACTGTAACAGGTACTCATCAGCATCACATACATGTTGTGATGAAAGCGGCTGGTACAGCTTTAAATTCATTCACGTTTAATGTCGCATTAGCCGAAATGGTCACGGGCAATGAATACAGAAGACTTTGACATCCGCTGGCAGTTTCCACCCTCAATGTAACAGTATATGTATTTGCGATAGAATAACTATGAGTTTGATTAGGTGGATTAGGAGCTAGCACAATAACCTGGGGCGAGCCATCTCCAAAATCCCAGGTCCATTTATTAATAGTAGCACCCGGAGTTGATTGGTCTGTAAACGTTATTGGCTGATTAATACAGAAAGGACCTGTAGCAGAAAACAATGCTGTGGGTGGATTATTTACAACCACGGGATGTATCATAGTATCCGCCTTACAACCTATATCAGTAATGAGAGTATATTTTACATCATGCGACCCAGGCACTACAAACGTATGTGTGGGATTGGTTATTATTGATGTGTTTGCACCTCCACTGGCAGGATCCCCGAAATTCCAATACCGGCTAATAACAGGTCTTCCGGCTGTATTGGAATTATCAAAAAACAGCACAGGGGTCGTGATACAACCATCTGTTGTAAAGTTAAAATCAGCGATCGGAGTAGGAAAGACTTCTACATCAAAATCATAATCCTGTTCACTACCACAACCATCTGTGTTTTGACTATACGCTGTAAGGGTGACCGGGAAGGTCCCTGCTACATTAAATAAATAATAGGAAGGAAGTGAATACCAATAAACCGTCTTTCCATTTACTATGGTGGTAGAATCAGGTATTGAACAACAGGATGGCGGATACCTTGTCGTGGTATCAGGTGGATTGCCGGGTAATTGATTAATCTGCCAGAAAATAGAATCGGCCGCGTAGGGTAATGAGATTTTAAATTTTGAGGCTGTACCAATACAAACAGCCGGAAATGATGCATTCCCATACTGTGTTCCAAATCCCAGGGATGTATAAAGATCTTTAATGTTCGCGCCTGCATTATAACCATAGGTCTCAGCATTGCCATATCCATAAGCAACGGCATTGAATCCCGAATCACATAAAAGTGTATGATTTCCTACAGTAACATTATTCAGATATAGATAATAATAGCTAGCATCCTGGGGATGTTGGACCCATGATGCAACAGGAACCGGGTTGCCATCAAACGTGAATGAATTTAAAGCTGTACCAGCCGCTTTCATCACAACATGTATGTGATGCTGATGAGTACCTGTTACAGTAAGGGGTGTATTTACTAAAGTTACTTTACTTATATTTTGTTCAACCGGGCTTAACAATATCATTTCGGGATCATAGGGCTGTGGATTTCCCGGGCAACCCTGGGTAGTAAAATATTGCGCTACAGATATGGGCTCGTCTGCTGTAATTAGATTAGGGAAACCAGTAAAGAACTGGTAATACTCATTAGTAAATGATGCTGCAGGTATCAACGCGCCGTTCAGATATACATTCGCTGTGGCTTTACTCCGATAAATACGATAATAATTATTAGGCCGCGCATAGCTGGATACTGTCACAAATTTTTTCCCCCATGAAGAAAGAGGATATAACTGCTGATAGAGATTATCGGCACTATTGGCGCCACAGCCAGGGGACTGGATGTATACTTTACCACTACCGGAAAAAACAGCGATCTTTTTACAGCCGTTTCCTGTAGAGACTGATTTGATCTTGGAGCCCGAAAGGTCAACGCCATTAGTTCCCGAAGTTGTTCCCAACACCTGGTAAACCTGTCCCTTATTTAAGTTAATAATATTTGTAGAGCCTGCAGGCCAGCCTCCTCTTGTAGATGCAGTAACAGTTACCTCAACAGTTGTGTTATCTTCTACTCCAACAATAGTTATGTATGAGCAGGGATTTTGTTCATTTGATAAGTTAGTAAAACTGGAGGCCATGTACTCTTTACCCAAAACATTACTCGGCAAGCAAAGACTGGCAGCGCTTGCCTGGCTCCTGGTAATAAAAGAATAAACAACAATAGGTTTTACTGCAGTAACATGAATTGCCCTGCCATTGATCAAACCATCACCACTTACAAAATAGGTATTGGGTATTGTAACTGATACTACCTGGTTGGCATTAATAGTTCCTGATTGAATAGGCGTGCCGCTATAGATCTCAACATTGTATGTAGTGGTAACATCAGAAGTCAAATAAAGAGTCATTACCGGAGTTCCGCCCGCATTGACCATTCCAACATGATAACTATAAGCAAGCCAGAATTCTTTGCCTTTGTTGGAAAAATCCTGGGCATGTATTGGTTTGCCGATAAGAACCAATAATAGTATTAGGGTACTTAAGTAGAGTTGTTTCATTTAGTCCAATGTCCAATGAAAAGAGTTTGCAATATATTAAAATAAGATTAAAATTCTTAGGGGCTTTTCCGCAGTCTGAATAAATAATTTCTCTCAGTTTGCTCTTAATAGAATGGCTTAACTCAGGCCTTCATAATTTTCGTAGATCTACTTAATGAGCTTATAGGATAAAATGATAAGATATCGGGTTAATGAATCCAAATCCATTCGAGATTCATATGGTCATAAAAAATCATACCTGCGCCTGATTAAAGGCTTATTGTCAACTTATACTCTATTATACAGAAAATCAACGTAAAGATAATATAGACATATATCTTAGCCGAGATGAACTTTAGTAAGACAATCAATCCGATTTTCGATTATAAAACTTGAATGATAATTTATAGTAAATCTATGTAATTTACTGGTATACTATGTTTTAATTAAAAAGATTAAGCTTCATTTTTTAGTAAAAATCTTCAAACGAGAATTATGGCTAAAGGCTAAATAAATTAGCTTAATATTTTACCCGGAGTTGGGGTCTTATATCTTACTGAGCAGTTTCTAATCTAAAAGTTCTTATTCTCATTTGCCCGGTTTTCTAATTTATCCATTCCTCTTCCTGAAGGCATGTCCTTTTATTTTTCTGGCATTGTTGAAGCATCCCTGAAACATTGTTGAAGCATCCCTGAAGCATTGTTGAAGCATCCCTGAAGCATCGTTCAGGCATCCCGCCCTTCAAAAAGAGGTAAATAAGTTTTTCTTGTTTATTGCGGGCCGGCCGGTTTTTTGGGCTTTGGATGCCCTCCCCCATCTTCAAACTTTTTGCAGGTTCTGGGTAAGCGATTGTAAGAATCTTCATTTGCCGGAACGTCATCGGCATCATAGCCGGCATTTGCTATGGCTGTTTTTATTTCTTCAATATTTATCCTGTCGGTGAGATATTTGACCTTGGTCTCTCCCTTGCGGTAATTCACGGTGGCTTCCAATACTCCATCATATCTTTTCAGATAGGTCTCGATCCGGGTCTTACAATTCTCACAAAGGGCAATTAGGGGTTTTAATGACTGCAGTAAGTATAGGCTTGGTTTGTGCTCCTGCTGAACCGGCCATGGCAGTTAAAACCAGGGCAAGGAATAAATTTCTTTTCATCATTGGCAATTTAAAGAGTCCCGTTCCAATTTGCCGGGTCGTCCCGCCATTTTAACAAAACTTCCTGTTGTCCAGGAGAGACCATTCCTTTTTCTATAGCGAGTTCTATTAAAGTTTTGTAATCAGTCAGGGAATAATACACCAATGATGCCTTTTCGAAGGCATCGGTTGCAATTTTAAACCCATAACTGAATATTGACACCATCCCAATCACATCTACGCCTGACCCTTTTAAGGCCTCCACTACCTGGAGGCTGCTTTTCCCTGTTGATACGAGATCTTCTACTACCACCGTCCTTTGTCCTTTTTCAAAATAGCCCTCTACCTGGTTGCTCAAACCATGTTCCTTGGGTTTAGGCCTAACATACACGTAAGCCAGCTTGAGCTGGTCAGCAGCCATAGCTCCCCAGGCAATCCCGGCTGTCGCCACCCCGGCTATTAATTCGGCATCAGGGAATTTTTCAAAGATCACATTGCATAATTCTGATTTAATATGGTCACGACTATAAGGAAAGGAAAGTATCTTTCGATTATCACAATAGATAGGACTCTTCCATCCGCTGGCCCAGGTAAATGGGTTGTCAGGACTTAATTTTACTGCATCCACCTGTAAAAGTTTTTCAGCTATGATCTTTGCATCAGTCATATTTTCAAAGGTACAAGGCACAAGGCACAAGAAACAAGGAAAGGCACAAGTACAAGGGTCCAGGAGTGAGAAATTTTCAAATTGCAGATTCTTGTACCTTGTACCCTTGCATTGTGCCTGATTTCTTATGTTCATAAAGATCTACTTCAATGACAAGCCTCTGTTTCTCTGTAATGAAATAGACCAAAGCATTCAACCCTATATTCATCATGACGATGCGGTGTTCATTGATGAACTGAATTCTCATACTGTCAAAACAGTGATCCATGAAATGGAATTGGCAAAAGTGCATGCGGGGGTATTTTATCATCCTGATCTTGAAGAGCTGAAAAAAGCTTTTTTAAAAAAATTTACCCGTATCCTGGCAGCTGGTGGATTAGTAGAGAATGAAAAAGAAGAAATACTTTTTATTTTTCGCCGCGGCAAATGGGACCTGCCAAAAGGCAAATTAGATAAGGGAGAAAAATTAGAGTCCTGCGCCCTGAGAGAAGTCAAGGAAGAAACCGGGTTAACACAACTCAACCTGGACCGTGCCCTGGGGATCAGTTATCATACTTATCACGAAGGGTCAAAACATATACTCAAAGAATCACACTGGTGGGCAATGAGCACAAAGGGAAATGAAAAATTAAAACCGCAAACCGAAGAAGATATCACCGATATCAAATGGGTAAAGAAATCGGATCTACCGAAATACATCGCTAATTCTTATGCTTTGATAGCCGACCTGTTCAAGACATATGTTCAATGATCTGCGGCCTCTGCTTTAGCTTCCAAAATGACTTTCTTATTTCTAATTTCTTATTTTTTATTCTCTCCTGGGAATGATCGCAACTGTCAACCGGCTTACACAGGTCAACTTTCCCTTATCATCATAGATCTTTATATCCCAAACATGTGTACTACTACCTATATGCAGTGGTGATACAATACCGGTTACATATCCTTCTCTTACTCCACGGATATGATTGGCATTTATTTCCAAGCCCACGCAGAGAAATTTTGAATGGTCTATTACCATGGCAGAGGCAACACTCCCGACTGTTTCTGCCAGTACGCAGGAAGCGCCACCGTGAAGCAGCCCATAGGGTTGATTGGTGCGATGATCGACAGGCATTTTTGCTTTGATAAAATTGTCCCCCAACTCAGACCATTCAATACCTAAATATTCAGCCATGGTATTTTTCCCAATAGGCCTGATCTTTTCCAGTGAAAGTGATTTATCAAACCAAATAGACATGCTATTTCTTTAATGAGTTGTAAACAATTTCCGGAAGAAAATGACTGGCATCGCCACCGTTCCGGATGATATCGCGGACAATGGTGGAGGCTACTGAAGTATATTTTGGCTCGCCGGTCAGGAAAATGGTTTCAATGCTCCTATCCAGGGTGCGGTTGGCATCAGCGATCGTTTTTTCGTATTCAAAATCGCTGACATAACGTATTCCCCTTAAAATGAACCGGGCCCCGATCTCTTTACAATAATTAATGGTCAATCCTTCGTAAACAGCTCCTTCCACCCTTTCTTCATCTTTATAAATTTCTTTTATCCATTTCAATCGCTGTTCTGCTGAATACATAGGAGCTTTAGACGTATTTAAACCAATCCCTACGATGATCTTGTCGAACAGGGGCAATGCCCGGTTAATGATATCTACATGACCTAAGGTCACCGGGTCAAATGTGCCAGGAAAAAGACAAATACGCATAGGTGTTCCTGATTTTTGGTTTTAGATTCTAGATTTTAGATTACAACCAAAAATCTAAAATCCAAAACCTAAAAACTTTATCCTGTGTTGCGATTCGATAATAAATATAGTACAGCCATCCTCACCGCAACCCCATTTTCCACTTGCTGTAAGATAATCGATTGTTTACTGTCTGCCACATCACTGTCAATTTCCACTCCCCGGTTGATTGGTCCCGGATGCATGATCACAATTTCTTTATGTAAACCATCTAATAGTTTTTTATTGATCCCATAGGCCAGGCTATATTCTCTTAATGAGGAAAATAAAACCTGGTTTTGTCTCTCCAACTGTATCCGCAATACATTGGCTACATCACACCACTCCAGGGTTTTTTTCAGGTTGTAATTCACGTTTACACCCATCGCTTCACTTATGTATTTTGGAATGAGCGTAGGGGGTCCGCAAACAGTTACTTCTGCCCCCATTTTGGTAAGCAGGTAAATATTGCTTTGTGCCACCCTACTGTGCATGATGTCGCCGATGATGGCAACTTTTCTACCCTCAAGCCCTCCGGTTTTTTCTTTGATGGAATAGGCATCCAGCAGCGCCTGGGTAGGATGCTCATTGATACCATCCCCGGCATTGATGATAGCAGCCGGTATATGTTGCGCCAGAAAATGAGGAGCGCCACTGGCACTGTGCCGCATCACTACCATATCCACTTTCATGGAAAGGATATTGTTCACTGTATCCAAGAGGGTTTCTCCCTTTGCAACAGAAGAAGCGGAAGCCGAGAAATTAATAACGTCGGCGCTGAGTCTTTTTTCAGCCAGCTCAAATGAGAACCGCGTTCGGGTGGAATTTTCATAAAAAAGATTTACAACAGTAATATCCCTGAGCGATGGAACTTTTTTTACCGGTCGTTGTAATACTTCTTTGAATTGTTCTGCCGTTTGAAGGATCAGTGAAATGTCCTGCGGGGTGAGATCTTTAATGCCAAGCAGGTGTCGAGTGGATAGTTGCATTAAAGGACGAAGTTAAGGGAGAGAAATGAGAAATAAGAAATTAGAAATGAGGAATAAGAAAGTGTTCCCTAATCGGCATATTTCCTCATTTTTAATCTTCAAGTCTGACTCAATACAAAATAACTTCCTCCTTATCCCATTCCACCTTTACTTTTTGAGAAATGATCGAGTCGATCGATTTACCAACATAATCTGCCTGTATGGGTAATTGACGGCTGAATCTCCTGTCGATCAACACACATAATTCAACTTTTTCCGGTCTGCCAAATGCCAGTAACGCATCCAAGGCGGCCCTGATCGTCCTGCCGGTATACAATACGTCATCAATCAGGACCACATTTTTATTCTCGATTGAAAAAGGGATATCCGTATGATTGGCGTTATGTAATTCTTTGCGAATATCATCCCTGTAAAAAGTAATGTCTAGTTTACCATACTGAATATTATCAGATGGAAGTTGTTCTTTTATTTCTTCGACTATTTTATCTGAAAGAAAAACTCCGCGGGGCTGTATCCCGATCAGTATTGTATTTTCAAGCCCGATATGATTCTCCAATAACTGGTGTGCAAGTCTTTTAATGGTGATAGCAAGGTGCTGGGCAGTAAGAATGGGTTTCAATCCAGTTTGTGTTTGTGTAAAAATAATAAAGCCCCCTGAAAGAGGCTTTAATAAAAGAACTGCATGATTAATTATTTGTGCCTGCTGGCGTTATTCCTGAACTGGTAAAAAATACCTGCCTGAAAAACACGGTTCCTGGCTTCAAAATCACTCTCATCGCTCACGTCGCTAATACCAAGATTATAACGGGCATCCAGTCCAAAGCCGGAAGTAAAAACATAACTGGCACCAAACGCCCAGGAAAAATCAATGGTTGAGAAAATATCGCTGACATCATACTCAACATTATTTAACTTTTGTTCAGCCTCTAAAAGAAATCCAAGCTGTGGCCCTGTTTGAAACCGGAAACCATCATTGACCATATATTGTAGCAACACTGGTATGTTCAGATAGGTCAGTTTGATCTTGTTGTTATCACTCCTCTCACCGCCCTGCAGCGAGATCAACAGTTCCGGCTGAACAGCAAAATGTTCGTTTATATGAATATGAGCCAGGCCACCTGCATGAAAACCGGTCTTAGAATCATAATCAGCCCCATCGGTGATCTTCAAACTGGAAACATTCATACCTGCCTTTATACCGAAATTGGTTCTCTGGGCTTGAGCTATCAAAGAGAATAAAAGAAGCGTGACAGTTGCCACAAATAGTTTTTTCATAACGCATGATTTTAATTAAACACATTTTCACAATCCGCAATGCAATTCATCAGGAAAATCATGCCAGTGCAATAAAAAAGGGCTGGTAATTCCAGCCCGCAATAAATAAACCTGTCAAGTTATTACTGAGGTTTTCCTGCCATACCTCCGAATTTAACAATAGCGGTAAGTCCGATGTGACCCAATGTTGTACCGTCTTTGCTCAGGGCATTGTAATTGACTGCTACCTGCAACCTCTCTCCATTATAACCAATTTGGGGCTGATAATTAAATGCGCCATCACTCTCTCCGCCACCTGTTAGAATACCATAGCCGGCTTGTGCGCCAATAAAGAAATTCGTGCTGGGATAAACTCTCAGGCCTGCAATGATCGGGATCAGCCCTACACCATCATACTCTACATCTGTACCTAAAATAGTGACCGTTTTTCCAAAGAAGTGGGTGTAACCGGTAGTAATGATTCCGGAAAGCATATAGGAAAAACGATACTCACCCTGCAATTCACCGCCAATCCCAAAACTGTGCGTATCTGCAAAATCTCCAATGGGCATTGCCGCCCTAATTCCGCCACCAAACTGGAAACCCTGTTCAGGTTGTTGGGCATTTGAATGAATAAAGGCAACTGCGCTTAATAGAAATACGAATGCAAGTTTTTTCATAAAAAAAAGATTAGGATTAAAGAATAAACGCAAAGCTAGAAAATGAAAAAATTTTCAACCACACTAATTTGGTTAAAATCAGGTATGTGGAAAACTGAATAGCATTGATACTTAGGGAACTAACGTGTCAGCAATAGCTATTTCACTTTAAAATACTTTTTACATTAAATACAGAACCCAGCTTATTTTTCCTGCATGAATGGATAACGATAATCTGTTGGGGGATTAAAAGTTTCTTTAATCGTTCTTGCACTCAGCCAGCGATAAAGATTTAAAATGGAACCCGCTTTATCATTGGTCCCCGATCCCCTGGCTCCGCCAAAAGGCTGTTGCCCTACTACCGCTCCCGTTGGCTTATCGTTGATATAAAAATTTCCGGCAGCATTACGAAGTTTATTCGTGGCTAATTCAATTGCATCCCTGTCTTGTGCAATTATTGATCCCGTTAATGCATAAGGAGAAGTAGTATCCACAAGATCCAGCGTTTTTTCAAAACCATTTGCCGGATAAACATAAACGGTTAGCACGGGGCCAAATATCTCTTCACACATGCTTACATACTTTGGGTTCTTTGCTTCAATGATCGTAGGTTGAATAAAAAAGCCTTCTTTTTTATCGCATTTCCCTCCTACCCATATTTCAGCCTTAGGATCCTTCTTGGCATTATCAATATATGATTTGATCTTATCAAAACTTTTTTCGTCGATCACGGCATTTATAAAATTGCTGAAATCTTCCACGTTCCCCATTTTAAAACTCTTTACGCCGGCTATTAATTTCTTTTTTACTTCTTCGGCCATATTGGAGGGAATATAGGCCCTCGAGGCAGCTGAACATTTTTGTCCCTGGAATTCAAATGCCCCCCGAAGCAAAGCCGTAGCTACCACGTCCGGGTTAGCCGATTTATGCGCGATGACAAAATCTTTCCCACCCGTTTCTCCAACGATCCTGGGATAAGATTTATACATTGACATATTCTTTCCTATCGTTTCCCACATATTATTAAACACGGCTGTGGAACCGGTAAAATGCACACCGGCAAACAAAGGGTGGTTGAAACAAACTCTCCCGATCGTCGGGCCGTCTACATAGATCAGGTTAATAACCCCATCCGGTAACCCTGCCTCCTTTAAAATTCGCATGAACATCTGTGCCGAATAGATCTGTGTGTTTGCGCATTTCCAAACCACTACATTTCCGCAAAGGGCGGCAGAGGTAGGAAGATTTCCCCCGATGGCTGTAAAGTTGAATGGGGTTACTGCCAACACAAATCCTTCCAGTGGGCGATACTCCATCCTGTTATGCATACCGAACGGGCTTATGGGTTGCTGCTTATAGATCTCACTTAAAAAATGAACATTGAAACGCAAAAAATCGATCAACTCACAAGCTGCATCTATCTCGGCCTGGAAAACATTTTTACTCTGGCCCAGCATGGTTGTGCCATTTAGGTAGGGTCTGTATTTTGTAGCGAGCAGGTCAGCAGCCCTTAAAAAAATATTGGCTCTTGTTTCCCAATTCATCGCGGCCCACTCTTCTCTTACTGCTAAGGCAGCTTCAATAGCCTGGTGAACGTGCTTTTCTTCTCCTGCAGAATAATAACCCAGCACATGTTTCAATTCATGCGGCGGATGTATAGGAAGTTTTTTATTTGTTCTCACCTCTTTATTCCCGATGTACATTGGGATATCAGGTTCCTGGTTTTTGAGTTCTGCCAGAACTTCTTTCAATCTTTTTCTTTCCGGGGATCCTGGAGCATAAGAAAGTACCGGTTCATTAACGGGCATTGGGTAACTAAAATATCCGAGGCTCATAATATATATTTTGTTTCTTGCAAAGCTGCAAAGTTAGTCAGGTTAAAATGGTCAATGCTCAATTTTCAATACTCGATGAACAATTATGACCGACGACCTGGATATTAAATATTGAACATTGCATATTGAACATTTCTTCAACAATCAAAGGTTAAACTGTCTCCTTAGACTGCATGAGGTACGCCTTGATAAACCCATCCAACTCTCCATCCATTACCGGTTGTACATTTCCCGTTTCAAAATCCGTACGATGATCCTTGATCATTTTATAGGGATGAAAAACATAGCTTCTTATCTGGCTCCCCCACTCTATTTTTTTCTTGTTGGCATTCGCTGCATTCTTTAACTCTTCTCTTTTCCGCAATTCTTCTTCATACAAACGGCTCTTCAGCATTTGCATGGCCAACTCCCT
>JGI24806J26614_1000704_pt1 | contig 11023 bp, 8 predicted proteins | sample Kansoi200umMDA_FD_26614 | JGI IMG/M metagenome (IMG submission 26614)
GACTTTCCTTGAAACTGATTCAAGGATCGGGATCTTCATATTTAACCCGGGTTTTGCGATACGACGGTATTTTCCAAACATCGTGATAACGCCGATATAACCCTGGTTTATGGTGAAGAGCGATCCGAAGAAAATGATAGCAGCAACTATGATCCACCAGTAGTGAATCAGCCAGTTGGTAAATTGTTCCATATTATTGGTTGATTTTTTATGTAAGATTAACTTTTTTCTTCCCAGATCATTGCAAGGTGAACCATTGTTTCAACAGCCTTATTCATATCCTGCACACTGATAAACTCGAGTTTGGAGTGAATCGCCTGTTCGCCCGCGAAAAGGTTGGGACACGGCAAACCCATAAATGATAAACGGCTTCCATCTGTTCCCCCTCGTATGCTCTCCATCTTTACATTAAGGCCTGATCTAGTAATTGCTTCCCTTGCATATTCGACAACATGGGGATGCACGTTCAGGATCTCTTTCATGTTGCGGTATTGCTCTGTAACATGAAATTCAAAACTTGCCTTTGGATAAGTGCGCATGCGTTCTTCGATCTGTGTGCGCAGGTAATCTTGCTTTTTTTGCAATCCATCCGTGTCAAAATCGCGTATTATAAAATCAATGCTGCATTTTTCGGCAATCCCTTCCAGGTGCACAGGATGAATAAACCCTCTTTTGCCATCAGTTGATTCAGGTGAAAGCCGGTCCTTCGGCAAAGCTGCCAATATCTCACCGGCGATCTTCATAGCGTTGATCATCTTATCTTTTGCATATCCGGGATGAGCGATCACGCCATGGATTACAACCTGGACGCCATCGGCGCTAAAGGTTTCATCTTCGAGTGAGCCAGCCTCTCCTCCATCCAACGTGTACCCATATTCAGCACCGAGTTTCGCAAGATCCACTTTAGCTGTTCCTTTACCAACTTCTTCATCAGGAGTAAAAAGGATTTTTATCTCTCCATGCCTGATGCCTGGATTGGCCGTTAAAAAATTGGCAAGATCCATGATCTCAGCCACACCTGCTTTATCATCTGCACCAAGAAGTGTAAGTCCCGATGCAGTAATAATATCATTACCCAACTGGGTTTTGAGATATGGATATTCGCCTGGTCTTAATACCTGCGAGCTATCGTCAGGCAAAACAATATCCTGGCCCTGGTAGTTCTTATGTACAATAGGCTTTACATTGGCGCCACTGCAGTCAGGGGCTGTATCCACGTGCGCGCAAAAACATATAACGGGTACTTTCTTATCAGAGTTGGAAGGGATCGAAGCATATACGTAACCCCATTCGTCCATATGAGCACTGTTCAACCCGATCTGTTTTAATTCATCAACCAGGAGCTTGCTTAATTCCTTTTGTTTTTCAGTAGTAGGGAAAGAATTGGAACGGGGATCACTTTGGGTATCGATCTGTACATATTTGAGAAATCTCTCGGAAGCAGTGAACCTGTAGTTTTCAAACATATCGCTGTTTTGGGCCGTCTAATATACAACTTAATGCACTGAGCTAGCAGAATGGCTTGTTAAACTCCTGAAATCTGTTTACCTTTTATTCTAAACCAAAACTAATCGTCATGAATAAAAAGCAATGGATCATAGGCTCCATCGTTGGAGGTATAATAGTGTTTGCTTGGCAAGGCTTATCATGGATGGCATTAGGAGTACATGATAAGCAAATGAAGTATACGCCCGCGCAAGCTGAGATCATGAATGTTCTTTCCACAAGTATCAATGAAGATGGTCTATACGCATTGCCATCTGCCGTTACCAAAAAAGAACAGGAAGATATGATGAAGAGTATGGAAGGCAAACCATGGGCATCTGTCATCTATCATAAAGAATACCATTCAGAAGTAGCCATGCGAATGATCCGCGCCTTTCTGGTTGATCTGTTCCTGGTTGTGTCTCTTATTTATATTTTTACCAGGGGAAGCTCTGTCCCCATTCCAAGAAGAATTTTTTCCGGTTCTGTCGCATTCGGTCTTGCACTTTTTCTTGCAGGAGAATACTTTGGACGTATCTGGTTTGATCTTCCGTGGCATATGATCTGTGGACAGCTAATCGATGACCTGGCATCCTGGACTCTATGTGGTCTATGGCTGGCATGGTGGCTTAACAGGAAATAGGAAATCAGGGCATAATGATCAGCGGCTTGTTGCCTTCAATTTCCACCAGCTCAAGATCAAAGATGAGGTCCTTGCCAGCAAGCGGATGATTGGCATCAAGCATAATTATGTCATCCTTTATTTCTGATACAGCTACCTGGAACTGGTGACCTTCCTGGTCACTCATCATCAATGGCATGCCGACCTCAATTTCCATGTCTTTTGGGAACCGGTCTTTCGGCATTTCAATTACCATATCATCTTTTCTTTGTCCATAAGCTTCATCGGCTGGAATATTGATCGTTTTCTTTTCCCCGACGGTCATTCCAGTTACGCCTTCATCAAATCCCTTAATGACTGAACCGCTGCCTACTTCAAATTCGAGAGGTTCGCGACCTGCAGATGAATCAAAAGTTTCTCCTGAAGTCAATTTACCGTGGTAATGCACTTTTACTTTGTCACCGCTTTTTACCGTCGCCATAAGATCCATTTTAAGTGTTAAAAAATAAAACAGCAAAGTTAAACTAATCAACTATTCGGTGACTTAAATATTGAGCGTTCCATATTATTTTCTAAAATCTCTTTTAGCTTTTTCTCTCTTCATCTCTTAGCTTATTTTCTTACATTGAGAATAAAACGAGCATGAAATTTCCCGGACTTGCAATCTTCTTTTTTGCCTTAAGCCTGAATGGCTTTGCACAAAATCCAAATCCGGTACCTGGAGCTAACCCCGGGACCGTTCCCATCCCAGGTGCTGAAAGAATGAATGTATATCTTCCTTTGATCAAGGGCAAATCTGTAGGAGTATTTGCAAACCAGACTTCGATGGTCGGAAGAACCCATCTTGTAGATACTTTAATAAAATCGGGGATTGTTGTTAAAGTGATATTTGGCCCCGAACACGGATTTCGTGGAACAGCAAGTGCCGGGGAGAAAATAGGAAATTATACTGATGAAAAAACAGGTGTACCGGTAGTATCATTATTTGGTGCTAAGAGAAGGCCTACGGCGGAAGACGTAAAAGATGTCGACATATTGATTTTCGATATTCAGGATGTTGGCGTCCGTTTTTATACTTACATTTCTTCGCTGGAAGAATTTATGGAAGCTGCCCTGGAATTGGGAAAGCCTTTACTGATCCTCGACCGTCCCAACCCGAATGGTTTTTATGTTGATGGGCCTGTACTTGATTTAAAATACAGGTCTTTTGTTGGCAGGCAACCTATACCCGTAGTTTACGGAATGACCATCGCGGAATATGCTTTTATGATAGCCGGGGAAAACTGGTTAAGCGATAAAGCGAATGCTAAATATGCTTATTACAGAACAGCACAAAATTCTGTCGACACACCTTTTCATTTCCAGGTGATCAAGTGCGCGTCCTATACGCATAAAAGCAAATATGTTTTACCAGTAAGACCCTCACCAAATCTACCGGATATGCAATCCATTTATTTATATCCGTCTACCTGTCTCTTCGAAGGCACCGCACTTAGTGAAGGAAGGGGTACGACTAAACCTTTCCAGGTTTTTGGACATCCTTCGCTGCCAAAAAATTTATATTCATTTACACCCAGTCCAAATGAAGGAGCCAAATCTTCGAAACATTATGGACAGGTTTGTTATGGATGGGATCTATCCGGATCAACCAATGAAGTATTAAAAAAAGTAGATGAGCAGGTGCAACTCGACTGGCTGATTGAAGCTTATAGTTTGTTTCCCGAAAAAGATAAATTTTTTCTTTTGCCAAAATCAGGAAAGATGGAAGAATCTTCTTTTGTGAGATTATCCGGCAACAATGATCTATGGCAACAGGTAAAGGCGGGTTTGACTGAAAAAGAAATCAAGAAAACATGGGAACCGAAGCTCGAAGAATTTAAAAAGATCAGGAAGAAATATTTGTTGTATGAAGACTTCTGAAGAATTGCGGATAGTATTTATGGGTACTCCTGAATTTGCTGTAGCCAGCCTGGCAGCATTGATCGATGGAGGTTTTAATATCGTAGGTGTGATTACTTCACCGGATAAACCCGCAGGGAGGGGTATGCAAATGCAGCAAAGCGCGGTAAAAAAATTTGCTGTCGAAAAGAATTTGAAAATCTTACAACCGGAAAAATTAAAAAGCCATGATTTCCTGGAAGAACTGAAATCATTGAATGCAGATCTCCAGGTGGTCGTTGCATTCCGCATGCTGCCTGAGCTCGTTTGGAATATGCCGCCGATGGGAACAATAAATCTTCACGGATCATTATTGCCCCAGTACCGCGGAGCAGCGCCTATCAACTGGGCGATCATCAACGGAGAAAAAGAAACAGGGCTAACGACATTTAAATTGAAGCAGGAGATCGATACGGGTGATATTTTATTACAGGAAAAGGTCGTGATCGGCGAAAATGAAACGGCTGGTGAATTACACGACAGGATGAAAACCGTGGGAGCCCAATTACTGGTAAAAACTGTCCGCGGACTTACAGAAGGAATCATAAATGAAATTCCCCAACATCCTGAAGAAGGCATCCGGGAGCCGGATGGATCAGTGATCACGATCAAACAGGCGCCAAAGATCCATACGGATACCTGCCGGATCAATTGGAGCATGCCGGTTGAAGCAGTTTATAACCTGGTGCGCGGATTAAGTCCCTATCCTGCTGCCTTTATTGTGATGAATGAAAAAATGCTGAAGATCTATAAAGCAAAAAAAGAGGTCGGTTTTCCAAAAGTCACTGAAGGAGAATACGAGACCGATGGAAAGAGCTTTTTAAAATTTGCCTGCACTAACGGTTACCTGCACCTGCTCGATGTGCAGCTTGAAGGAAAAAAGAGAATGGGTATCGAAGAATTCTTAAGAGGATATCGCTTCTGAGTTTTTTTACCACCCTTCCTTCGTCAGGGCAGGCGCCGCCACACTAGGCACACATAGGTTTCACATAGCGTTTGTATTCCTATGTGAAACCTATGTGTTGCTATGTGACTATCCCGAAGGGTCGGGACAAGTCGTGGTAAAAAATTAGTAGTTCACATTCACTATAAACTTGTCTTGCTCTGTGATCTCGAGAGCCGATGCTGCCGCATTGCTGATCCGGATATTGAGCCCTTCATTCTGACGAATACCAGTCATTTCACCCAATACTTTAGCATAGACTACTTTGTTATTAGTAGGATTGATCACTCTTATAATCGTTCCGGGAGGAACTTTATCGATCAATAAATAATACTTGGCATCTTCCCAGCCACTGGAAGTTTTAAATATTCCCGAAGTAACTGTTTCATTTTTTGATGCAGGAATGATCCTTACCTGCTGTTCAAAATGCGACTTGAAATAACCTTGTTCTGAAGGAGCTGGCTTTTCATTCTTAACTACGGGCGGATCTTCTGTTTTAACTTCGGTTTTTTCTTCCGGCTTTATCTCCGGCTTGGTTTCTTCTGTTTTATTTACTGCCGGTTTGACTTCTTCATTGGTTTTTTCAGGCATTTTTTTCGGCGTAAAACTAACAGTGGGAAATTCTCCCCCTTTTAAAAACCCTACCATCAGCTTTGTGCCGGGCTTCACATCATCCCCTTCAATATTATTCCAGGCTTTTAATTTGTCCAGCGAAACATTATTATATTTTACACCCAATGCTGGCAGATGATCTTTATCATCAGTTTCATAGTAAAGGGGTGTTCCAGTAAATCCTTCCTGCAAAAAATTGGTATCAGATAAAGGGATCCTTAATTTTTGGTTGATCAGCAACCCTTCTTTCATATCCAGCTTATTATAGCTGGCGATGGACTGAGGACTGACATTATATTTCCGGCCGATCGCAAAAAAACTTTCTTTGGATGCTACTTTATGTTCAATGTATAAGCCCGCCAGGCCTTTCCTTATCATCAGGTCTTTCTTTTGCGCTGCTGCAGACAAGACAAAAAGCAGCATTGTAAAGAACAGTGGAAGTTTTTTCATGCTGACAAGATTAGTTACAAAGATGTGATTTTTTTAGTGTTTACAAAGCTTTAGTTATCCTTAATTATCCTCAGTTCCTTTGGATAATAATTATTAATCCTGCCTGGCAATACATTTACCCAGCCCAATGCAAATTTCTTATATGTCACTATTTGCCAGCCTTTTTCTTTTGCAACAATCTCCGGAGATTTTCGTTGCAGGTACCTGATTGCGTCCTCGTAATTCATTTCCAGTTTCCGGATTCCGGGACTAATTTCATTACTCAAAGCCAATGCATGCGAGGGAATAAATTTATCTCTCATCAATTCACCCGCCAGCACCCCTGAATAGATTACCCTCAACCGGTCAAGCACCAAATGAAAATTCTCAGCCAGGTTTGCAGGCCAGATGTAAATAGTTTGGTCATGCCTGATCAATTCTTTTTCACCTTTTGTTATCCAGTCACTGATCAATACCGACTCAGATTTGTTGATCTTGTCAAACTTTTTTTTGGTTTTCACTATCTGTTTTTCGCCGGACCCGGTTTTTTGAAAGCAAGCCATGTAAAAGCCTTCACCTTTTAATTTATTCGGCCAGAACCTGAATCCTTTTCCCGTATCAACAATTCCCCAGCCGTTTCCAGTTTCTAAGGGACGATACCTGAGCGGAAAAGATTGCATCAACCATTCGCTAATTTCTTCATCTTCTTTCTCTGAATAGGAACAGGTGGAGTAAATTAAAATTCCTTCATTTTTCAGCGCAGGAATTATATCTGCCAGGATTCTTTGCTGTCGTTTTGAACATAGTTGGACATTGTTTTCACTCCATTCATCAACAGCACCGGGTTCTTTTCGAAATAACCCGCTTCCACTACAGGGCGCGTCCACTACTATCACATCAAAATAATTTTCCAACCTGGAAAAATCCGAGGGATCATTGTTTGTTACAATCACATTATTGCAACCCCATTTGATAATATTATCTTTTAGAATATTCGCTCTTGAACGTATCACCTCGTTGCTGATGAGGAAACTGTTTGTAGAAATTAATGATTGGATATGGGTTGATTTTCCACCAGGAGCAGCGCTAAGATCCAGTATTTTCAAAGGTTTTGAAAGATCCACAGTTTGTTTCAGGGCCTGTTCAAGGAACATGCTGCTTGCCTCCTGTACATAATAGCATCCCGCATGAAATAAAGGATCGAATGTGAAGGAAGGGCGTTCGGATAAATAGTAGCCGTATTGAGACCAGGGAACGGGAAGCAGTCCAGAGTCCAGAGTCCAGAGTCCAGAGTTGGGACTTGAAAGGATCGGGTTTTTAATTGGGTTTATACGGATGGAAGTGATTTGCTCACCGGATTCATGAACCTTTTTAAATTCTTTTCGATCAAAACCCCTCACATTTTCCAGGGAATTCAATAATTGCACAGGAAGCTGCATGGACACAAAACTACAAACCACAAACTATAAACTATAAACTTAAACTCTTAAAACGGCTTTTTTATCATGAGCCCGTTGGCTTGCTGAACCTGCGCGGAATATACCTCCATGGTTTTAGCGACTATTAAAATATTTTGCTGCGCTTCTTTCCAGTTTCTTTCTTCAATGGCTTCACGAATTCCGGGCAGTGTCTTTACTCCATAACCAGTATAAAATCCGGGGGCATAAACCTGGTGTTTGTACCAGGAACGTCGTGGCAACCCTTTTTCATCAAGAAGACTTCTTTCCATTTTAAAAAGCAGCTCATTCAACTCCCGTTGTTTCTCCGCAGGAAGTGTTGTTGCAGAAGTATAATTTTTTTGAAATTCTTCTGTTCTTGATTTTAACTGCAGCATCGCATTTTCAAGATCACTGAAATTCAGGAATGGAACTGTTTCTTTTGGTTTGGGCGACTGGAATTTTTTTATTGGATCTTTTGCCAGGTCGTATAATTTTTCCTGGATCATTTTATTTTCCTGTTCGGTCAGCGCCCTTGTATCATCCAGCAATGTTTTTAATTCTGTGATATATTCAGTTACCGTTTTGGAGAAGCTATTAACATCAATAGGAAGCACATCTGCATTTGCCATTCTCATCATCGTACGGCCCGCGGTTTTTGAAAGGGTGATACCATATTGAAAACCCGGATCTTTAAATCTTGTAAAATGATCGTAAGAATCATAAATAGAATGATATTCACCACCAGCACCTTCACCACCAAATCCAAGATTCATGGAAGCGATACCAAGGAACTGCAGGAAGCCCGACCAGTCTGAGCCGGCGCCTAAAGCACCCAGTTTAATATTCCGGTTTGTTCCAAGTTTGGTTCTGGCGGCTTTATCTCCATTTACAAATGAAAATGCATATTTTCTTTCTTTAATGGTTACTCCTGTTTGCGGATCGATAACATCGGCAGCGATCTCATTAAAATATGGCTCAAGAGTATGAGAACCGGAAGCATTTAAAAAGCCGCGGCTGTTTCCATCTGTATTGATATACAATACAGCTTTTTTTCTCAACTCATCCTGGTGATCTTCTGCCCATTCAGTAGAACCAAGTAATCCTTCTTCTTCTCCATCCCATGCACAAAAGATCAGGGTCCGTTTAGGCTTAAATCCTTTTTTTACCAATTCACCAATGGCTTTTGCTTCACTCAATTCAGCAACCATACCACTTATCGGATCTGCCGCACCATTTACCCAACCGTCGTGGTGATTACCACGAATGACCCACTCATCAGGAAAAGTGGAACCTGTCAAACGGGCAACTACATTATATAAAGTCTTTATATCCCAGTTGAACTGAAGTTTCAAATGCACTTTATCTACACTCGGACCTACATGATAAGTTATTGGCAATCCTCCTCTCCATGTTAGCGGGACAACAGGTCCTTTTAAAGATTGTAATAATGGCAAAGCATCTTCATATGAAATTGGAAGAACAGGGATCTTCATTATCGTGATCGCCTGGCTCCTGTCCAGTCTTTTTGCGTCTTTTGTGGACGCATAACCAGGTGTTAAAGGATCACCCGGATAAACAGGCATATCCATTACAGATCCGCGCTGAACTCCGGAACCCGGGCGGAAAGGACCTTCAGGATAAACATCCCCCTGAGCGTATCCATCATCTTCCGGATCTGAATAAATTATACAACCAACTGCCCCGTGTTCGGCCGCAACCTTGGGTTTGATCCCTCTCCAGGAGCCGCCATATTTCGCGATCACTATTTTTCCTTTTACGCTGATCCCCATTTTTTCCAGTTCCTCATAATCGGCGGGTATGCCGCGATTAACAAATACCAGCTCTGCAGTAACATCACCATCGGCAGAATAAATATTATAAGAAGGAAGCTGTTCTGCTGTTTGCCCGCTTGTTCTGTCTTCTTTCAATGCAGGTTCTTCAAGTTTCGCTTTAAAAGGTTTGGTTCCTGTTAATTCGAGTAACCGGGTTTTTGGCGTTGGAAATAACACATGGTATTCCGGAATTTCGACCTGGTATCCCCATGATCTGAAAAGCTGAGCCATAAACTCTGCGTTGAGTTTGTCCTGCGGCGACCCCACATGATGTGGATGAGAAGTCAAAAACTGCATCCAGCTATCCTGGTCTTTGACATTCAACTGGGCATCAAAAAGCTTTTCCCATTTTGTCTGAATTACAGCATTTGAATCAGTGAAACCCATTAACTTTTGTTGGGCGAAAACTGCGGCATCAAAAAATAAAATTACTGCCAACAGGCAGATTATTTGCTTCTTCATTAAAGAGTTTTAGTAATTATTTGATTATAAATTCTTGATCTCGCCGATCAGGTCTTGCAAAACTTTTTTTGCGTCTCCGAACAGCATAGACGTTTTTGGTCGGAAGAAAAGGTCGTTTTCAATTCCAGCATAACCGGGTTTCATGCTTCTTTTATTCACTATGACGTGCTTGGCAAGTTCAACATCAAGGATAGGCATTCCATAGATCGGCGAAGCCGGATCCGTTTTCGCTGCAGGATTGACCACGTCATTCGCTCCAAGAATAAGAACCACATCAGTTGAAGGAAATTCTTCATTAGCCGTTTCCATTTCCAGCAATTTCTCATACGAAACATCTGCTTCGGCCAATAAAACATTCATATGTCCTGGCATACGACCTGCAACAGGATGGATCGCGTATTTTACATCCACTCCTTTTTCATTCAATATCTTCTCCAGTTCATGACAAACGTGCTGGGCCTGGGCTACAGCCAAACCATAGCCGGGCACAATAAATACTTTACTTGCATAACTCATAACAACTGCAGCATCACTAAGCGTGATTTCTTTGAAATGTTTTTGCTCCTTGCTTCCGACAGCAGCAGCCTGGCTTCCTCCAAAAGACCCGATCAATACATTGGCTAATGAACGGTTCATTGCGCGGCACATTAGTATGGTAAGCAATGTTCCCGCCGCCCCGACAAGAATTCCACCTGTCAGCATTACCTTATTATTATAAAGAAATCCGCCACAGGCGGCAGCAACGCCGGTAAAAGAATTCAATAGTGAAATGACAACAGGCATATCCGCACCGCCAATAGGAAAGACAAAGAACACTCCATATAATAATGCAAGAGCAAATATTGAGTAAAAAATAATCTTTGCATTTTCCGGGCTCCAGCCTACCAGGTAGGTTGCCAGTGCGAGTATTACGATCAGCAATGCGATATTGAAAATATGTTGTCCTTTAAAAGAAAAATCTTTTACAGTTCCATTGAGTTTACCCCAGGCAATCATACTGCCTGCAAAAGAAACGGAGCCGATCACCAACCCAAGGACAATGATAAGTACAATACCTTTCATCGAATCCGGCAGGGGCTCCAGTTTCGATAGATGATTGAATTCAACGATTGATATTAATGCAGCACAGGCACCACCCATGCCATTGAACATACTTACCATTTCAGGCATAGCGGTCATCTTCACTTTCTTCGCAGCCATTGTTCCGATGATCGAGCCAATCAAAATCCCACCAAAGATCCATCCGTAATTACCGAGGCGA
>JGI24806J26614_1000705_pt1 | contig 11019 bp, 6 predicted proteins | sample Kansoi200umMDA_FD_26614 | JGI IMG/M metagenome (IMG submission 26614)
ACTATGAGTGATGGTTACTGTTCCGCTGCAATTATCAGTTGCTACCACTGCTGCATCGTTTGCGGCTGGTACTTCACCTGCATTACTTACAGTTACATTCGCTGGTATGCTGGAGATCACCGGTGCTGTCTGATCATCGACTGCTATTGTCTGTGTTTGTGATGAACTATTGCCGCATGCATCCGTAGCAATATACGTACGGGCTATGCTGTAGCGGTTGGCACAACTACCTGTAGTGATTACATCAGCACTATGAGTGATGGTTACTGTTCCGCCGCAATTATCGGTTGCTACTACTGCTTCATCATTTGCGCCTGGTACTTTACCGTCACAGTTTACGGTTACATTCGCTGGTATGCTGGAGATCACCGGTGCTGTCTGATCATCGACTGTTATTGTTTGTGTTTGTGATGAACTATTGCCGCATGCATCCGTAGCAATATATGTACGGCCTATGCTGTAGCGGTTGGCACAACTGCCCGGAGTAATTACATCAGCACTATGAGTGATGGTTACTGTTCCATCGCCATTACCATCATCAATTGTTTTCTCCAGCACAAATGCATTCAGATAACCCACAGGTGTGCCTGCAGCTTTACTCATGGTGACAGTGATATTGCCACTGGCATCGGGAGTAAGTGAAGTAAAGGTTACAGTATTCTGAGTATTGTTTTGTACATTCAATGTTTTTGAAATTCCCCCGATAGTATATACTGTACTTCCATTATCAGGCACTCCAGGCCAACTACTACCGGCCATTAAAGTGATGTTGTACTTGTAGGCCGGGTCAAGATTGGTTAACCTGAAATCAACTGTTTCCGGAGCACCGAAGATGCCAAAGTAATAGTAATCACGAAGAACATTGTCCGGGTATACGCCCGAATTATCCCCGGTTACCGCTCCTGCATTAAAAGTATTCCAGGCTGTAGTAAGGAACTCCAAACCTACAGAAGTAGTTACATTATTTTGGTCTTTGAGGCTAAGATTATCAGGAAGGCTGTTTACATTATTCCAGGGTAAGTCACCGCCTGGTAACTCACCATGCTGAATATTTACATACCATTTATCAGCGATGGTTACTGTTCCGCCACAATTAGCGGTTGCTACCACTGCTTCGTTATCTGCGGCTGGTACATCACCTGCACAGCTTACGGTTACATTCGCTGGAATGCTCGTGATTACCGGTGCTGTTTGCCCAAACGTAGCACTCACAAAAAACAAACACGCAATTGTAAATGCAATTGCAAATATTCTTGATCTCAATTTTCTTGTAAAAAAAATCATAGAAAATAGTTTAGAGGCTGTATGTATAAAAGAAAATGATCCGGGTTCAATTGCGGGATCATTTATGGGTACAGGTCTATATACTGTTGTGCATCCTTCGTCTGCAGTTGGATGACAGTATTCAACTGGAGTACTAACTAAAGATTTCAATAATCTCTTCGGCAGCGTATCAATCTTCACCATATCGGTTCGGTTTCAATAACCCCTTCGCTGATTGCTCTGGTGGATTAAATTAAATAAAAATAAATGGTATGTTCCTGATCTCTCAGAAAAGGATTTTAAAACTACATGCCGGGCTTTCGTGGGATGATTAAACTAATTGCTATTGAAGACTTACATCTTCACGCATTAATTCCGTGATAAAGAATCCGTCAGGATGTTGGAATAAGATAGCTTGTGGTTTACGCAAAGGATTTTTAAAGGGTTGCCGAATTCTTTACTAAAAGTAGAATCGTTTTTTTGAAAAACCAAGATTAACGTAATATTACCCTGGAATTTTTTTTCAACACCGACTCTCCCCACCTTCATCTCTGCCCTCTCCACAAAGAGAAGTTGGTAGCCTGCGAAGAATGAATTTGCCTCAGCAATATCGTTTTACCGATCTGTTATATGTGAATCCTGCTCTTTTTATGGCTCCAAAGGTCCATGCATATACATTCATATACAGTGATTTGCCCGCAAATATTGCGTCTAGCCATCACCCGGAACATTTGTTTCAAAACTTCTTGTCTCAGGCAATTATAAAAGCGGAAGTATTTAGCCTTGGAGTATTTAGCATAAAGTATAGGAATTCAGTCCTAAGTTATTTATCTCCTCAAATTGGCATTACCTAAAATAAAAAGCCAGAAGCAGGAAAGCGTTTTTTCGGGTTCTCAGGTAAGACCAGGAACTATTCTTCCTTCAAACTAAAATCAACGATCAATGGATAATGATCTGAATAAGGAACTTTCAGACGGGCAAATTGTTCTATTTTCAATTTCCTATCTGCAAAAATATCATCAATACGAAGTGTCGGTGAAATAAACTGATATGTTCTGCCAATCCCTGACCCTTTTTTCAGAAAAACATCCTGTAAATTTCCCTTTACAGTAAAATAAGCATAAGAATTAGGCACATCATCAAGATCGGCGCAGACTATAGCCGGATAAGGACTTTTTTTTATCTCGGCTTTTACTGTTTTAGCCTGCTCATTGCGAAGCCTGTAAGACCTTTTTATTTTGCCAATTATGGTTCGGGAACCAGTCAGAGTTCCTATTTTTTCATAATCTTGTTTATCAAATCCTGCTGATTCAAGATGCGTAGTAAAAATCCTGAATATTTGATTTTGGACTTTTATATCAGCATAACAAAAGCCTTCAGAATGTTCGCCGGCGTTATTATTAAATTTAGCAGTATCAATTATAGGATATTTGGATGCAATAAATAATCCGATTTCGAACTTCCCTTCAAAGCGGCTAAAAGAAGGAAAAAAATAATAATAAGGATATCCCAATTTTTTAACAGGAGAGATATTTTCCTGGAAAAATTTCGGGTCACGGCACTCAAAAAATTCCTGCAGGCAAATGATATCCGCATTTTGTTGCTGGATCAGATCCATCATTAATTCCCTGTAAGGAACAATTCTGTTTTTTCTATTTGTTTCATCCCATCGGAAAATATTCCATGATAGTACACGTAAGGTTCGTCCTGGTTTTTCTGAATTGAATTTGTGTGGCAGATGAAAACTAAAAAGTACAGATACCTGTTGCCAGCTTAATAACAACGCAGCCAAGGAAGCATAAAACCATTTTGATTTGATTAACAGACAAATGATCGTACTTCCTATTAAAATAAATAATAAAAAAGGAAAGATTAATCCCAGTAAGCCAATAAACCAAAATTTGCCTGTATCTAAAAAAGGTACCAGGCAAGCAAGAAGGTAAAAAAAAACGATAACAATATTCGAAATAATAAAAAGCTTTCTACCAAGTCTCTTAAATTTTCCTGCCATACTGGTTTTTTGATCCAAGATTATTTTTCTGAAGAGCCCCCTAAAATAACTAAACTACAATAATAAAAGCAGGAATTATATATTCTACATTTATATTCGTATTTTGGCAAACAATCTTACTTCTGTGAATTATATTAAGTTATTGCGGCCAAAAGACTGGGCAAAAAATCTTTTTCTTTTTATTCCAATATTTTTTGCGGGTGAAATTCTTAATACTGAAAAGGTGATAGCTATTGCCCTGGGATTTCTTTCTTTTTCTTTTATTGCAAGCAGTATCTATATCATAAATGATTATAAGGATATTGAAGATGATAAAAAGCATCCCGAAAAACGTAACCGCATGCTTGCTTCAGGGGCGGTTTCAAAAACAGTTTCCTTAATTATTTGCGCTCTGCTGATAGTTGCTGGTTTTACTTTAGCCTGGTGGATAAGGGATAAATTTCTATTTGTTTTGGTTATTTATTTTCTGATTAACCTTGCCTATTCCCTGGGACTTAAAACAATTCCCATTCTGGATATAATAATATTGTCAATAGGTTTTGTATTGCGTATTAAAGCCGGATCTGTAATTGCACACATAGCCTTATCGGAATGGATTGTCATTATGGTTTTTTTACTCGCACTCTTTATGGCAATAGGTAAGCGCAGAGATGACGTGCTTTTAAAGATTAGTTCAGGCCATGACATGCGGAAATCCGTGAAAGGCTATAACCTGGACCTTTTGAACATATTGCTGGCATTAGTATGTGCCGTAATTATTGTTGCTTATCTTATGTATACAATGTCTGAAGAAGTGAAAATCCGACTTGACACTTACAAGCTTTATTATACTTGTTTATTCGTAATTGCGGGCATTATGCGATATTTGCAAATCATTTTTGTATCGGCCAAATCAGGCTCACCCACAAAGATTCTTTTTAAAGACCGCTTCATTCAGATCATAATGCTTCTTTGGATAGCCAGTTTCATTGTTATTATTTATGTAAAAGACATAACTATTTTCAAATGATGAAAAAAAAAATTGCCAATTGGGGAAATTATCCATCGATGATCACAGATGAAAGAACTTTTTCATTTACGGAAGAGCTCCGCGAATACGTACGGACCACAGATAGTTTTATTCCCCGGGGAAACGGACGTTGTTACGGAGATGCGTCGCTGGCAGAAAGGACTATCTGTACAATTAAATTTGACAAAATAATTTCTTTTGACACGGCTTCAGGCATTTTTGAATGTCAAAGTGGTCTTACTCTTGACCGGGTATTGGAAGTAATAGTTCCTAAAGGATGGTTCCTGCCGGTGACTCCCGGAACAAAATTTATAACGGTTGGAGGGGCAGTAGCCAGTGATATACATGGAAAAAACCATCATGTAGATGGATGCTTTTCTCAGCATGTAAAGGAAATGGATGTAATGCTTAATGATGGCAATATAGTTACCTGCAGCCCTGATCATAATTCCGATCTTTTTGAAGCAACCTGTGGTGGCATGGGATTAACGGGCATCATTACAAAAATAAAATTCGGTCTCAAAAAAATTGAAACATCTTATATAAGACAAAAGCAGATCAAAGCAAAAAATTTAGAGGAAATTATCGGTTTATTTGAAGAATACAAGCATTACACTTACTCAGTGGCATGGATAGATTGCTTGAAAAAAGGAAAACAATTTGGAAGAAGCATCTTGCTATTGGGTGAGCATGCAAGCGTCAGTGATCTGAATCACAAACAGAAAAAAAACCCGTTAAAACTCCCCGCCAAAAAGCAGATCACTTTTCCTTTTAATCTGCCGTCATGGGTTCTAAATAAGGTTACTGTAAAAACATTTAATTTTCTTTATTATGGGAAAAAATTAAAAAAAGAGATCAATAATGTTGTTTCTTACGAGCCTTTCTTTTATCCATTAGATGCCATTCTTGAATGGAATCGCGGATATGGGAAAAAAGGCTTCATACAATATCAATTCGTTTTGCCTCTTGAAGCAAAACAAGGATTGATTGAAATTCTTCATTGTATCGGTAATAAAGGAGTGGGATCTTTCCTGGCTGTTTTGAAAATCTTTGGTAAACAGGAAAGCCTTATTGGGTTTCCTATGGAAGGTTATACACTGGCACTTGACATGCCCGTACGCAAAGGATTATTTGAATTTCTTGATGAGTTGGATGAAGTAGTTCTTAAATTCGGTGGCAGGTTATATATGTCTAAAGATGCAAGAATGAAACCTGAAGTTTTGAAAAAAGGGTATCCCCGCCTTCAGCAATTCAGGGAGATTATAAAAAAATACAATCCCGGCAAAAAAATACATTCAAAACAATCTGACCGGCTGTTTTTAATTCCTGACTAATAATATTCATGCTTACTGTTTTAATATTAGGAGCTGCATCTGAAATAGCTGTTGCTATCGCAAGAAAATTTGCTTTAAAAGGATATGATATTCAGTTAGCTGCCCGCGACAGCAGCCGGCTTCAGCCTTTGGAATCTGATCTGCAAATACGCTACAATATTGTTTGCTCAATACGTGAATTCGATGCGCTGAAATTTGAAACTCATCAGGTATTTTTTGAGGGATTAAATCCTAAACCTGATATTACTGTTTGTGTATTTGGTTATCTTGGTGATCAGCAATTGGCGCAAACCAATTGGAATGAATCTAAAAAAATTATTGATTCTAATTATACCGGTGCCGTATCTGTTTTAAATATTGCCGGTGATTATTACGAGAGAAAAAAAGCGGGTTGTATCGTTGGTATTTGTTCAGTGGCTGGTGAAAGAGGAAGACAAAGCAATTATATATATGGTAGCGCCAAAGCTGGTTTTATGACGTATTTATCAGGTTTAAGAAACAGGCTATATAAAAATAATGTGCATGTGGCAACGATTCAGCCGGGATTTGTTTATACAAAAATGACAGAGAATTTGAAATTGCCAAAAATATTAACTGCTCAACCCACACAGGTTGCCGATGCAGTATATAAAGCTGTTCATAAGAAAAAAAACGTAATTTATGTAAAATGGTTTTGGAAATGGATTATGCTTCTCATAGTATCAATACCGGAATCTATATTCAAAAAAATGAAGCTTTGAAAAAGATAGCATTTTTTGATTTTGACGGCACGATTACAAAAAAAGATAGTTTTCTGGAGTTCATTAAATTCAGCAAGGGAATCTTATCTTTTTATTTTGGATTTTTAATTAACAGCCCTTATCTCGTTGCTTATAAACTAAAGATCATTTCTAATCAAAAAGCAAAAGAAAAAATTTTGCAGTTTTTTTTCCAGAACATGCCTTTCGATAAATTTCAGAATTTATGCAATCAATTTAGTGAACAAAAAGTTCCATCATTAATCCGGCCAAAAGCCTTAGAGGAAATTAAAAAATTGCAAAGTAATAATATCACAGTGGTAGTAGTTTCGGCTTCACCTGAAAACTGGATCCGCAAATGGACTAAGGCTATGCAAGTAGAATTAGTAGCTACCTGCCTTGAAATAAAAGAGGAGCGTCTTACGGGAAAAATATCAGGATACAATTGCCATGGCCAGGAAAAAATAAGACGCATTCATCAACAATATACTTTAGCCGACTATTGTGAAATCTACGCTTATGGAGATTCTGCCGGTGATAAACAAATGTTGGCATTAGCACATCACAGTTACATGAAACCATTCAGATAATAAAAGCCTGATTATACAAATCACAATTCATTTTATATCTTGTTGAAATAATTTTTCACTTTTACATGAACGAACCATTAACTTATTCAAAAAAGATAAAGATTTTTTCTTTTCTTGAAATTCTTATTATTATTCTCTTAGCCTGTGTACCGCTATTTCTTAGTTTTCCTTACAGGGTAAATATTTTTTTGTCCTGGGAAGGAGCTTACCGGATGAGCCAGGGGCAAATACCCTATAAAGATTTTGGAATGCCTTTAGGATATATGTATTGGGTGATTCCAGCTATTTTTTTTAAAATTTTTGGCGTCCAAATGATAACACTTGTAAAAGCGCAGGTGTTTATAAATATCTTATCAGGGTTTGCTTTTCGTTCAATTTTAAAAAGCATAAAAGTTCAGCCGGGCATCCAATTGTTGTCTGTTCTACTTTATTGTATTTCTTTTTCATTTTTTAATTTCTGGCCCTGGTATAACCATACAGTCATTGTTTATGAGATGATTGGGTTGGCCTTTTTGTTGCATTATATTCTGGGCAGCCAAAAATGGATATGGTTATCGTTAAGCGCCTCGTTTATTTTCTTCTCATTTTTTACTAAGCAGGATGGCGGCGGATTGGCATTACTTTTATCACTGGCATTACTTGCCTGGCATTGTTTTTACGAAAAGAAGTGGATGCCGATCTTTATTTACCTGGGAAGTTACCTTGTTGTAGCTTTTGCAATGATTGCGCCCTTGACAAAATATAATTTTGGCTACTGGTTCAATCATGGCCAGCCCCCGCATACTTCCCGCTTTTCAGCTTTTGATATAGCAGAAGAATTTTTTTGGGGTTCGCAATGGATCAAGTTTTACATCTTTATAATTCTCCTGCTTGCGATCGCTTATTATAAGAACTGGAAAGCATTTTTATCAGACAAACGATCAACTTTATTTCTTTTACTTACTCTCGGCATCCTGGCAGAAGCTGCCGTTTTACAGGTAACCAGTTACACGCCTCCCGACAATAATATTTTCTTTCACAGTTTCGCGTTCGCGTTTATTCTTTCTTTTCTGGCCGATTATTTAAAATTGAATTTTATTAACCTAAAACCTCTTCTTGTTGGGGCATTTGGGCTTACATTATGGTGGAGCGGCGTGTTTTGGAAATACATTCAACGTGTTGCTGAAAGAGTAATACCGAATGCAGAAACCAAAGTAACAGCAGAAAACATTGTTAACAGGAAGACTTATATTATTAGCAAAGACCCTCCTGAAATACCTATGTCAGAATGGACTTTCAGCGGATTAAAATCATTTAAGAAAATTTACATGCCCGGTCCGACAGTTGAAGGCATTCGCAGGCTATTAGCGAGCGACCTCGTCAAAAACAAGAAGAATCTACGGGTACTCAATATGACGGAACTTACTCCACTCGCAGTGGAAATGCCTTATCAATCAGAAACAGGTTCTGAAGTTCCGCTGTGGTATCATTTAGGAGTAGCCATGTTTAATAAAGATGCTACGAGATATGAGCAACAAATTTCAAATAAATATTACGATTTGATTCTTTTCGAATATATCCCTGCCTTAAATAACTTTTACCCATTTCGTGTTCGAGACTCCTTGCCAAATCATTATCAAAAAATTGATTCTTTCCCTGCGCCACGTAGGGGTGACACACAAGGAATAATTGAGGTATATGTTAGGTAACTTGATTTGTTTATCAATTGTATTTTAATTTTTAAAGAAAGTTGCTCCATATCAAGAAATTTCTAATTATTCCCCAAATTACTATCTCTGGCATGATTTTCACCCTGTTGTATTCCTGAAATCATCATTCATCTCTGTTTTTAGTTAAGGTATGTTTTTTAGTAGATAACCCCTATTCTAATATTTTATGAAAACCTCCCGGTACCCCTTTGTACTCCCCGGAGTTTTAATGTTTCTGCTTGTCCGGAATGCGAATTTCCAGGTTCTGACTCCGGAATATATTTCTATTACAACAAATACAAAGGCATTTTACGAGTATTTGCCACAGGGATATAGTTATAGCAGTTTTGCAAAATATCCACTCATATTATTTCTGCATGAATTAAGCGAAAACGGTAATGACAATCCCACCAATTTACCGAAACTGTTCAACAACCCTGTTCCGAGGCTATTAAACCAAAGCGCATACCTGTCTTTTTTAACTGCAACAACATCGAAAAATGGGCTGGCATTATAATAGAAATATGAAAAAGATAATTTTATTTGTTGGATTTATTTTGAGTTTTGCAGTTTGCTATTCGCAAACTTTTATTACAAAGGATACAGTGTTTTCATACGGCACTGGAACATGGAAAGCAACCTTCAGAGTTGAAAACACTTATTACAATCCGAATGGAGTTGATTCTGCACAGTGCATTATATTTTTCCCTGGTGCGGGAGAAGCCGGTAACGGTTACGGCACATCAGGCCTAGCAAAGTATGGCCCATTGGATTATATCAGTACCGGATGGGATGGAGGTGTAGTGTTAGGTAACGGTACGCATTACCCGATTCTCATAGCAGTAGAACAGATTGGAGACTTTCCCTACAATGTAAAAGAAAGAATCGGGGCAGTAGTTAATTCAATCATTTCCCGATTCAGAATAAAAACAAAGAATGGTAAGAAGTGTATTCACCTTACAGGATTAAGCGCCGGAGGCTATACAGCAAAGGTGATGGTAATGAGTGATGCTTATTCAACTACAGGGCCGTGGCCGAATGCAAGTAATGTGTGCAGTGTAGTGGATGTGCAGGGAGTTACGCCGGATGATTATCCAAATTATCCTATACCATTGGAAAACTTTGCAAGGGCAGGCGGGAGGTTGGCCTGCTTCGAAGGGTCATTAGATGGCCGGGATATGGGAACGCAGGTTAACACGATGAGCAACACTATATCTAATAGTGGTATCCTGACCACACTTACAGGAACCATGTCAATACACTGCTGTTGGAATTATATATATGGTGGCAATGGTAGTGGTATTACTTATTCAACACCTGCAACATTTACATTAGACGGTACTGTACAAAATGTTTACCAATGGATGCTAAGACAGGGAGATACTGCTGTGGCAAGTGGTGGTGGCAATACAGCACCGGCGGCAAATGCAGGTTCGGATCAAACAATAACACTTCCTGTGAATTCAGTACAACTGAATGGTTCAGCTTCTGATGTAAATGGCTCTATTGTTTCGTACAGATGGTCAAAAATTTCAGGACCCTCACAATTTACTTTCAGTAACACTTCAGTGACTAATCCTATTGTTAGCAATCTGGCCCAGGGAACTTATGCCTTTCGTCTTACAGTCACCGATAACGGAGGTGCTTCTGCATATGATGATGTTAATGTAATAGTGAATGGAGCAGTTTCCTACACAAACTCCAAATACATTAAAGTCAATTTGTTTGGTGGTGATAATCCTTACCTCAATTCAGAGTGGAACAACTGGAATATCTATTCATCACTTACTTCGGGTAATCTTAAGTATAGTGATGGCAGTTCTTCTTCAATCAATGTTGCCTTAAGCCAGCAGAACTCAATAATTGATAATGGAATTTCTTATAGTCCAACTATGGCACCTGCAGAAGTAGTGAGATATGGCAGTTATTCTAAATCAAACAGAGCACTTACTATATCGGGATTAGACAATTCCAAAATATATGACCTGGAAATCTATGCTTCAAGAGCAAGAAATGGTTCTTCTAACAATACAACCCGGTTTACTATAGGATCAATTATTGTGGACATTAAGACAGATGATAACCTGAGTAATAAAGCTTCTTTTGCTTCACTTAATCCTTCGTCAGGGCAGATCACATTAAACCTTACAAAATTGAATAGCTATGACTGTATCAATGGATTTGTCCTTACCGAAAACGAAACATTCTCTATGGCTGCCATAAATACATCTGCAGCAGCAAAGCCTGTTACTGAGACAGAATTAAAACTTTCGTCAGCCGAAGTTTTCCCGAATCCGGTAAAAGATGGATTTGTATTGCAAGTAAACAACAGTTACAACGGGCAGATGAAAGTGCAGGTAATTGATATGAATGGAATCATTCAAAAA
>JGI24806J26614_1000707_pt1 | contig 11011 bp, 8 predicted proteins | sample Kansoi200umMDA_FD_26614 | JGI IMG/M metagenome (IMG submission 26614)
TAGCTTGGCGTTATCAGAGCAGAGAGATTTAGTTTGATACTTAGAATATTGAACATCATCGGGAAGTGGTTTCCTTGTTTCGCCGCCTTCGTCTACTACAAGGATATCGCCATCTCCAATTTGCATGTATAATATTAGTGATTCTTTGATCACAACGACCAATAAGGTAGTCCCATAAGCAATTCTTGCATTGAGCTTCAATTGCTCCAAAAAATCATTACTCCAGCTGTTATCTTCAAACAGTTTTAATTCATTTGGTGAAAATTTATTCTGTGCATAATGAAACATGATCTTATCGTTCCATGCATTACAAACCAAATTAGGTATATCATCTACACATCTTTTAATTTCAAGAGTATCTAATTTCTTAAATTTGTTAGAAAGAATACGCACTGCACAACGTACGGCAATTTGCGAGCCTATTGCACTTCGAAAGTGTATTGAAGAGCCGTGTCCGTCTGCTACTGCAATTATAGTTACCTTGCCGTTTCCCCCAGGGTAAATTCGAATTGAATCCTGATTTGGCAATCCTGATATTTTATGATTAGGACCTCGCACACTGTTACCCAATACACCCCAATCACAAGTGGCCAATTTGTTCCAAAGTAACCATGGAATCATAGTTTATTTGTTCTTTGACTTCATGCGGTTGCAAAAATTTGAAATGCTTGGAGCTGCTTCAAATTATAACATCCCCTTAGATAATCGCGAGTTGAAAAGGTTTCTGAATTTAATTGAATTTTTGTAAAACCCAGATAAGTTAAAGATTATTGACCGTTTTCATGCTCTAATAAGCATGATCCTCATTTTTATGTCTCTTAAGATCGGGAAATTTTGAAAATGTTCTGTCACATTTCTCACATTTCCATTGATGGGCCCTTGCCTGATCGAATGTGTCAAAGATCTTTTCCCCGTTTACATACCTACCAGTTTTATGGTCATACATTGATGGATTATAATGGACCCTATACTTTATCGAATTGGGTTGCAACCTATTGAGAAATATGCTTTAGGCCTTTATATATTATGTGTTACTATGACAAGGATTATAAGATAAAAATCATCTATATATTTTAACCTAGCTTCCCAATACCGTTATACTTATAGCAAAGATATTAAGAAGAATGATATTGTTCTCAAAGGTGTCGGATATATTGTCTTCTATCAGGGACGGCTCGATATTGAAGTTTAAGAACAGAGAAAAGGCAGCTTATACCTTGGCGTCTGTAATCAAGGATTCTATTAGGGATATTCCCAAAGAAGAAATCCTTGTATTGGGTATCCCAAGAGGCGGTGTAATCATGGCCAGCATTATATCGCAAAAAATCGGTGCGTCATTATTCGATATTGTCATTCCAAGAAAGTTAACTGCGCCCAATAACCCGGAATTAGGTGTCGGGGCAATAATGGTCGATGGTACACTTTATCTTAACGACTACGTTGTAAATGCGCTGAAAGTTACAGAGGAATATTTAGAAATGGAGAAGCAACGCCAGATTGCTGAGATCAGGCGCCGCGAATCAGTCTATAGAAGAAATGCCAGAGACTACGACATAAAAGATAAGGTAATTATCTTGGTTGATGACGGAGCTGCTACTGGGGCAACCCTTGTTGCTGCATCAAGATGGATAAGAAAACAGAAGCCAAAGAGTCTCGTAATCGCAATTCCAGTAGTACCTAAGGAAACTTTGGAACTTCTGAAAAAGGAATCTGACGACGTACAAGCAGTGATAGTACCGTCCACTACCAATTTTAGATCTGTGGGTCAATATTATGAAGATTTTGACCCAGTAGGCGATGAAGAAGTGGCGAAGATAATGGAAAGGGAAAATCATAAACAGATTACATGAAATTCCTAGTTCAAGTCGCTTTCCACTATATCTTGATACTCTCCTAAATGTTACGAGGATAGCTTTTCACTTTTAAAGAATAAGAGACAGCCCAGTCCTAGTCATGTCTCAATTCGACCAAAGTAAATCCTCATGTTTTTCGGCTGAGCATATTTAGATTAAAACTACCTTATCTAGGCGTTATTGACATTGCGTGCGCTAATTGTGACAATGCAGGTACAGATTGAGAGGCAAAATCGAGAATAGGTCCGTGCCAAATTCCGAAACCTATCATGAAAATTATGCCGAATATTAAGACAGCAACTATAGATCGGGGTTCTCGAACACGGGACATATCTGGACCTTCTTCCATGTACATCTTGCGCATAATCCAGGCGTAATACCCAAGTGATAGGGCGCTGTTAAGAACACCAGCAATCGCAAGATATGGTCCCCACCATACCACATCACCGGTATTAATTGCAGCTCCAAATAGCACTAATTTGCCCCAAAAACCATTGAGAGGAGGTACCCCAGCCAGGGCAAGTAACGAGATAGACAGCGCGATAGCGGTAATTGGCATACGCCGTCCCAAGCCTCGGTATTTTTCGAGACTATAGCCAGCAATACCTATCGCCACAGCAGCAGCCGCTATGAATGCGGCTGATTTCATAACGGCATGGTTCATTATCTGGAACAAGGAGCCAGTTAGAGCCTGATCAGAGTAGGGGGCAAGTGCCAGCCCTATCATAATGTAGCCTGCTTGGGCAATGCTTGAGTATGCCAGAATCCTAGGGACACTTCTTTGAACTAGCGCCCCGAAGTTTCCAAGCGTCATCGTAAATATGGCTATAACGGCGAGAACTATGGTCCAATCCAGGTTAAGTACAAACATACCAAGAACGATAACTCGAATTGCAGCAGCAAATCCTGCCTTTTTTGTTCCTGCCGCAAGTAATGCACCGATTGTAGTTGGGGCACCTTCATATGCATCAGGAAGCCACATATGAAATGGAACAAGGCCCATTTTGAACCCAAAGCCTGCTATGAACAGAGCTATCGCCAGCATAGCTAACGGCATGAGATCCTGTGGCAGAGTAACAAATGCCTTTATGGCACCGCCAATATTGGTCGTGCCAGTGATACCATATACTATACCAATGGCCAAAACAATAATTGCAGAAGATAGTGCCCCAAACATAAAATATTTAATTGCTGCCTCGTTGGATATAGGATCACGTTTTGAGAATGCAGCAAGCGCATATGTGGGAATGGACATAAGTTCCCAAGACACAAGTAGCATAACAAAATCAGTAGAATACGCAATAAGTATCATTCCTATGCTCGAGAGAAGAATTAAAGAATAGTATGCTGCTGGATTCCTTTTTTTCTTCATAAAGCTCCACGATGATGCCGTTACCATTATAGATACTATCAAAAAGGTAATGGCAAAAAAAGAGCCAAACATATCATTGGCAAGCATCCCTTGACCAAATTCTATAGCAGGTAATGGCTCTCCGGTAAGTACTCTGTATATGATGAAAACAATAGCCAGAGAAAGGGCCCCAAACGAGATGCCGCTATAGAGTTTGTTATTTGAACCGCGCTCCCTCTTTACTGCATCAATCACGGGAATAGCCAAACCTACTGCACCTAGAAGGACAGTCACAATGATTGGCGTTGAAATAAAATCAAGCATATTCTTTCATCTTTCTCTCCTATAGGAACAACATCATCACAATTATCAATATCCCTGCTGCGAAAACAAAAAGATACGTCTGTGTTATACCTGTCTGACCAGAGCGTATAACCTTTGAGAAATATGTCATTGAACCTTGTAGTCCTGGGTTTATCCCATCAATTAGTGTGCTTTCAAAGTAACGCCACACTATACGATAAATTGCAAGTGGACCTGTTACTGCCCCCCAATATAGTGCGGTGTTCAGATACCATCTATTGTAGAGAAATTTCCACAGTGCACGTGTAATTACGCTTCTTGATACTATTTGTGGATCTATCTTTCTTCCTATGTATACAAGATATCCAAGTATTCCACCAATTGCAAAAGATGCAACTGATGCGGTGGCTGGCACAGGATCAAGTCCTAAAAATCCGTTGGACTCTTCTGACGGGGCTTCCCCACTTTGTCCAGTTTCTGAGATTCCTTGTGACGCAATCTCTTCTCCGTTAGAGCCTATGCCATATACATTTGCAAGATAAGCTGAAAATAATTCGGTCAATTCATGCTCAAACACAAATCCTACCAGTCCTATTGCAATGCTTGCTACTGCCAGTATTGCAAACGGGACCCACATTACAGCTCCTACCTCATGAACCTTATGTCCACTCTCCTCTGAATGTTTGATGTGAGGGCTTTCCTTTCCAAAGAATGTCATACCTAGCATCCTAAACGTGTAGAACGCAGTCATGACGGATACCATGACTGCTATGGCAAAGAGTGGGAGAGCATATGCATAACCAGAATTGAAAACTACAGCGAAGATTGCATCCTTGCTCCAGAATCCAGAGGTAATGAGCGGAGCTGCAGCCAGCGAAAGACCCGCTAGAAGCATAAATAGGTAGGTCTTTTTCATTTTTGATTTTAGTCCCCCCATATCTGTCATGTATCTCGATCCAACGGCGTGTAATACTGCCCCTGCTCCCATAAACAGAGAAGCCTTAAACATCGCATGGCTCATAAGGTGAAAGAAGCCCGCGGTGTAGCCTTCAACGAATGATGTTGACAATCCAGCTATTCCCAGTGCCAGCATCATTAGTCCTATCTGAGAACCTGTGGAGTATGCTAATACTTTCTTAATCTCTGGATTGACGATTGCTTGAGTTGCTAGTAGAAACGCTGTAATTGCCCCTACCCACGCCACAACTTCAAAAAATTGTGAAGTGTTGAGCGCAGACAGAGCAAAAAACAATGGCGCTATTCTTGCAACTAGATATACTCCTGCCTTAACCATTGTTGCAGCATGAATTAGAGCTGAAACAGCTGTTGGACCGGTCATTGCTTCTAGTAACCATTCATTTAATGGAAACTGCGCAGATTTACCGATAGCCCCACCAAAGATCAGAACAGCCGCGGGAACTAGTACATTGTTCTTGGCCATTTCCGTAGCCCAACCCTGATCTTGAAGTAATTCAGTAAACCCAAACGTACCTGCATATGAAAAAATGAGGAACATTCCTGAAAGCATCATAATGTCACCGGCCTTTGTCATAAGCCAGGCTTTTAGCCCGGCATGTGTGGGAGAAGCCCACATTTGAATTCCTCCCGCATAATGGCCGGATGTTCCCACGTACTGTTTTCGCTTATCCTGGTACCAAAATCCTATTAGGGCGAATGACGCAAGTCCAACACCCTCCCAACCAAAAAACAACATTAGCAAATTATCTGAAAGTACTATCAGTTGCATTGAGCCTATGAAAAATAGCATAAAAAACCAGTATCTTGTGAGGTTCTTGTCCCCGTGCATATAGCTGGTTGAATATACGAAAATAAGGAAAGAGATCCAAGCAACGAGATTGGCCATAAGGATAGAAAGCGAATCTGCCAGAACCCCTGCTTGTATATTAAAAATTGGTATCCAATTTAATTGACTATGCACCACCACAGAACTTGATAATCCCAGTGGCAATAGCGACACAGCGGCTATTGCACTTGCAAGAGCAAAAGCAACGGCGGTGTAGTCACGTACCTTTTTTCCAAGTTTGGCGATTGCCGGCATGATAGCTGCGCCAACGAACGGCAGTATCCATATCATCCAAGCATTTAATGCGATACCTTCCAATCCCATTATGTTGCTCAATTAGTCATTCCACCGCCCACACTACTATTAGACTTATAATTTATGCATTGAATGCATGCAAATTGCCTCAAGGTTTAGCTCGTACCTCCAAGTAATGTGGCATTTGTAAAGGTATCGCCACTCGAGGTACTTGTATTTAATCCAGTGGCGTGCACTTGCGTAGGCAATGGTAAAACCGTATTATCACCTTCAAACATATCTTGTATATATTCAGTTACTGGATTTAGTAACGGTTGTGGATAAACTCCTACGAGCAGGGTAAGCGCAGCCAAAACCGCCATGGTTACGATCACGTATCTATTCGGATCGCGCACATTAACAAACTGTTCGGGTGTTTTCCCAAAGAAGATTCTTTTATACATCCAAAGGATGTAGGCAGAAGTTAGGACTGTTGCAAGTATTCCGAATGCAAAGAGAGTTACTCTCACTGGATCTTCGTCGGTAACTCCTGTTTGCAGCACACCGTTGAATAGGATCCATTCAGACATAAACCCACTTGTGGGTGGAACCCCCATGATTGTCAGAGCACCAATCATAGCAATGACTGCAGTATATGGCATCTTACCTGCCAATCCCCCAAGCTTGGACATACTCCTCGTCCCCGTTTGGAGTATGATTGCCCCAGCCATCATGAAGAGAATTGCTTTACCTAATCCATGACTAATATACATGAAAGTTCCCCCAGTGATCCCCATTATGCTTTCTGAACCGAGTCCAAATAGAATATAACCCATCTGACTCACACTGGAATATGCAAGTACTTTCTTAATGTCATCTTGCATGATTGCCATTGCCCCACCGTAAATCATAGTCACGAGGCCCCAGATGCTTATGTAAATACTATACTGAGAATAATTCCCTACTAACAGCTCCATCCACAATCGTAGCAGGCCGTATGCTCCGATACCAATCATTGCTGGAGAAAGCAGAGCTGAAATTGGGGTTGGAGCTTCGGCATGCGCGTATGGCAGCCATATATGGACACCAAACGCTGCAAGTTTTACACCTAATCCAATGACGAGTGCAAATATGATAATTGACATCCACTGTGCCGGGATCTGTGCGGCGTGGGCTCTTACGGTATCATAATCAAATCCCCCGGCGAAGAATCCCATGGCCAACAATCCCAAAAGCAGAACTACTGCTCCAACATGTGTCCAGAAGAAGAACATAAGAGCTATCCTCTTCCTTGCACCGTATCCGTAGAAGGCTATCAAGAAAAATGATGGAACAAGCATCAATTCGAAAAAGACGTAAAACTCTATGAGGTTAGTGGCTAGTACTGTTCCGAGCATGGCCATAGAAAAAGTCAAGAATAGGCCATAATAGAGCCCAAAGTGATGTCTGATGTATCCCTGTTCTTTACTAGGCTGAGTTAATAACATCCTAGTTTGTCCGCTCTGTCTGCTTTGGCCTCCCATCGAATTTGAACCGTTAGAAGTTCCCGAATTCGGTGGAGAGGTAAATCCCTGACCCGTGCGTTCCTCCCCATGGTATCGATCAGTAATTTTGTGCAGCATGTACGGCTTTGAATAAAGAGTGAGCACAGTACAGAGAATATAAATTACCGCGGCAAAGGGAAGGCTTAGGCCATCAAGTCTAAGACCAAAGTTACCAACAAACGGACTCCAAGTATATGATTCTGAGTAATTTAAACTTCCTCCATTTAAAGATAAGGCGGGAAATAGAAGGAAGGCAGTCGAAATTGCCATGACTCCAAATGAAAACCAGGCGACACCGTTTGGACCTATTTTTTTTGCAACCATGTAAGCTCCTGGAGCTATGAGCAATGGAAGAAATGTAGCGGCAAGTAGGAAATAAGATTCAGACATTTTCCCCATCTACCGCCCAATACAACTTATTACAATGCAAATAAGGTATCAGCCCCGCAAACTCCTAAACTGTTCTACATCAATTTCCTTGTAAAGTCTATAAGCTATTATTATTATGCCCAACCCAACCGCTACTTCTGCAGCCGCTATAGCGATTGAGAATAGTGCAAAGACTTGGCCTTGTGCATTGTGCAAATCTCTTGCAAATGCGATTAGATTAAGATTTGCAGCATTCGCAATAATTTCTATTGAAAACAGCATCCGTATTGCGTTACGCTTTACTACTAAGCCGTAGATACCTATAGCAAAGAGCACAACTGTCACGAGTAATGCATCGATTAGCTCAATCATTTTCCTTAATTATATCCTCGCGTCTAGCCAGAGCCAATGCTCCAATCACCGCGCCAGCCAGTGTGAATCCAAGAACAATTAGTGCAGGAGAGTAATAAGTTAGCATGGTTTTCCCAATCTCGGTAATATCAACAGGGGCTGTATTAGGATTACCAAAACTAGGATCCCTTACCCCAGATGCAAGAAATATTGCGCCTACACTGCCCATAGTTATAAGCATAAGAAGGATCCCAGCCGCCTTCCTTCCCCTATCCTCCCTTGCCGTAAAGAGCTCTTGTGTTCTAACTAGCATTACTGCAAAGATTACTAAGACGGCGACCGCCCCCACATAAACTGCAATCTGAAACATGGCAACGAAAGGTGCGTCAAGAAGAATGAAAAAACCTGCTATACCCAGCATTGAAATAGCGAGTGCTATTGCACCGTATATTAGCTCCTTACTCTCAAGTGAAACGATTGCTGATCCTATAGTGAGAATTGCAACCCCAAAAAACACTGCATCAGCCATAACTTTTTCCCCTCCAGTCGATTCCTTGTGCCGTAGCTGAATAATATTTTCGGCTGTAAATAAGCAAATAGGGAAGGGCAGCATGATATTCATTGGTAAGGATTTGGATTTTCCACTTTAATATATTGATCAAAGTGACGGACTCACTGGTCTTCATTGCACAATACCTCCGGGGCCGACTATTCCCCCATAGACTAACGCCAATGCCACGAAAATATTGATAAAAGAAAGTACGATCAATTTATACCATCCAGTATGTAAGAGTATATCGATTCTTATTCGAGGATTGATACCTCTGGGGAGGAGCAGTAGCATTATGACACCAAACGTCTTAATAGTAAACCAAAATGCGGCATTGACAGTATCTGCATTGTAAATTTGAACCCCGGTATATCCAGGAACAAGCTCCTTGGGAAAGATTTGTGGTCCACTCCAACCTCCAAGGAATAAAATAACAAAAAGAGCAGCTAGGGCATAAAGTTTTACATATGTTCCTAATTGAAGTAACCCATAAATCATACCTGAAGTTTCTGTAAGCCACCCAGCAACTATTTCGCTTTCAGCTTCGGGCAAGTCAAATGGAATTCTTTCAAGTTCTGCCAGCGAGGATATGTAGAAAACGAATGCACTTATTGGCAGGAAAAAAATGAACCAATAAGGATTTTGTGAAGTAGCAATTTCAGAAAGATTAAGAGAACCTGACAGGATAACTACAGGTAGAGCCGAAAGGATAAATGGGATTTCAAATGCAATCATCTGATGAAGCGCCCTTAGTCCTCCTATAAACGGATATTTGCTGTTACTAGCCCAAGAGAATAACAACGCGAATAGAGGGAAGAAGCCTAATAGAGCAAAAACAGCCAGTAGCCCTACGTCAACATCAGCAACAACCCAGCCTGGAGCTACAGGAATTAAAGCTACGACAGCTGCGGCGGTGGCAACAAAAGCGATGGGCGTTGCCCAGAAAATAGGCTTATCAGCCCCTGATGGAGCTATAATCTCTTTGGAAATAAGTTTCAACCCATCAGCAATGAGTTGAAGAATACCTTCAATTTTGCCTGCATAAAGAGGTCCTATTCTAAGTTGCATCTTTGCAAGGAATTTTCTTTCTATGAAAATAGTTGCTGCCGCTATTAAGGCTGCATACATGAACCCAGGAAATACCGCCACCTTAAATATTTCGGTATGTATGAAAAATTTGATAATAGGGAGTGTTCTAGATGGGTCCACCATCATCGAAAAGAAAAGGTAAGGCGTCAAGACTTCTCCTGCGACAGGTGGCAAGGGTACGTAGAACAGAATGATGAAAATAAGCGGAAGAACTATTAGCGTAACAATTACTAATATCCAAAATACAAGCCATATCAGGCTTGCCACGAAATTTCCAAATGTAAATTTCTGTGGTGCTGATGCCATTTATCTGTCTGCCTCCACAGGCCAGTAATTCAATGACCAGTAAATTGATGGCATATCTCCCAACTTAGATCCTACGAGCAAGAATGGTAGGGCAAGCATATTTCTAAACGATCCTACAGAGATCTTTACTCTATAAGGCTTCGATGTCCCGTCACTAATAATATAATATCCTAAAGCACCTCTAGCTGATTCGACTCGTTTATAAGATTCTCCAGCCGGTCCTTTTGGATTAGGTTGTAATTTAGCTCGAACTTCGCCTGCTTGGGGTATCTTATCTAGTAACTGCCTTAAAATGTGACAAGATTCTCTCATATCCAGAAATGGTATCATTGATCTTGCAAAGGAGTCTCCGCTTTTCATATATTGAACTTTAAAATCAATTTCGTTATAGATGTCGTATGGTTCTGCTTTGCGGACGTCAAAAGGCACCCCTGATGCTCTGACAACAGATCCTGTTACACCTAGACTAATAGCATCTTCCTTTCTCAAGATTCCGACACCTTCAGTTCTCTGGCGAAATAGTGGGTTATTATAGAATATATCTTCGTATTCAACAAGTCTCTTTTCAAAATAGGCGATTTGTCTTAAACAACGTTCCTTAAACCCTTCCGGCATATCGTTTCTGACTCCGCCAGGAATATTGAACGCGTGAGTGACCCTGGCGCCAGTCAAGGCCTCCAAAAGGTCGATAAATAGTTCTCTGTCTCCCGTAGGCCACATAAACATTGTAGAATGACCTAGGAAAATACCATAGATGGCGAGCCAATACAATGTGTATACCTGTCTATTCAACTCAGAGGCAATAGCACGTATGAATTGTCCTCGCCTTGGGACCTCGATATTAACTAGCTCCTCAACTGCCAAACTGTACGAATAAGTAATGTTATTAGAATCGTGAATAACTGGGCGTTCAAGATGTGGGATATTCTGTATATAATTCCGATACTCTGACATTTTTTCTTCGCCCCGATGCACATAACCTGGGTCTGGATCGCAATATACGATATAGTCTCCGTCAACCTTAATGGTAAACCTGAAATGACCTGACCCAGGGTGTTGGGGTCCTACGCTTAATGTCATTAAACGGTCTTCCTCAGTTTCCTTAACAATTTCTAAACCCATCTTAATGGTTTCATCGAATTTTGCTTGGAAATCGGTCATTTTCTTCAACTCTACCTCTATCTGAGAGCTACCTACCCTTTATCCTAAAGTCCTTTCTAAGTGGAGGTATATCAGCCCAATCTTCTGGTAATAGAA
>JGI24806J26614_1000709_pt1 | contig 11008 bp, 7 predicted proteins | sample Kansoi200umMDA_FD_26614 | JGI IMG/M metagenome (IMG submission 26614)
GTACNGCAGCTGGGTTTTTTTGACGATCAAAGCAGGAACGATATTTCGCCAGCAGCGAGGCCAGTTGCCGGATGGTTTGTTCGCCTCCTTCTTTCACTTTTAAAAAAAACGAATTGTTAAAGAATATGATTCGGATGGATATTCTTCAACTATTTTGCCATGCATACAATTTAAAACTCATGTAACCGGTACTAACGTATTGCCATTTTCTTATTGATTTGAAAACCAATTCTTTAAGATTTTGAGAATACCAGGAATCGATGAAAATATCTTTATCTTGTTGCCCATGTTCTACAGATTGGGAAAAAATTTTGTAGTTAAAATTCCTGCAAAAATGTAGAAATGAGATTTTTATAGATTTATTTCTGCCATGAAGAAATCCTTCATATGTTCAATTTTCATTAGGTCCTTGCATCCCATCTCCGTTTAATTGAAGAAGTATATGAAACGCATTCTATTTGGTTTATGCCTCTGGGCAAGTTTTTCTGTTGAGGCCCAGGTAAAGATTCATGCACACAATGATTATGAAAAACCACAGCCGCTGGTAAACGCGTTGAACAGCAAAGCGTATTCTATCGAAGCAGATATCTTTAGTAGAAATGGGCAATTGCTGGTGGCACATAGTGCCAATCAATTGGCGGATGCAAAAACTTTAAATGAATTGTACATTCAACCTATTGTAACACTATTCAAAAAGAATAAGGGACATATTTCAAAAGATAAGGATTACCGGATCGCCTTAATGATTGATGTGAAAGAAGGAGGCGAACAAACCATCCGGCAACTGGCCTCGCTGCTGGCGAAATATCGTTCCTGCTTTGATCGTCAAAAAAACCCAGCTGCCGTACAGGTGATCGTCAGCGGTGATCGTGGAGACCTAAAGCATTGGAATTCTTTCCCATCCTATATCTATTTCGATGGTCGCCCTACAGAACAATATGATAATGCGCAGTTGAAAAGGGTCGCCTGCATAAGCGATGCCTACAGCAGTTATGCAGAAAACAGGGAAAAACTAAACACTACATTGGAAAAAGCCCACCAGGCAGGAAAGCTTTTCCGGTTCTGGGGCACACCGGATAATGAATTCAGTTGGAAACTTTTCCATGAGGCCGGCGTAGATATTATCAACACCGACAAGCCAGACCTCTGCAGAAAATTTTTTGATAAGGCTGACAGCAGTAAAGTCGCTAACCAATAAATTAATAACGACTCTTCCTTCTCTGCAATTAACCATACGTAAAGCATCTACACCATCTTCCACATTTAATCAAACGTTTCTAAATATTACGCATGAAAAAATTGCTCTTTTTTATTTGTACAGGTCTTTGCCTTTACTCCTGTAAACTGATGCCCAAAGAAGAAACAAAAGCATCTGCTGATATCAATAAGCTGTTTGATGACTACTATGAAGAGCGGATGAAACTGTTTCCATTGGAAGCCACCACCAATGGCGATAACAGGTATAACGACCAGCTTCACCTTGATTTCACGGATAGCTTTCGCGACAGTTTGAAAAGATTTTATAACAGGTATTTATTACGGGTTAATACCTATGACCGTTCCAGCCTGAATGAGAACGACATGATCAGTTACGATATCTTCAAAAGAGAGATGGTCATCAGCCTGGAGAATTTCAACTTCCCGGATAATTATATGCCTTTAAACCAGTTCTGGAGTCTTCCACTTACCATGGGTCAGTTAGGAAGTGGAGATGGTAACCAGCCTTTTAAAACCACTGCTGATTATAACAACTGGTTGAGCCGGGTTAATATGTTTCCGGTGTGGGCGGATTCTGCCATTACTTATATGAGAAAGGGCATGGCATCCGGGATCGTGTTGCCGAGGGTTCTGGTTGAAAAAACCATCCCCCAATTAAAAGCGATGGAAACTGCAGACGTTAGCACAAGTTTGTTTTACGGTCCGATAAAAAAAATGCCGGCTGCTTTTGCCGATTCGTCAAAAACAAATTTGACACAAGCCTATCGCAAGGCCATTGCTGAAAAATTGCTGCCCGCATACAGGAAGCTGGCTACATTTCTGCAGGAAGAATATATTCAGAAATCCAGGACTACTACCGGCATTGCCGATTTACCAGGAGGAAAAGACCGGTATAAATACCTGATCAGGTACTGGACTACAACCGATAAAAACCCTGAAGAAATTTTCCAGTTAGGACAGTCGGAAGTGCAAAGAATAAAATCGGAGATGGAAAAGATCCGCCAGCAAACTGTATTTAAAGGAGATCTGGCTGCCTTTTTTGAGTTCATGAAAACGGATAAACAGTTCATGCCTTATGACAGTGCTGCCCAGGTGCTGGATGCTTTCCGCAATATTCAAAAACGAATTGATCCTAACCTGAAGAAAATGTTTGGCAGGGTACCGAAGACGCCTTTCGAAGTAAGGCAGACAGAGGCCTTCCGTGCTGCAAGTGCCAGTGCTGAATACAACCAGGGATCACCCGACGGTACTCGTCCCGGAATTTTTTATGTGCCGATTCTTAATGCAAAAACATTCAACACTACTTCCGGCATGGAATCTCTTTTTCTTCATGAAGCCATTCCCGGGCATCACTACCAGATTTCGTTACAGCAGGAGAACGACAGCCTGCCAAAGTTCCGCCGTTTCAGCTGGTACGGAGCTTACGGTGAGGGATGGGCGCTGTACTGCGAATCATTAGGAAAAGAATTGGGCCTGTACACAGACCCGTATCAATACATGGGTGCATTAGGAGATGAAATTCACCGCGCCATCAGGTTGGTGGTAGACGTGGGCATGCACGAAAAAAACTGGACAAGAGAACAGGCGATCAAATACATGATGGACAATGAAGCGATCAGCGAGCAGGGTGCCGTTGCGGAGATCGAGCGATACATGGCAATCCCTGCGCAGGCATTGAGTTACAAAATAGGTGCACTGAAAATCCGTGAACTGAGAACGCGATATGAACAACAGCTGGGAAATAAATTCAACCTCGCTGCTTTTCATGATGAGTTTTTGAAAGATGGATGTATGCCGCTGGATGTCGTAGAAAGAAAAATGGACAACTGGGCGAAGAAACAGAAATAAATTTTTGAAATCCTTATGCCTTCCTGCGGTAAAAGTTGCAAAGGAGCGCAAAGGGTAAAAAAAAGCAGGAAGTGTTAGTTCCTGCTGTAAGCTCTAGGGGTTAAAAAGGGTAGCTTATAAAAAGTATTTAGGTGCTAAAGGGGTTTGTTTTCGTAGCTCCGGATTCAATGCTGTAAAATTACAGGGCGGGCCGTTCATTCTAATTGACGTTAGTCAATGATTAACATGACTTTTGTATGAAGCAGTTTTTTCCTTAGTCCGCAGGACTAAATCTGAATAGCCGTTGGTGAAACCAACGGTCTTGGTGATGATAAACAAACGCTTCGGTTAAAATGAACATCAGCTTCCCGTGAAAAGAACATTCACTCAGGAGGAAATAACATCCCGTTCCAGTGAAATGAACATTCACTTCGGAGGTAATAACATCAGGTTCCCGTGAAATGAACATTCACTTGGGGTGAAATGAACTTCCGCTTCCCATGATAGAACATTCACCTCCAGAAAATCAAGATCACTTTGGGTGAATGAACTTCCGCTTCTGGTGAAATAAACATTTATCTCTGGTGAAATAATTATCTGCATCTCGCCGCCAACGATATTAAATTCTGGTAACAAACCATCCGATCGATGTAATTAACATGCAGTTGATATAACAACCATCCATCCTGGTGCGACAGATCTTACTGTTGTATACTTCACGAATTGCCACCACGGGTTTCAGCCGTGGCTACTTGAATTTTACCTTTGCGGGTAGAAGAAATGCAGAAGAAATAAAAACGGTTAATAATTCAGTAACGCGGAAATTTTTTCATGCAGCCTTGCGGAGGCAAGAAAGTTTTTTTCCAGTTCGATAGAAAATGGTATTGGTGTATCGAGACTGCCACAGCGCATCACGGGCGCATCCAGCCATTCAAAACAATGCTCAGCAATCCAGGAAGCGATTTCACCACCGACTCCGCCTGTCAGTGTATCCTCATGGAGAATAAGCACCTTCCCTGTTCTTTTCACCGAAGCGCCAATGGCTTCATAGTCGAGTGGAAGCAAGCTTCGGCAGTCTAAAAGGTCAATGGATAATTCCGGGTGTTCAGACGCATATTGTTCCGCCCAGATCACACCCATGCCATAGGTAATAATGCTGAGGTCTTCCCCTTCTGTTACGAGGCGCGCTTTACCTATTTCAACTTCATAATAATCGCGGGGCACTTCACCCACCAGGGCGCGGTACAATGCCTTATGCTCGAAAAAAATGACGGGATTAGGATCGTTGATTGCGGCGATCAATAATCCTTTTGCGTCATATGGAGTGGAAGGATAGACAACTTTCAACCCCGGCGTATGTACGAACCAGGCTTCATTCGTTTGCGAATGAAAAGGACCGGCACCCACGCCACCGCCGGCGGGCATGCGGATCACTACATCTGCAGGCTGTCCCCACCGGTAATGTATTTTTGCAAGGTTGTTGATGATCTGGTTAAACGCCATGGTTACAAAATCCCCGAACTGCATTTCAACCATTGACTTAAATCCCTCAAGACTTAGTCCCAATGCGGCTCCTACGATGGCACTTTCACAAAGTGGTGTATTCCTCACGCGTTCTTTTCCAAACCGTTCCAGAAACCCTTCGGTGATTTTAAATGCGCCGCCATAATGAGCGATGTCCTGTCCCATAAGCACAAGTTCTGCATGCCTCTCCATGCTTTGATACAGTGCATTCGAAATCGCGTCGATAAAGCGGGTCCCATTTTCTGTGACTTTAGGAGTTCCTTCCTGTTGTTGGCTGGAATTTTTTTCCTCCGCTGATGCTGGATTTTCATACTCGTCCATTTCAGTCTGCCGGGGATCAACATCAACTTCTATTACTGCTTCATCCGGCTGTTCAACCACATGGATATTCCTCGGTGTATACGGAGCGTAAACGTCTGCCAATTCCTCTTCCGTGTTCGGAACAATAGGATCAGCATCCATGGCTATTTTTAGCTCCTCTGCAATTTGTTCATTTAATTCCCTTGCGATGTTTTCTGCATCCCTGCTTGAAAGGATACCAGAGATCAGGAGATACCGCTCGTAATTTTTTACAGGATCTTTCTGTTGCCATTCTTCTACCAGTTCTTTCGGAACATATTTCATTCCACTCGCTTCTTCATGTCCCCTCATGCGAAAGGTCATGCATTCTATCAAATAGGGTTTCTGTTCCCTGATACAATATTCCCTCACGCCCTTAATGGTGTCGTATACCGTGAGCAGGTTGTTGCCTTCAATCCTTACGCCTTCCATTCCGTAGCCCTTGGCTTTGTCCACCAGGCTTTCGCAACGGAACTGCTCATGAACCGGTGTACTTAAACCATAGCCATTATTTTCTATCAGGAAAATAACCGGAAGATCCCACACTGCTGCAGTATTAAGCGCTTCATGAAAATCGCCTTCACTGGTTCCGCCTTCACCTGAAAATGCAAGCGAAACTTTTTGTTCCTTTCTTAATTTATGAGCGAGTGCAACACCGTCGGCAATGGCGAGTTGCGGGCCGAGGTGAGAGATCATTCCGCAGATATGATGCTCCCTGCTGCCAAAGTGAAAACTTCTTTCTCTTCCCTTGCTAAAGCCTTCGCGGTTGCCCTGCCATTGCATAAACAATTTATGTAAGGGGATATGTCGGGTGGTAAATACGCCAAGGTTGCGATGTAAAGGCATGATCCATTCATCCGGTTGCAGTGCAAGTGTTGCACCGACTGCAATGGCTTCCTGGCCGATGCCGCTGAACCATTTACTGATCTTGCCCTGTCTTAACAGGAGAAGCATTTTTTCCTCTACCAGGCGTGGATATAAAATGGCTTTGTAAAAATGAATAAGCTGCTGATCAGACAAATGCTTTCTGTCAAACTGCATGGGAGAGAGTTATGTATTCCTAAAGATACAAGATGCGGAAAAATCAAAAGTCTTTTTCTATTTCGTGTAACTTCCTGTCCTTGTGTCTTTGTGGCAATCATACCTTCTATTCATATCATTCTGATGAAATGCTACTTGTTCTTTCTTTGCCTTGACGCAAAGAAAGAACCAAAGAAAAGTCAAGCCTGCCCGACTGAAGTCATTCAGGAGGGCCTGCCCGACTAAGTCATTCAGGCGGGCCTGCCCGACTGAAGTCATTCAGGCGGGGGCTGAAGAAAAAAAGCTAAAATTTATTGCGTTACGCTACAGCGAAAAAGGCTACTATGAGCATTGGTTCAATATTGGAAGGGGACTAACATGAGCAGTTGCACTTAACTGAAAATTTTCGCTGCTTAACGCTTCACTCCATAAATTTCTTAACGCTTTTTTTCTTAGGCCCGGGGAATAGAGATTAAAATAATTCTTTTTTTGTTTCATCTTTTAGTCCTGAAACTGTGATCAATTCTCCTTTGAATCCCCTTATAACTTTTTCTTTTCTTTCTTAAACGGCCTCAGCAAAACGGCGTTAAGAAATTTATGGAGTGAAGCGTTAAGCAGCGAAAATTTTCAGTGATGAACAAATGTCGATTCAAGTCTTCGTTGAAAAAACAACAACAGTTGATAGTAGCCTTTTTCGCTGTAGCTGAACGCAATAAATTTTAGCCGTTTTGGTGCAGCCTTGACTTTTCTTTGGTTCTTTCTTTGCGTCAAGGCAAAGAAAGAACAAGCCGGCATTTAGTCTAAATGATATGAATAAGAGACTTCTTTTCCACGAAGTGATATTTAAACTACCACCAGTTCATAAAACTTCTCAGGCTGAAGATATTTATTCGCAAGCGCCATCAGCTCTTCAGCAGTGATGGTTTTAATCGTATGTATCGAATCGTAAAAGAAACTATCCGGTAATTTATTTAGAATAATATTTTTCCATTTCGACATGATATGAAACGGACCATCCAACTCACCCAGTATCGTTCCCATCATATAATTTCTTACCAGCAACAATTCTTCTTCATCCACCGCGTCTTCCCTTAACTCTTCCATCTCGTTATAAATTTCTTTTATCGTCGCCTCGCAAACGTCGCGGCCAGCTTCCGTGCTGATCACCCATGCAGATTGATGGATATGATTTTGCAGGTAACTGTGAATGCCATAAGTATATCCTTTATCCTCCCTGATATTACTCATGAGACGGGAACCAAAAAATCCACCAAAAATATTATTCAACACCTGCACCTTCATGAAGTCCGGGTGATGACGGTTGGGAAATGGTGTTGCCAGTCTAACTGCACCCTGCACGCCCTGTTGATCATTAACAACACGGAATTTTTTTTCTGCAGAAGGTTGCAATTCATGTTGCCTTTCTTTATTTGTTTTTGTACTGAAAGGGAGATGGCCAAAATATTTATTCAGCGAAGGCACCAGGTCTGNAGGAAGTTTTCCTGATACAAAAATGATGCACTTTCCTTCCACGTAATATTGCCGGTGATAATCGATCAGCTGTTGCCGGTCAATGGCATCAAAAGCAGGCGCTGATGTAAACCTGCCATAAGGATGTTCTTGTCCAAACAGGTAAGTATCAATCAACCGGTTCGCCACGAATTCACATTTCTTAAGGTTCACTTCCAGCCGCTCTTTGCTGGTTTGTTTGTACAGCGAAAGCTCTTCTTCAGAGAATATGGAATCGGTTAAGATTTCCTGGACCACCGGAAGCAATTCGTCGAGATGCCTGCTCAGGCAATGAAGATTAAGAACAGCCGTTTCATTATAACAGGAACGGTTAAGGTAAGAACCATAATATTCAAAATGCTCATTGATACTATAAGCCGTTCTCTTATGCGTACCGTTCTTGATAAGATAGTTTGTAGTGGCGGCGACCAGGTTTTGCTCTTCGTACCAATTGCCTGCAAAAAATACCCATTCCAACTGCAGTACTTCTTCAGCGCCTGCATTCACTGCATATACTTCCACCCCGTTATCCAGGGTAAACTTCTCATAGGGCTTAAGCCGCAGGTCAAACTCAATTGCATCTTTAAATGGCGGGGCTATCGATCTCTTCATTATTTAACTTTCGCTGTAATAGTATATCGTGTTACTGTTCTTCTCATTGAATATCACCTGGCATTGTTCCCTGATTTCTTCTGCCGATACCGCCTGGTATTTTGCAAGTTCGGTATTCATAAGATCGGCATCCCCAAGCAGTTCATATAGCGCGAGGCTGTTGGTACGATTAAGAATGCTCATGTCTTCAAAAGCAATCATGCTTTCGGTTTTGTTCTTGACTTTCTGCAACTCTTTTTCATCCACCAGTTCTGCTTTCATTTTTTCCAGTTCTTCTTCCACTGCTTTTTCCTTAATTCATCAGCCACATGCATCAGGTCGGCCAGTGGCGCGTTTTCGAAGAGAAAGACGCCTTCTTCCACGGTAAGGAATTCAAAGTTCAGGGCCCGCTGGTACAGCTCGGATAATTGCATGCAAGGTATTTTATTGAACAACAAATTTACGCCAGGAAAGTTAAACACTGGCGTCTTCCGCGTGAAGCCTTCCCTTCAGACCCTTTAACCACTGAGGCCGCCGCCGGTACTTACAGTATTGGAAAATGCTGGTTAATAGGTTATTTTTAAAACCAGTTCACGATTGCTCAATAAAAACCAACTGCTGAAGTGTGCGACGCAACCTCTGTATCATAGTATTCCTGTCGCTGGTCACCCTAACCACCCTATCTGTCAAAGGGCAGGAAGAATTTATTCCGCCACCTGCACGCTTGCTTACCAGTTTTCCGTTTAAACAATTCAGCGGTGGCGTGGTGGTGTTGAAGGCGAAGCTGAATGACATTCCAGACTCACTGAATTTCATCCTGGATACCGGCAGCGGCGGCATCTCGTTGGATTCGATGACCTGCCTGAAATATAATCTCTTGCAGGTGGCTTCCGACAAGACCATCCGCGGTATTGCCGGGGTGAGAAATGTTAAGTTCACGAACAACAATACGCTGCGCCTGCCGGGACTGAAAGTGGACAGCCTGAATTTCCACATCAATGACTACGAAATTCTGAGCAGCGTTTATGGCGAACATGTTGATGGCATCATCGGTTACAGTTTTTTCGCCAGGTATATTGTGAAGATCAATTATGATTCCAGCCTGATCTCCGTGTATTCACAGGGATCCATGAAATATCCTAAAGGCGGGCACCTGCTGAAACCCTTGCTGGTCAACCTTCCTATTCAAACCGCGAGAATAGAAGAAGCCAAACGCGAGACCGTTGCCAGGTTTTATTTTGACATAGGCGCCGGCTTATGTTTGTTGCTGTCTACAGATTTTGCCACCGACAGCCTGAAGTTCAGTCCTAAAAAAAGAATGCGCAACACGCAGGCGGAAGGAGTCGGCGGCAAGGCCTATATGAAAATTACAACGGTGAAAGAATTTAAACTGGGGCCTTACCGTTTCCGGAAGGTGCCGGCATATATTTTCAACGATGATTATAATGTCACTTCTTACCCATACCTGGGGGGCCTGATTGGAAATGACCTGCTCCGGCGTTTTAACCTGATCATTAATTATGCGCGAAGAGATATTTACCTGATCCCCAACAAACATTTTCGTGAACCCTTTGATTACGCATATACCGGCTTCAGCTTTTACGATATGAACGGCATCATCGTGATCACCGATATTATGGAAGGATCGCCGGCAGCAAAAGCGGGATTCCAGGTTGATGACATTATCGTCGCCATCAATACCAATTTCAGCAACAACGTGCAATCATATAAAAACATGTTGCAGAACACCGGCGAAACTTTTCGTATTCTCATCAATCGTAACGGCGAATTGAAAATGATTACGATGAAAGTGAAAAGTATCTTAAGATAGGCGCTAAAACGGCCTTTCTCATTTGCAACCTTTTATTATTTAAGTTGTATGTATCTTGCAGGGCTTTTTAAGTAAAGAAAGCCCTATACTATTTATGATCGAGTTTGAAAAATTTGAGCTCTCGAATGGCTTGAAAGTAATCGTGCACGAAGATCCATCAACGCCTATGGCAGTGGTGAACGTGTTATACGATGTAGGAGCGAAGGATGAAAATCCGGAGAAGACTGGTTTCGCACATTTGTTTGAGCACCTCATGTTTGGTGGAAGCATCAACATACCTACCTATGATGAGCCACTGCAAATCGCAGGTGGCGAAAACAACGCGTATACGACAAACGATTTTACCAATTATTATTGCCAGCTTCCAGCTGAAAATATTGAAACGGCTTTCTGGTTGGAAAGCGACCGGATGTTGTCGCTTGCATTCAGCGAAAAAAGCCTCGACGTGCAACGCAAGGTGGTGTGTGAAGAGTTTAAAGAACATTATATCAATAAGCCTTACGGCGATGTGTGGTTTAAGATGCGCGAGCTGGCTTATAAAGTGCACCCTTACCGCTGGCAGACGATTGGAAAAGAACTCAGTCATATCGAGAATGCAGAAATAGACGATGTAAAAAATTTTTTCTATAAACATTACCGCCCGGTGAATGCCATTCTCGCTGTCGGTGGCAATGTGAAAACGGCTGATGTAAAACAGCTCGCGGAGAAATGGTTTGGCGATATTCCCCGTGGAGAAAAATATGTTCGCAACCTGCCGCTGGAGCCGGCACAGGAAGCTTCAAGGAAAATTGAAGTAAAAGCAAAAGTACCATTGCATGCGCTTTACAAATGCTGGCATATTTACCCGCGTATGGATAAGCGCTATTATGCGGCTGACCTGATCACGGAGATCCTAAGTGGTGGCGGTTCTTCGCGGCTATACCAGGCGTTGGTGAAAGAGAAGCAACTATTCAACAATATAGAATGTTCGCATTTCGGGTCTAACGATGCAGGCCTGCTGACGATTGAAGGAAAAATTGCGAAAGGAAAAACCATTGAAGAAGCAGACAAAGCAGTGGAAGAAGAACTGGAAAAAATGAAAGCAGAACTGGTGGATGAAAAAGAGTTGCAGAAAGTCAAGAACAAAACCGAAAGCATGATTGCTTTTGA
>JGI24806J26614_1000710_pt1 | contig 11006 bp, 9 predicted proteins | sample Kansoi200umMDA_FD_26614 | JGI IMG/M metagenome (IMG submission 26614)
GCTGAAATTCATCGGAAACCTTGGTAAATTCGACAACCTCGAAGATTTTGGCGGCGGTTATGACGACCTTCCATCTAAAATGAACCACGATGATAATCCATCAAAGACAAATTCAAATATACCAAACTGCTGACGTCGGATATTTTATGGATCAAGTCGGAAGGCAATTATCTTGAAATTCACACGGTCCGCAGCGAGGAAATCATCCGCGGTTCCTTAAGCAGTTTCATCGAACGACTGAATGGCGCTAATTTTTTCCGTACCCATAAATCGTATATCGTCAATCTGGATTTCCTTATAAAACTTGAAACCAACACGATTACGATTGCCGCCGACAAGATTCCGATTACGCGCAATTATGCCGACGAACTCATCAAACGCCTCAATATCATTTAGGTTTGGTGCTTTATAACGATATTTTTTTCATCTCCACGGGTTTTATATTGCTATTCGTTTTAATTTTTTATATTCGTCGCTTATAACTTTTAAGTTGCTGATATGAAAAAAGTGATGTTTTTCCTGGTACTTTCATTGTTAGCTATCGGATGTGATAATTCGGAGAATGCGTCCAATGCTGATCCGGCTGACCCGATTATCGGCACCTGGAAACTGGCTGCAATTACCAATAATACCATTGATTTTCCGTTACAGTCATGCGAAAGAGGTACCTATTATACTTTCCGTGCGACCGGCGCACAAATAACAGGGGAAAAAATTACCTACCACCGGGCCATCCAAGATTGTACGCCGGAACCCGTTATTGGCAGGTGGGGACACAAGGATGACCATTATTATATAATATCCAATTACAATACACAAAGCGCCAAATGGGATAACGTGCAGATTAACGAGAGTTCTTTGATCGCAACGGTCGTAAAGGGTTCGGTTACTACTGTTTTAACCTGGAAGAAACAGTAAAAATTTCATTCTTTTCAATATAAAAAACATCTTTCTGAACTGCCCCCAATAGTGTCTAACTTTTTGGGTCACGCTACCGGGATGTTTTATTTAGCCTGGTATTTTCCCAATAGTAACTGTAAATAAAAAACCTCTGGCATTGCCGAAGGTTTTAGTGAATTAACAATTAAAAAGGAACATCGCTGTCATCGTCGGCATTGTTGATGTTGCTGCCAAAAGCTTCGTTCGCTGATGGTAAATTCTTTGTCATGAATGGATTATCATCGTGGTTCATTTTAGATGGAAGGTCGTCATAACCGCCGCCAAAATCTTCGAGGTTGTCGAATTTACCAAGGTTTCCGATGAATTTCAGCCTGATGTTTTCCAGGCTGCCATTCCTGTGTTTTGCAATAATGAATTCCGCTTGTCCTTCAGTTGGCGAATGCTCATCATCATCCCATTCGTCAATTTTATAGTATTCCGGACGGTAGATGAACGACACAATATCGGCATCCTGCTCAATCGCACCCGATTCACGAAGATCGGAAAGCAAAGGCCTTTTGCTTGAACCACGTGTTTCAACCGCACGCGATAATTGCGATAATGCAATAACGGGAACACTTAATTCCTTCGCGAGTGCTTTCAGGTTTCGGGAAATGGTCGAGATTTCCTGCTCGCGGTTTCCGCCGCCTTTTCCGTTGCTGCCGCCGGCTGTCATCAATTGAAGATAATCGACGATGATGAGTTTAATTCCGTATTGTGAGGCAAGACGACGTGATTTTGCCCGCAAATCGAAAATCGAGAGCGAAGGCGTATCGTCAATATACAAAGGTGCTTTTTCCAGGTTTTTTACTTTGATGGAAAGCTGCTCCCATTCGTGCTTTTCGAGTTTTCCGGTCCTTAGTTTTTCGGATGAAAGGCCGGTTTCGGATGAAATCAAACGGGTGATTAATTGTACGGATGACATCTCAAGAGAGAACAAAGCCACCGGTTGCCCGAAATCAATTGCGATATTTCTTGCCATCGACAATACGAATGCGGTTTTACCCATACCCGGACGTGCCGCGATGATGATCAAATCACTTGGCTGCCAGCCGGAAGTCACTTTGTCCAGACGGTCGAAACCGGTTGCGATTCCGCTGAGGCCTTCTTTTCCGGCGATTTCTTCGATGCGCTTTTTGGCTTGGATTACTAAGCTTTGTGCAGTTTCGGAACTCCTTTTTATATTGCCCTGCGTTATTTCGTATAACCTGGATTCGGCTTTGTCGAGCAAATCGAAAACATCGGCTGTTTCATCATATGCTTCCTGAGTAATTTCTGCAGAAATTGTAATCAGGCTTCTAAGAATATATTTCTGCAAAATAATTCTGGAATGAAATTCAATATGAGCAGAAGATGATATTTTTTGTGTAAGCTGAATAAGATAAAAATCACCGCCAGCTAAATCTAATTTGCCGTTTTTTCTTAATTGTTCTGAAACTGTTAATAAATCAATTGGTTGCGTATCCGTAAATAACTGAACTATTGCTTCAAAAATATGCTGGTGTTTTGGTTCGTAAAAAGCTGCAGATTGGAGGATATCTATAACTTCATCTACTCCTTTTTTATCAATCATCATGGCGCCAAGCACGGCCTCTTCAATATCTCTTGCCTGAGGTTGAATTTTTCCACTCTCAAGCAGTATCAATTTCGAGTTATCCTGTTTATTAGTATTTATGTTTTTAGAAGTCTCCATGATGCGAAAATAGACAAAAGTTATTTGGTAAAATTTTTCAATTTTAACCAACCTTATGTTGATAACTTAATATAACTTTTTTTATTTGTTGATATGTAAAAAAAAAGCTAAAACATATCGTTTCAGCCTCTTTTAAGAATGTTTTAATGAAGCTTTACTCCTTATATTCGCCCATCTTGCTGTATTTGTCCATTCTCTGCGCTACGAGTTCTTCTGTTGATAAGTCTTTCAGTTCGTTGTACGCTTTCGAAATATACTGGCTTACAGTTTTAAATGTCGTAACTCTGTCGTAATGTGCACCGCCCAATGGTTCCGGAATGATATCGTCAACTAATTTTTGTTTTTTCATATCGGCGGAAGTCAGTTTCAAAGCTTCGGCAGCCTGCTCTTTATATTCCCAGCTTTTCCAAAGGATAGATGAACATGATTCCGGTGAGATTACGGAATACCAGGTATTTTCCATCATCAGTACCCGGTCGCCTACCCCGATTCCGAGTGCGCCGCCTGATGCGCCTTCCCCGACAATTACAGCAATGATCGGCGTTTTAAGGTTGATCATTTCGAAGATATTTCTTGCGATGGCTTCTCCCTGCCCGCGCTCTTCGGCTTCCAGGCCCGGGTAAGCTCCCGGAGTGTCGATAAGCGTCAAAACCGGAATCCCGAATTTCTCTGCCATTTTCATGAGCCGCAATGCTTTTCTGTAGCCTTCCGGATTAGCCATGCCGAAATTGCGGTACTGTCGCGTTTTGGTGTTGAAACCTTTTTGCTGGCCGACAATCATGAAAGACTGTCCGTCAATTTTGCCGAGGCCGCCGATCATGGCCTTGTCGTCCTTGAAGTTTCTGTCGCCGAAAAGTTCCAGCCACGAATCGCCGCATATGGCATTCACATGGTCCATCGTATAAGGGCGGTTCGGATGTCTTGACAGCTGGACGCGCTGCCAGGCCGTCAGGTTTTTGTATATCTTTCGTTTGGTTTCTTCGAGTTTTTTCTCAATCTGCCTGCAGGTGTTGGTCACATCGATATCGGATTCTTTACCGATGATTGCGCATTTGTCGAGTTGTTCTTCTAACTCTTTAATGGGAAGCTCAAAATCTAAATATTCCATAGGGTTTGTGCATTTTTAATTGTAGTTCGAACAGCAAAGATAAAATATAAAATCGTCGGTGAAAGTAAATTTTTGTTTAATTGTGAGGCAGTGGCAAGTTCCAAATCTTAAATGACAAATTACAAGACTATTTGCGGAGAAGTAGTATTGAATTGATAACATTAACAGTGTAATCGACAACACTGGCCAGGGAATTGGCAATGTTCTTATTGGAATCGATAACCTTGGCTGCGGAATTGAAAACATTGACTCCGTTATAGCACGATGCCCACCCCGGCAGCAAATATCCTTTTTGCCGCTTCCTTAGTGCCGAATTAGCTACAAATTAAAAATCAATCCTCCTTATAATGCTTAATCACCCCATTCAGAATCACAGTAGCTAAAATCACCAATGAACCGATATAAAACGGCACGCTCATTTTTTCGTCTTCGCCGATGATGAAAAAAGCAAGGATGATGCCGTAAACCGGTTCGAGGTTCGTTGTCAGCATTACAGTGTAAGGAGACAACTTTTTCATCACCTGTACGGCGGCCGTGAAGGCATAAGAAGTACAAATGGAAGACAGAATAATGATATACAGCCAGTCTTTTCCTGAAACATTGAAGAATTGCGGCGTGAATTTCCCGCCAAAAAAAAGATAGATGGAAACAAACAGGAACCCTGCGAAAAATTCATATAAGGCAATCACGGAGGCATCGTGTTTTTGTATCAGCTTTCCGTTGAAAATCGTAAACAAAACCCCTACAAATACCGAAAACAGCGCGCATAAAATACCGTCAATAAAGCGCACTTCGACCTGCATAATGGTGAAAAGCCCGGCGATGATTATCAATCCGAAGAAGACTTCATACCATAACATTTTCCTTTTAAAGAACAGCGGTTCGAGGATGGCAGCAAAAAAAGCGCCCATCGAAAACATTGCGAGCGTGATGGAAACATTGGAGATATTGATCGCCTTGAAGAAAAATATCCAGTGAATGGCAATCAGCAACCCAACCAGGACGAGCTGGAAAATTGCTTTGGCGGGCAGCAGGATTTTCTTTTTGGTAAATACAAGCCATGTGAGCAGAAAAATCCCGGCAAGCCCCATGCGGTACCAGACCAATGAGGCCTCGCGCACGGTGATGAGTTCGCCCAAAACGGCTGTAAATCCCCAGATGAAAACGATTAAATGAAGATGCAGATAGCTTTTTATGTCGTTATTTTTTGGCATTACGCAAGAGGTAAATTGCTAAAATACCAAAAACGATATTCGGAATCCAAACGGCAATCAGCGGTGGAATGCTTGATTTTTCTGCCAATACGCCAAAAATCTTATCGAAGAAAATGTAGGTGAATGCGAGTCCGATTCCTATTGCAAGATTCACGCCCATTCCGCCACGTCTTTTCATCGCCGAAACGGCCACGGCGATAATCGTCAGGATAAAGGCCGAAACGGGAATACTGTATTTTTTATACAAAACCACCAGGTAAACATTGATATTGGCGGAACCGCGGCTTCTTTCTTTTTTGATGAATTTGTTGAGTTCGCCCAAACTGAGGGTTTCTGCGACATATACTGTCGGCGTTAAATCGTCGAGGTCAAATTTAAAAACGGTGTCTTTTTTCTCGGCAGCTTCAATGCGGTCGCCCAATTCTCCAACAATCCTTTTTTTGTAATTGTACATTGAATAATTTTTCTTCTTCGGATTCCATTTGATCCTGTCGGCGGTAATCTTGAAAACCATCTTCTCCTTGTTGAACTTCTCCAATGAAAACTGGAAAGCCGTTTTGGAATTCTGGTTAAAATTCTGCACATACAAATACTCGCCTTTACTGATTTCACGGAAGACATTTGTGGTTTCCCGCATTTCGGTTCTTCCGCTGCCGCGAAGGTACATGTACCTGAAATTATTGAATCCTTCACTGGCTTTTGGTACGATAAAGAAACCCATCAATAATGCAAAAACAGAAACCAGTGTCGCACCGATAATATACGGACGCAAAAACCTTGTAAACGATATTCCGGAGCTTAAAATCGCAATGATTTCGGTATTATTCGCCAGTTTAGAGGTAAACCAGATAACCGATAAAAATAAGAAAATCGGGAATAAAAGGTTGGCAAAATAAATCGTGAAATCATAATAGTAAATCGCAATTTTCACAAACGGAACCTTATTCTGCAGCATTTTGTTGACCTTTTCGGAAACGTCAATTACGATTCCGATGGGAATGAACAGCAACAGCATCACCGTGAAAGTGGCGAGGTAGCGTTTTAGGATGTATTTGTCTATTATGTTCATGTAGTCTAAAAGTCTAAAGTCTAAAGTCTTCAGTTTTTTTTCAAACTTTCGACTTTCGACTGAATTACAATCTCTGGTCCATCTGTTTTACCATTTTTTCTTTCCATTCGCGGAAATCTCCGGCTAAGATATGCTTTCTGGCCTCACGAACCAACCACATATAGAAACCTAAATTGTGGATGGTTGCGATTTGTTTTCCGAGGTATTCATTGGCGGCGAACAAGTGGCGCAGGTAAGCCTTGGTATATTCCGTATCCACGAAAGTGTGGCCCATTTCATCCAAAGGCGAAAAATCGGCTTCCCATTTTTTGTTCTTGATATTGATAGTACCTTGTGAGGTGAATAACATTCCGTTTCGCGCATTTCTTGTCGGCATGACGCAGTCGAACATGTCAATACCCAAAGCGATATTTTCTAAAATATTGATTGGTGTCCCGACGCCCATCAGATATCTTGGCTTGTCTTCGGGTAAAATCGCAGTCACGATTTCGGTCATCGCATACATTTCTTCAGCCGGTTCTCCTACCGAAAGTCCGCCGATGGCATTGCCCTGCTGCCCGGCATTCGCGATGTATTCCGCCGATTGCATACGCAAATCTTTATAGGTGCTTCCCTGTACGATTGGGAAAAATGTCTGTTCGTAACCGTATTTGAATGGCAGCTTATCGAGATGTGAAATACACCTGTCAAGCCAACGGTGCGTCATGTGCATCGAACGTTGGGCATAGCGGTAATCACATGGATATGGCGTACATTCGTCAAAAGCCATGATGATATCGGCGCCGATTGTGCGTTGGATTTCCATTACATTTTCAGGGGTGAAAAAGTGGTAGGAACCGTCGATATGCGATTTGAACTTTACGCCTTCTTCCTTAATTTTCCGGTTGGCCGAAAGCGAATATACCTGGTAGCCGCCTGAATCGGTGAGGATATTGCGGTCCCAGTTCATGAATTTATGCAATCCGCCGGCTTTTTCAAGGATTTCGGTTTGCGGACGGAGGTATAAATGGTAGGTATTTCCGAGAATGATATCCGGATTTATTTCTTCTTTGAGTTCGCGTTGGTGTACGCCTTTTACCGATGCAACTGTCCCGACGGGCATAAAAATCGGGGTTTCAATGGTGCCGTGGTCGGTTGTAATTGTTCCTGCACGGGCCTTGGTTTGCGGATCGGTCTTTAATAATTCGAAGTTCATATGGCTTTTATCAGCCGCAAAGATAAATTATTTAAGATTTAGTCCCGAAGCGTCGGGATAAGATTTAGGATTTTATTTAACATTCATCAGAATCGCGCAAAAAAACCCCGCAAGTCAAAAACTGCGGGGTACTTGTTCTTTTAATACGGTCTTTTTACATTAGTTGCCGTAAACGTCACTGGCTGGTGTGTTGTTTCAACTTTTAGGGTGTTGCCATTTCCAAAATCCGTGACACGAAGCTCGCGGGTATCGCCTGAATACAAGGTTTGCTCTCTATACCGGTCTTCTTTTCCCATGTCGAAAAGGTTGTACTTAAGATTTCCAGGACCTTCATTTTTAATAGTAATGATGGTCTCCTTATCGGAATCGGTCCTTTGGTAAAAAGAATTCATCATTGGCTGCAGGTTCTCTTTGATACTGCCATGCAACAGGTTGTCGTTTGAATTTTCCATAAATTGTTTTTTTAGGGGGTTAATGAAATTTTTCGATATGTAAAAAAACGATTTATAAATAACCTGGATACGCGTAGAAATACCTGATTTTTAAAATGTTGAAAAAATATTTTTAAAAACTGTAACAAATCCGTCCTTCATTCTTCTTTATAGTAAGTCAATCAAAAACACATCATCAATCGAATAAATCTTCGACGTTCCGCACCATTACTGCGGACGTCTTTATTTCAAGGCTGCCTCTAAAAATTTAATTATCCGGGGAATCATTATTACATAAGGCGATTTTTTTGATAAGTTTGCAATAACCCTGAGAACCGACTTTTATGAAATCTTTCCTTAAAGCTTTATTATTGCTGTTATCCGTTTCATTTGTAATTGCGTGCAGCACCGTAAAACCCGATGTACTGGCTACATTCCCCGATGCGGAATTCTGGTTGACGACGGCTGATAAATCAGCACTTCTGTCNAGACAACCGCCATTGGTTTTTACTGACAACAACAATTCCAATTCAACGATAACGGTTGACGAGGGCAAAACTTTTCAGGAAATTGACGGTTTTGGCTATTGCCTGACCGGCGGAAGCGCCACACTCATCAATAATATGGCACCTGCAAACCAAAAAGCATTACTGAAGGAATTATTTGAAACAAACGGTAAAGCCATCGGTGTAAGTTACCTGCGTGTAAGCATCGGTGCTTCCGATTTGGATCCGGCGGTATTTTCGTATGATGACTTAGGGGAAGACCAATTCGACCCAAAGCTTTCGAAATTCAGCCTTGCCCATGACAAGGAAGACCTGATCCCGGTTTTGAAAAAAATCCTTGCCATTAACCCGGATATCAAAATTTTAGGCTCTCCGTGGTCAGCCCCTACCTGGATGAAAGACAATAGCAGTTCAAAAGGCGGCAGTTTACTGCCCCGGTTTTACGACAGCTACGCACAATATTTTGTGAAATATATAAAGGAGATGAAAGCCAGCGGCATTGCGATTGATGCCATCACAATCCAGAACGAACCATTGCATCCGGGCAACAATCCAAGTATGTATATGGAAGCGAAAGACCAGGCTATTTTCATTAAAAAGCATCTTGGGCCTGCATTTGCGGCGGCAAAAATCAATACGAAAATCATCATTTACGATCATAATTGCGACAAGCCGCAATATCCGTTGGAAATCCTGAATGACCCGGAAGCGAAAAAATATGTTGACGGTTCGGCCTTCCATTTATATGGCGGTGAGATTACTGCCTTATCAACTGTACACGACGCACATCCTGACAAAAATGTCTATTTTACGGAGCAATGGACAGGTGGTCCCGGCGATTTCCCGAACGACCTCAAATGGAATACCGAAAACCTCATCATCGGCGCCACACGCAACTGGAGCCGAACGGTGCTGCAATGGAATCTCGCTGCCGATCCGCAATACAAACCTTTTACGCCCGGCGGATGTACTACCTGCATGGGGGCCATAACCATTGATGGTTCGGATGTGACGCGGAATCCTGCTTATTTTGTCATTGCACATGCCTCAAAATTTGTGCGTCCGGGTTCTGTTCGCATCGCGAGCAATGTCATTGACAACTTGCCTAATGTTGCTTTTAAAAGACCTGACGGTAAAAAAGTGCTGGTTGTACTGAACAGTTCAAAATATGATCAGGCCTTTAACATTAATTATCAGGATAAAACTGCTGTGGTTAAAATAAGTGGCGGCGCGGTAGGCACTTTTATCTGGTAATAAGATGTTTGGGTTTTGGTGCTTTAACTTTTCAATGTTTTTTACTGAACCCTACAGCCCATCATTTGATGCAAATTTGATATATTGCAACAATCTTTTATACAACACCCGTCACATATTTCGCCATGAAAAACCTAAAAGCCTACTTACCGCAGTTGGTGCTGATTTTATTTTCGATGGCAGCGACGGCGCAATCTGCAACTTCACATTTTGCCGACAGTATAAGGAATGCTTATAATATTCCCGAACTGGCCTATGCGGTCGTAGATGCCAACAGCATTTTGGATACCGGCATCTCCGGAGCCCAGCGCACCAACAGCTTTTATCCTGCAAAATCGAATGACCGTTTTCATATCGGTTCCAATACAAAAGCGATTACTTCTTTTATAGCAGCGTTGTTGGTCAGGGATGGAAAAATCAAATGGAACACGAAATTTTTTGATTTTTTTCCCGAAATGCAATCGGTTTCAAAAAGCGTTTACAGCAACATAACGCTCGAAAATCTTCTTACTTTTCGCGCAAGATTGCCGGGTTATACATATACAAATGAAAAACCTGTAAATTCTGATTTTACGGGAGATGTGAATCAGCAACGCCTTCAGCTGGCGCAATATTTTTTAAAGCAATCCCCGATGAAAATGCAGCGTACAGGCCTTACGCCTTCCAACGCAGATTATGTCCTGGCGGAATTGATGCTTGAAAAAGCTTCCGGAAAAGATTATAAAACACTTGTGACTGATTTCGGCAAAAGCCTGGAAATCGATTTTGGGTTTGATTATCCGAACCTTACCGACAACTTGCAGCCGTGGGGACATAATGCCAATCTGCAACCCATTCCGCCAAAGGGAAATTACAAACTGAATTGGTTATTGGCTGCAGGGAATATCAATGTAAGCCTTGAAGGCTATATAAAATTTGTGCAATTGCTCCTTCGGGGACTGGATGGAAACAGCAATTTATTGCCGCAAGCGGAATTCCAGAACCTGCTGTTCGGTCCTGAATTTTTTGCTTTCGGATGGTTTAATGATCCGGATCCTGAAACCTTTCAGGAAATAGCTTATAATGACGGTAATGCCGGCGCCTTTATTACACAGGTTAAAATATTTAAGGAAAGTAAACGCAGCATCATTATTTTCACCAATGCCGCAACTCCCGCCACTGAAGACGGAATAGCCGTACTTATGCTGAAACTCCAGCAATTGCACATTGAATAAGTGCATTGCCTCAATTGTAAATTTGCCGAAATTTCTTCAATTTGATTATCCAGCCAACAAAAAGCAAAATCACAAACGGATAAATTTGCTTAACTTCGTTAATTCAGAATATAATCATGAAATTACTTTTAGCCATAGGAACAGGCAGTTTTTTCGGTGGCATCCTGCGCTACCGGCTTTCGCAATTCATCCAGTCGAAAATGACAACAGGTTTCCCGTTTGGAACATTTACGGTGAATATCATTGGGTGTTTTTGCATCGGATTGGTTTTCGCACTTACCGACCGCGGAGAGCCTAAAATTTTGATATCCGGGTTAATGGCAAGGATTTTTTTCAAAACCGGGATCAGGTCTTCCTTGTCATGGGCAAGGCTGAATTTCGAA
>JGI24806J26614_1000711_pt1 | contig 10999 bp, 8 predicted proteins | sample Kansoi200umMDA_FD_26614 | JGI IMG/M metagenome (IMG submission 26614)
ATATTTAACATCGTTTAATAGTGAAGTGTTCATTCTAACACCAGCTAAAACAATTCATACGTCTACCATTTGATGAGGGATTTGGTTTGAATGGGTAGCATTTCATCCTAAAACTGAGATATATTCTAGCCAGACAATTAGATAATTTTCCTTTTACTTTTCCACAATAGAAAAAAGTCAAGTGTAATGATGAACTAGTTGACAGACTTTTTTCTTTTCCAAATATGATATGATGAGTGATTGATGCTATTATATTATTTTCGTCGTTGTTGTTGCTGCTGATGTTGATGATTATTATATATCAATATTAATAGTTATTAAAACCATTTGTAATAGTAGCAGTAGTGTTCATGTAAATTACTTTATAGATACGTTTTATAATCTAAGTTAGATTATTATCTAAATTAGCAGGATTTTCACGAAGAGCAATCTCTTATAAAATCGATTTTTAGGCAAAAGTATGTATATATATTGTTATGTGATTATTAGCACTATCTTATGAATATTATTATCGTGAAATTTAGATATTAAAGAAAAATTATAACAGCCACTCCATTATTCTACTCCTTTCAAAATCAAGTTTCTTTCTATATGATTCTTCTGAAGGTGTCTCAAGCCTTGTAATTGGACCTGTTACATCATACAAATCAGCAGCCAAAAAACCTGCTTTTTTATTTCCTATTTCCATAAAACAAAAACCTCTACCATCGAATTTTACATTATGTGATTGATTTGTTATTTCATCAATAATTTGATAGCTAACTGACTTTGCTTGACCTTCTGCAAAAATTCCAGCTTTAGGAATAATGGCTGTTTGGTCAACCTTGATTTCTGTTACGTCTCCTATTGCAAAAACCTTTTCATATTTTGTTCTAAGACTAAATTTATCAACATCAATCCAATTTTGCCCCTCTTTTATCAAGCCAGAACTTTTTATAACTGTAGGAACTTTATGCGGTGGAATTCCTATTAGCAAATCATAATTTATCTTATTTCCATTTTCAAATTCTATTATTTTTTTGTTTACCACTTCTTTTAATTTATGCAGCGGATGAAAGTTAATATGGTTATCCTTAAGCAAGTTAACAATATCTTGACTTAACTTTGGTCCAGCTACAGGTAATGCAATTGGACTAGGTGTATAGAGATCAATATCAATAGAATCTCTCGTTCCATTTTTAACTAAAATATCGTTGATAAGTAAAGATGCTTCATATGGAGCTGGTGGACATTTATAAGGAATATTTGTTATACAGATTGCTATACGTTGATTTTTTAATGCAATTATTTTTTCTCTTAATTTTGGAATTTGCTCAGCATCATAAAGATTAAATCCTCCATTGCTTATAAATCCCTTAATATCTTCTGCTGCAAGTTCTGCACCTAATGCTATTATCAAATAATCATATTCTAATTTATTATTTGATCTGGTTCTAATGCTTTTCTGAAAGACATCGATTGCTGTTACTTCGTCATTCAAAAAAGTTATTTTTTTATTTTCTAACTTATTCAAAGCAACCTGAGAGTCTTCCAATCTTCTAATTCCACTTAGAATCCATAAATTTACAAGCCCCATCATAAAAAATTCCTTTTTATCAACAACTACAATTCGATGCTCGGGTGAAAGATTTCTTCGCAATAAATTAGCAGCAGTCAATCCTCCAAAACCTGATCCTAAGATTAAAATACGTTTTCCTGCCGATGTAGTCAAATAATACTATCCGCATGATGATTGAAGCTCACGTAAAAAGATTGTTGTGTTTTGAGAAGTAGCAAGAAAGTATTTTCAAAGAACCACCTCTTTTATTTGATATGTATATATCTAAGCCGAAAGCCATTGAAGTGTTTTTTTACCGTCCATAGACTGTCTGTATATAATCTCTATGAAACTCACTCTTTTTCTACTTTGTTTCTTCAATCCTCTTATGTATTATTTGTTCTATTTTTCTTTTGTAATTGCTTGGTCATTCCTACAATTTATGAGCTGTGACTGGCCAGTTTAAAATGAGGTTTAAAATAACAAATAGACAGAAGGAGGATGAAGGAGAAGGAACTAGAAACTAGATTGAATTATTTGAGAATCAGAAAATAAAGAAGGACAAAAATATGAGTAATGCATAAGCAACAACACAATAACGATAATCATCATCATCTTTAGAGTCATATGCTAACCTACACAAATGAACCAATAGTTATCGCAATCCATACTATTATATAATTGAATATTCACGATAGAACGATCTAAAATAACTTGGAAAAAAGCATATAACGATAAAGTATATAGTTAATAATAATATGATTGAGAAGATTCTTCAACCAAATATGCAGAAGAACCTGCAGATAGCTACATTTGCTGCAGGATGTTTCTGGGGAGTTGAAGAAGCTTTTCAACAACAAAANGGTGTCAAGTCAACGATGGTTGGTTATACTGGAGGTTGGTTTGAAAAACCCACATATAGAAATGTGTGTACCGATAAAACNGGTCACGCNGAAGCTGTGCAGGTTCAATTTGATCCAAACGAAGTTTCATATCAACAACNTCTTGATATATTCTGGTCCATTCATGATCCCACAACTAAAAATAGACAAGGTCCAGANATTGGATCACAATATCGCTCTATTATTGCATANCATTCTTCAGAACAGGAGTTACTGGCCAAAAAGTCAAAGGAGGATTTAGAGAGATCGGGACAATTTAAAGGAAGGAACATTGTAACAGAAATTTTGCCAGCTTCTACCTTTTACAAAGCTGAGGAATACCACCAGAAATATTATCAAAAGAGAGGCGGTGGAAGCTGCTATCCTGTCTATAGTATGAGGAGTTAATGAGTAGTGATAGCAATAAATGGTTGAACACAGGATCAAGACAGATAAAGGATGGAAGAAAAATTTAACCCCCGAGCAATATGAAGTATGTAGGAGAAAGGGAACAGAACTACCCTTTTCAGGAGAGTATGTTAATTCCAAAGAGAAGGGAATATACATGTGCGTATGCTGTGGTAATGAATTGTTCAGTTCAGATGACAAATTCGATTCAGGAACTGGCTGGCCAAGCTTCACTCAGTCAATCAGGGATGAAGACGTTGAAAAGCAATCAGACTTGAGTTATGGGTATGTATATAGCAGAAGTTATGTGCAGCAAATGCAGAGCACATTTGGGACACGTATTTAATGATGGCCCTAATCCTACAGGCAATAGATACTGCATAAATTCTGTCGCTCTAAAATTAGATAATAAGGGATAACTGCATTAATGAAATAGGTATATTATACTGGTCATCATAAGTTGTATTTAATATCGTTAATTAATAACAGAACGATAGAGGGAAGTTTGTTTATTTATGTCCTCACATCTATAATTGTGGTGGTTCAAAACTTTCTTACAATTATGGATAAAATAGTGTAAAAACAACTCATTATCTATGACAGAGCAATATTATTCCGAAGATTCCATAATGAAATATGTATAAGTCTTGCTTGAAACAGAGGATGTAGTTATTTTGGGGGCTTTTAGGTTCTAACTTATCATTTTAATACATTGAAATATATCCTTCACTGTATATATCGTCAATGTTGAAGTATAACGCTAATGCTTTTAGATTGATACGTTCTAAAATAGGCCAAAAAATAGGAGTATTAGTTGTTATTCAAATTATTTTTATTATCACTAGTTTTAGTATACTCTCTTATTACGAATCACAAGGAACTTATTTAGGAAATACAATAAATATTGCAGGAAAGAATCGCTTTCTTACCTCTAATCTTATACTTCATTTATCAGAATATTTTTTGGAGGGTAGTAGTGATGTTTCTAAAATCAGTCATGTTTCTAAAATCAACTCTGCAATAGACCAACTGGAATCAAACATCTTGGCATTAAGACAAGGAGGAAAGGTATCCGATATAGAGCTAAAACCGTTGCCATCAGAATTTTTTGATGATTGGGATATAATTTATCAGAAATGGGTTTCACTAAAAACAACGTTAACAAACAATATAATTAAACCGAATGAAAAAATTAACCCCGTAGCAGCAGCAACAACAACAGCTGCAATAGATAAAGTTATGAAAACAACATTAGAAACAAGTGCATTATCTTTAGTAGATTCATCAAATGCATTGGTTACAAAATTAGCAGAGTATGCAGGAAATAATTCACAGAATTCAATGTTTCTTCAAAGGATCTTTGCGGTTTTAAATATTGCAGTTGCTGCTGTTGTGCTTTACCTTGTTATGAAGATATTAAAACCAATATTTGCTCTAACTACAGCAACGTCTGAAGTAAGTAAAGGAAATCTTGAAGTATCAGTTAAAAGCAGAGGTGATGATGAACTTTCAGTTCTAAGCGAGTCCTTCAATTCTATGGTGAACTCTATAAAGAACTATATCAAAAAACAAAATGAATTAACAAAGGAACTGGAAAATGCAAATGAAGAATTAAAACATAAAGATCGATTAAAGGATGAATTCATAAATGTGGCAGCACATGAACTGCGAAGCCCCATACAACCAATACTTACGCTATCTGAATTTCTGCTCTTCAGAAAGGTCGGAGGAAACAGTAGTAAGAGTGCCATGATGAACATAGAGAAAGAAGAGGAACTTTTAGATGTTATTGTTAGAAACTCAAAAAGACTGCGGCAAATTGCAGAAGATATATTAGATGTTTCAAAAATTGAAAGTGGATCTCTAGTTTTAAAGAAAGAAAAGTTCAATCTAAAAGAAATGATAACAGAGATCTTGAGTGACTACGAGCAAAAGCTCAAAAATAGAAGCAGTATAAAGTTATCTTATGAATCTCGAGAGAATGATGCAATAATTATAGAGGCTGATAAAAGTAGGCTGTGTCAAGTTGTTTATAATTTGTTAAGTAATGCTATTAAGTTCACAAATGATGGTAGCATCACTGTTATCGTAGAAAGAAAAGATAATGACAACAATATTGTTGTTAGCATAAAGGATACAGGAACTGGTATACACCCAGAGATGTTGCCCAAACTTTTTACAAAATTCGCTACTAAATCTCAAACAGGTGGTACTGGATTAGGATTATTTATCTCTAAAAGTATTATCGAAGCACACGGCGGTAAGATGTGGGCAGAAAATAATAACACAATTACAGGTAATAAAAAAGAAAAAGGAGCTACATTTACATTTAGCCTACCCTAGATCTTTCAGCAACACACACAATAGAGGATGAATAAGTTATCGACGATGAAAAAAGTAATAATAGACTATTGCTTAGAGATAATGAATTTGATAATACTTTAGTTTTTGAAATGGCCTTAGAAGACAATAGATTTGTTGATGACACATTTAATGATCCTCTTTTAGCATTATCTAATTTCAAAATTGATTTGTATGAGCTTGAGGTATATGACATTTTTTCCACTAACATACACACACAGACAGATATATATAATCATCACACAAGTGTGCTATTTCATACTTGGAGATATTGTTATAAAAAAAGCATATGAGAGAAGTTGATTTTATTTCCTTGCTTGGCTTATACTTTTATAATATTGGATTGTAGAATTGAGTCAATTCTCCCCTGTATTCACAAGTCTTCTATTGATATTTTATTTTAATAACGACAACTAAAACATTTAATTACACTAATGATAAGGGGGTAATTACAATAATTGGCATCAGAACCTAGTCACCGAAGTAATGCCAATGATGTATCACAAACACCATTGCCAGAACACCTGCACGAGCGTCAATTAGTCCGCACGCTGGGTCTTGTCGACGTTGTTATGATTGGTATAGCTGGCATGATTGGCGGAGCTATTTTTGTTCTTGTTGGTCCAGCAATAGGTCTTGCCGGAAGCGCTGTTATTATTGCCTTTATAATTAATGGAATAATCACAATGTTCACCGCTATGGGTTATGCAGAACTGGGTTCTGCTATGCCAGAGGCTGGCGGTGGTTATCTGTGGGTTAGGGAAGGACTACCACGTCCTAATGCTTTTATTAGTGGTTGGATGGCATGGTTTGCACATATTGTTGCTGGCAGTCTATATGCTGTAGGGTATGGTTCTTTTCAATTTAGCTTATTGCATATGTTAGGAATAGTTGGAGACCAGCCTCTTCTTGGAATTATTCCTTTGGATAAACTAATAGCTGTCGTTTCAATAGCTGCTTTTGCTTATGTTAATATCAGAGGAGCATCAGAGACAGGTAAACTTGGGATAATAGTCACCGTCATCCAACTTGGAACAATTTTTGCATTAATAGCTGCTGGATTTTTGTCCATAAGTAACAATCCTAATTGGAATTCTAACATGATGAGCAACTTTGCTCCTATTGGAATAGGTGGAATTGTTGCTGCCATGGGTTTGACTTTCATTGCTTTTGAAGGTTATGAGATAATTGTGCAGACTGGTGAGGAAGTAAAGAATCCAAAGAAGAACATACCAAGAGCAATTTTCATTTCTTTAACACTTGTTGTATCATTGTATTGTCTTGTTGCTTTTGTGTCTATAGCAGCAATTTCTCCTCAAGACACAGGTGGTATTTATGCATGGAAATTCATAGGTCAAAATGGTGATTTAGGAATAAGTAAAGCGGCTGAATTGTTTTTACCTTATGGATCTCTTATCATTCTTGCTGGTGGTATCGTATCTAGTTTAGCTGCATTGAATGCTACTACCTACTCTTCATCCAGAGTCGCATTTGCCATGGGTCGACACTATAGTTTACCATATCAGCTAAGCGAAATTCATCATAAATTCAAAACTCCATACATTGCTACAATAATATCATCTATAATAATGGCGGTGATGGCTTATGCACTTCCACTTACTGATATAGCTTTGGCTTCGGGTGTCATATTTTTGTTATTATTTACACAAGTAAACATTTCCGTCATTACTATAAGAAGAATGTATGGAGATAAGCTTCATTATGGATTTAAGACTCCTTTCTTTCCTGTTATACCAATAGTAGGCGTCTTTTTGAAGTTAGGGCTTGCAATTTATCTTTTAATTACACAGCCTCTAAGTTGGGTTATCAGTCTATTATGGATTGCAATAGGATTTGCTGTATACAGGATCTATACTTTTAGAAAAGAAATCGAACACTATTCACCAATAATAACAAGTGAAGGAGATCTAACAAGAAAAGACTTCAGAATCTTAATCCCATACACTCCAGAAAATCCTGATAGGTTAATAAAATATGCTATTAGAGTTGCAAAGGAAAATGATGGAGAAATTAACATCTTAAGAGTTATAACAGTACCACACCAAACACCTCTTTCTGCAGGAATTGCCTTTACAGAATCTGCAGCAAAAGCTTTTGAGTCACTAGAAAAAATGTTAGATAAGGAAAACATACTAAACCATTACTTTGTAAGGATTTCACATGATACAACTGAAGCTGTATTGTCAACAATTGCAGAGCAGAAAATTGATCTTTTAATTACAGACTATGAAACCTTAAGGCCTAACAAGGCCTTACAGACACTTGCAACTTGTAATATGCTTGCTGTTCTGACAGGTGGAGGTAGTGATGAGGAACTTGTACTTGAAGATTCAATTGCAAAAGGAGAAGTGGGAGGCGGGGGACGAGATGGATTAGGAACGTCATTTGAAAGTAGGAAGAAAAATTTGGTTGTCTTGTATGATGGAGGAGACCATTCAGATATGGTATTGAAGACAGCCAGTTGGCTAGAACATTCTGAAAAATTTAAAGTATCTGTATTGTCAATAAAGAAGAAAGAAGAAAAAGAACATATAGGTTACAGCAGAATTGATAACCAAGATATAAAGAACAGAAAAGAGAAAGAAAAAGAACAGCATGTGCAGTATTTAGAGCAGATTGGTGTAGAATTCGTTGAGGTTTTTGTATCAGAAAACACACAAAACAGTGATGTAAAGTTTGCCCAGTTGATTTTATCTTCAATCAATGCTTCTCAGCCAGATTTAGTAGTAGTGAGCAAAAGAATTGGTAAGTTTAGTGTTTTTGATAATCAATATTTTGTATCAATGTTATATAGACTAAATTGTCCAGTTATTGTTGCAAGAAGTTTTGTTATTCCCGGTATAAGTCGAATAAGAGCTGCTCTTATGAAAACTATCCATAGATAATACGCAAAAACATGATATTAGCAGAGTTGCAATGTAAAGAGTATGATCTGTCTTTCTCTCTCACATTCCACAGCCATTTTAATTCATATGAATAATAAATAATAATAATACTACATGAAAATCATCTAAATATTGCATTGTTACTTGTTTACTGTTTGTTCGTTCGTTACTTCGACTTTACAGTTAATACAGGGCAATGAGCATATAGTACTATATCAGATGCGACGCTACCAATTAGGAAGCTTTTGAGCTTAGATCTACCTCTTATTCCTGTAATAATTAAATCAATATGTTTATCTTTGGCATAACTCACAATAGCATCAGCAACTCTAACAGAAGCAATAATCTCTGTTCTTATTCTTAAACTATTTTCCCTCTTATCATCTTCTTTATGTATTTTTTCTGTTATTTTAACAAAATAAGCTTGTGCCTCTTTCCTCATCCCAATTATATGGCTTGGAGGATTTACACTATGCAAATTGATATCAGCTCTAATGACATGTAGAATAACTAATTGTGCGTCATAGTCTTGAGCAATATTTATTGCATAATCTATTACTCTATCGGTAGTAGATGTCATTAATTCATCTATAGCTAGAAGTATTTTGGAAAATGTTTTTCTTTCAATTATTTTATCCATTATTATTATTCTAGTTTCATTTATACGTGTGCTTTCTAAAAAGTAATTCTCAAACTAATTTCTTTAATACAAAGTAAAATAGCAAATTAGTGACCTTACTGGAGACAGTAAAAATAATATTAAAGAATTTTTCTTCAATTATAAGTATCGTCTAGGTTTGATAATAATAATACTAGTCCCGTATCTTCAAAGCTCACGTGATTTACACTATTTCATTAGAAGAGAATTGTTTAATTTCTGGTATGTAAATTGAGTCAAATCTGTGTATCACATATCCCAGCTCCTAATAATCATATGTCTTAAAGTCTACTTAATAACTTATACGATGTCGGTAAAAAAAGCTAAATATTAAAAAACAACAAGATCCTTGTATATGTGTGGAATTAATTCCACTGAACCTAGAGAGTTTTCTATAACTCGAGTATTTCAAAATTTGTAATCATTATTAAATAAAATATTTTTTAATGTTGTTACTGTTGTTGTACTATGGATTGAGGATATTTTTTCCATGTGGATTCATAGCCTTCTTTTATTAATTTCTTAATCGTGTCTGACGTAAAGTCACCAATTTTACCAGAAATAGTATCAATATTATCTCTACGTTCTATGCTTTCTAGTTTGGTTATTTCAAATTGTGTTTTTATAATGTCTATGTATTTTTTTGGTATTTCCGTTGTTGTATTATCTATGCTAGTGGTATAATTCTGTAGAATATTATTAATTTCTTTTTTTAATTCATAGTTGTTCTTTCCATTTCGGAGTTGAATAAGTTTCTCAATCAAATGTATATAATGTGTAATAAGTATAGATTCGTTTACATAGTATTGGTCATGTGATTTAATGTCCGCGTGTCTTTCAGTTATTCCATCAGGATCAGAGGGAACCACTTTATCATCAGAATGCCACAGATTTACTATATATAATTCCAAATCTGGCACTTTAAGGCTTGCTTCATCTAATATTGAATCCTCTAGATCTTTTGAACCTATCTTATATTCCCAAAATTCTTTGTGGGCTTGGATTGTCTCTCTTATAGGTGTATTACTTAGTATCCCTCCGTCCCAAAACTTCCGTCCATTTATCTCTTCATAATCATAAAATTCTGGCAATGATGCACTTGCCATCACGTGTTGTATTTTAAGACCCTCATTATATTCTATGACTATTGGCCCTTGAGTAAAATCTCCATAAACTGTTTTTCGAATCTCTGTCCCATTTAGATCTTTATCTTTTTCATAACTGTCAAATGCTACTGTTGTACCTTGTGCTACATCAGTACTTACTACAAGTAACCTAGGCTCCCCTTTATCATAATTAGTTGCTATAGGAAATTTTACAAACTTTTCTATACTTTTTTGTAAGGGCTGCTTGTTATACAACATCCTTTTATTTTGTTGATCAAAGAATTTCTCATCTTCTTTAGGTGGCAATATTGGAGAATATACCTTGTCTGCTCCTGACTTTAAAAATTCCTTTACAGAATAATATCTTCTGGCGGCCTCTGCTGAGGCAGCACTAGGATTATTTTTATCTAATTCTTTTTTCCAATTAGCTGACATTTTGGTTATATCTGGAGTAGGGGAAGATAGATATTCCCAAAATTCTACAAGTTTTTCTGCTGAACCCTTCCACGTTTTATTCTCAACAGCATAACTTACTAGCAGGGCAGCGTTTATTGCACCAATTGAAGTACCGGCAACTATATCAAATAATGGTCTTCTCTCATTCCCATTTTCTTTATCTTCTCTTGTAAGCTTTTCATACAATGCTTTGAAAGCACCTGCTTGAAAAGCTCCGAGTGCTCCACCGCCTTGTAGAATAAGGGCCCTCATTTTCTTTTTCTTTTTCTTGTATATACTCGGATCATCAGTACGATTCTGCAATCTTACATTTTCTCTAGTTTGACCATCTTCTTTGGTTATCCATGAATTCCAAAGAGCATCTGACCATAATTCAGATATTTTTTGTGAATATACAGCGTATTCTTTGTATATTTGTATCCATGCTCTCGCAGATTGTTGATGCCAAAAAGACATACTTTTCGCGAGAAAAGGATTAAGCAGAGAGCTATTGGAGTGATTTCTATTATTATTGTTATTAATATTATTATTATTATCCATTTCTAAGACATGGTAATTATATCATATTAATAGTTGTAATAGTCAATAGTTGTAATTATCATATTACGATCTATAGTTAATGGATAATATAAGTACAAAGATATATAGTATATATATGCCATATTCATTTCTGGGTTACAAAATAG
>JGI24806J26614_1000712_pt1 | contig 10995 bp, 9 predicted proteins | sample Kansoi200umMDA_FD_26614 | JGI IMG/M metagenome (IMG submission 26614)
TTCCTCTTTGATTTTTTTTATGTCGCCAACTGCTTTAGTCAGCGATTCCCTGTTTCTTTCCATCCCACAATCATCCCACATCACCTTTCCAAGCTCCCGGTGAAAATAGTCTACGGGTTTTGATCCCTTATTGTTAATGAATTTGTTCAAGCGGGTTTTGACTTCGGCCTCGGCCTCCATGAATTCTGCAGAATTTGTATCCACTTTTCCTGCTAAGATCTCTCCTGACAAATACTCACCTAAGGTATAGGGCAATATAAAATATCCATCAGCCAATCCCTGCATTAATGCAGAAGCACCCAGGCGGTTTGCTCCGTGATCTGAAAAATTACATTCGCCGGTTGCATATAAACCCGGAATGGTGGTCATCAAATTATAATCAACCCATAGTCCCCCCATTGTATAGTGCACTGCAGGATAGATCATCATCGGTGTCTCGTAGGGATTATCACCTGTGATCTTCTCATACATTTCGAAAAGGTTCCCATATCGTGCACTGATTACATTTCTGCCAAGCCGCTTTATGGCATCTGCGAAATCGAGATATACTGCCAAACCGGTAGGGCCCGCTCCCCTGCCCTCATCGCACACTTCCTTCGCAGCGCGCGAAGCGATATCACGGGGCACTAAATTTCCGAAGGAAGGATATTTTCTTTCGAGATAATAATCCCGCTCATTTTCAGGAATTTCACCTGGTTTGCGCTTATCTCCCTTTTGTTTCGGCACCCAAACACGACCATCATTTCGCAATGACTCACTCATCAAAGTAAGCTTCGATTGATAATCCCCATGAACCGGTAAACAGGTAGGATGGATTTGAGTAAAGCATGGATTACCAAAATAAGCTCCTTTTTTATACGCGCGCCAGATCGCTGTGGTATTACAACCCATAGCATTTGTCGATAAGAAGAAGACATTTCCGTAACCACCGGTAGCAAGCACCACTGCGTGTGCTCCGTGGCGTTCTATCTCCCCCGTTTCCAAATCACGTACAATAATGCCACAAGCCTTTCCATTTTTCACTACAAGCTCAAGCATTTCGTGCCGGGCATACAATTCTGCATTGCGGAGATTCACCTGCCGAATTAATGCCTGGTAAGCGCCAATCAGCAATTGTTGCCCTGTTTGACCCCGGGCATAGAATGTTCGCGAAACCTGCACACCTCCAAATGACCGGTTATCCAGTAATCCTCCGTATTCCCGTGCAAAAGGTACACCCTGCGCTACACATTGATCAATGATATTTCCACTCACTTCAGCAAGGCGATAAACATTCGCTTCACGCGCTCTGTAGTCCCCGCCCTTAATCGTATCATAGAAAAGCCTGTAAACACTATCGCCGTCATTCCGATAGTTTTTAGCCGCATTAATACCTCCCTGTGCGGAAATCGAATGGGCGCGTCGTGAGCTGTCCTGAAAGCAAAAAGCTTTTACCTTATATCCCAGCTCGGCCAGCGATGCTGCAGCGGAGGCTCCTGCTAATCCGGTCCCCACTACAATTATATCCAGCTTCCGCTTGTTGGCGGGACTGACGAGTTTTACACTTGACCGATACTTTGTCCATTTTTCTTCAAGGGGACCTGCTGGGATTTTTGAATCCAGAATCATTGACAAGGCATTTTATTTAAAAAACTGGACTAAGTAGAAATAAATCGGCATTGCCACAAAACCAATGGTAATGATGAGCGTATAAGCCTTTCCGACCCAAATAATAGCGGGCATGTATTTTTTGTTCACAATACCCAGGGAACGGAAACCACTTTGAAAGCCATGCCATAGATGATATCCCAATGCAATCACTCCAATTACATAAATCAGTGAATAGTACCAAAGCTGAAACGCATGAACCACGTCAGGATAAAGTACTATCACTTTATTCTGCCTGTCATCGGCAATTTCATCGGTAAATTTAAGGTCATAAAAGAAATCCCTGAGATGAATTACGAGGAAAAGAAAAACCAATGAACCCAGTATCCCCATATTACGCGAACTCCAGGTACTATTTGCCTTCGCATCTACCACCGCATACTTCACAGGCCGGGCTGCTGCATTTCGCCGGGTAATTACGTAGGATTGTATGATATGAATGATGAAGCCGGCGAAAAGCACATAACTCAGTACACTTATCAAAATATTGTGCTCCATAAAGTAGGTAAATGAATTAAATGCATGGCCATTGTCAGGAAGGAACAACAACAGGTTACCGGATAAATGAATAACGAGAAATGAACAGAGAAATAAGCCCGTTAACGCCATCACATATTTCTTGCCGAGAGACGAAGTGAACATTCGAACAAACCAACTCATAATATATCAGCTTTCGGTTTTCCTGTCAAAGAATAATCCGCTTAATAGCGCTGTCCGGCATGTGGCGGACTCCGCAAAACTAAATCACGAATGTTAATCTTTATAGTTTTAACGAAAAAGAAATTCAATTTGTGAATAATCAACGATTTGTTATTTAATGGTTCACATTGTCCTGATTGCGTAACTTCATGTTATGAAACGGCAGAATGAACTGTTGCTGAAGGATGCTATCCGGGAATGGCTTGACTCCTATAACCTAAGGGAAAAAGTAAATGAAATACAACTGGTACAGAGCTGGGAGAAGTTATTCGGCAAGACGATTGCGAAGTATACACAGAAAATTTTTGTAAATAATAAAAGGCTTTACCTCACGATAAGTTCGGCACCACTGCGGCAGGAGCTGATGTACTCAAGAGATAAATTGAAGGATCGGATTAATGAGGCAATTGAAGAGAATTTTATCCAGGAAATAATAGTGCGTTAGTAACACTTCTACTCATTAACTCCTCAAACCAGGAAACATAAGTTTTATCATCTGAACTCTTTTGAAACTATGCTGATTAGTTCCGAAGTTCTTCAATTTTCAGTATTTCATTTGATTTTCTTCTGAGACTCCCTGTTAAGACACTATCGCCATTGATTTACAAAAAATATTTTTCCCTTTTGTCACAGTCAGTTATTTTAGCATAAGCAGGCTATACAAAGCCATGAATAGAAAACACACACTATTCATTTACAGATCGTTCTTGTGGTTCTACACCTGGATGCTCTTTTCATGTGCAGAAAAGCCATCCCGCTTTTTAAGTGAAGATCAATTTAAAACGGATTTAGATGGCTTGAAGGAAGCCAACCTGTTAAAATTGGAGCAACTCAGGAAATATGGAGTCACGGATGAAAGTGACCTCCGCATGGATTTTTATTTTGTTACGAATGACTCCATAAAGGCACAGAAACTTGCTAATGAACTGGAGGTCCAAAATCATCACTCAAACAGGGTGCATTCATCAGCAAATGATAAGCGCTTGTGGGTAACTTCAGCCAACAGCTCCAGAGTAAAAATGGATATCGAGTCACTTACGAAATGGACCGATACACTTAGCCGGTTGGGTTATCGTTATGACTGCCAATTCCAGGGTTGGAACCCGGTGACCGAGTAAACCCTTCCTATTCCTACTGGCTGTACCGATTTCAAATCGATCCACACGAGTCAATACTTCATACATTCTTATATATAGCTGATCCCCCTTTCGCCGGTTTGCGATCATCAGTTTATTAGGTGCGCACCCTTGTTACCAGGCGGGTGAAGCTGATCATCATCATTTACAATAGCTGGTGGCCACCTGTCGTCTAACAGACCATAAATAAATCAAAAAAAATTAAAAAAAAATTTTTAGACTAGTCTAAATTTTATCTATTTTTGCCTAAAATTTTTATTTATGGTTTCTCAAACCGAAGAGAACTATCTTAAATGTATCTACCTCCAGCTGGAAAAGGGTGATGTGAACCCTGTTACGACGAATGAGATAGCCGACCAGATGAAGACCAAGCCTGCGTCTGTTACAGACATGCTCAAAAGGCTGTCTGACAAGCGGCTCATTCACTATAAAAAATACCAGGGAGTGTTGCTAACACATTCCGGGAGAGCTAAGGCCCTTTCCATTGTTCGTAAACACCGGCTGTGGGAATTTTTCCTGGTAGAAAAGCTCAAATTTCAGTGGGATGAGGTGCACGATGTCGCGGAACAACTGGAACACGTGAGCTCTGACCTGCTGGTGGACAAGCTGGACATCTTCCTGGGCCGCCCCAAATTCGACCCGCATGGCGATCCCATTCCCAATCAACGTGGCAAACTCATAGTCAATAAATTCAAAAATCTTTCGGGAATGAAAGTCAGCGAAAAGGGAAAAGTGGCAGCGGTGATTGAGCAGCAGCCTGCTTTCCTCCAGCACCTCGATAAGCTTCACATACACATGGGCACACCTATAAAAGTGGTCGATCATGTTGAATTTGATAAAAGCATGTCCATCTCGATCAATAATTCAGTGATGGTAAATATCAGTCATGACATAGCTAAAAATATCCTCATCTCAAAATGAACATATCGAAAGTTCATCCTGGTAAGTCGCTCGAAGATGTCCACTCTACCGTAGACACGACGAAAAAATATGGTTTTTTCAAATCGTTATTTGCCTTCCTTGGCCCGGCATATTTAGTGAGTGTCGGTTACATGGATCCGGGGAACTGGGCTACAGATATTGCAGCCGGCAGTGGCTTTGGGTACAAGCTGGTGTGGGTACTGCTGATGTCGAACCTCATTGCTATCCTTCTGCAAAGCCATTGTTCCCGACTGGGCATCGTACGCGGAAGAGACCTGGCCCAGGCATCCAAAGAAAATTATCCGAACATCATCAACATACCGCTATATATTCTTGCAGAAATTGCCATTGCTGCGACGGATCTGGCGGAGGTGCTGGGTCTAGCCATTGGGTTAAATCTTTTAATCGGCCTCCCACTGCTGGCTGGTGTGAGTATTGCTGTTTTGGACAGTTTGCTTTTGCTCGTTATTCTTCATTTCGGAATCAGGAAGATGGAAGCATTTATCTTTTCATTGGTCTTCATCATCAGCGCCTCGTTTTTTGTTGAAATATTTTTTGCCAGCCCCGATGCGGCTGAGGTTGCGAAAGGCCTCATACCATCTATACCAAACGATGTCGCTCTGTATATTGCCATAGGTATTATCGGAGCGACGGTGATGCCTCATAACCTCTACTTACATTCGGCCCTGGTGCAGACAAGAAAAATCCAGCCCACTGATCAAGGCATTCGCAAAGCATTAAAGTTTAACCTGATTGATTCTTCCATCGCCCTGAATATTGCCTTTTTGGTGAACACCTCCATCCTGGTGATGGCGGGAGCTGTATTTTTCAAAAATGGCTATTTGGAAATTACAGAAATACAGGATGCTCATGGACTACTGGCACCATTGCTTGGCACCAGCCTGGCACCTGTATTATTTGCCATTGCGCTGATAGCATCAGGACAATGCTCTACAATTACCGGTACCCTATCCGGGCAAATTGTTATGGAGGGCTACTTGAATCTCCGCATCACTCCGTGGTTAAGACGGTTAATTACCCGGTTGCTTGCTGTCATTCCTGCATTCCTTGTCATCTGGCTGAAAGGGGAAGGTCAAACGGGCGAGCTCATTATTCTTAGCCAGGTCATCCTGAGTTTGCAGCTGGGTTTTGCTGTAATCCCTTTAATTCACTTTGTAAGTGACAAGGAAAAGATGGGGAAATTTGCTATAGGTTTTTGGTTGAAAGCAGCATCCTGGATTTCAGCCGCAATTATCGTCACCCTGAATGTTAAGCTAGTGCTCAATGAAATTACTTCTTTAATAGCCGATGCGGGAAACAACCAATGGATTGTCTTTGTAACCGTAGTGCCCGTTGTAGCGGCAGCAGGCTTGCTGTTGATTTACATCACCTTTGAACCATTTACTAAACGGAGAAAGTATAGATTGAAGGGACCCCACGAAGAATTCCTGCCCACAGATTTTGTTCTGAAGGAGCAATTCCGAAAAATTGCAGTAGCGGTCGACTTTTCTGCTAAAGACCAGCAAACTATTTCGCAGGCTGTCACTACTGGCGGAAAAGAAGCCAATTATTTTTTAATTCACATCGTGGAGTCAGCTGGAGCCCTCATGATGGAAAAAGATATATCGGATCTTGAAACCACTAAGGACTTTCAAAACCTGAAACGTTACGCGGAATCACTCGGTGAACAAGGTTATGAGGTACAATTCGAACTGGGGTACGGAAAAGCAGCAAAGGAGATTCCTAACCTGGTGAAAAAATTTGAAGCAGATTTGCTGGTGATGGGAGAACACGGCCATCGGGGCTTAAAGGATATGATCTTTGGAGAAACAATCAATATCGTGCGACACAACATTAACATTCCATTGCTGGCTGTTAAATAAAAGACTTCAGTTTGTATCAAGAATACACATAGTTGTCGATCATTTTAATTTTTATTCACATCTCAAATTCTTTCCCTTGTCCTTCACTTTTACCCAGTTACTTTACACTTTTACAGCATGAAAGACATTTTCAGGCCGGGCGATCAGAAGGTTTTCAAAAAAATTATTGAAGAAGGTGACACTGCAGGGTTTTTCTCAGGAATGGTTCACCCTGTATATTCAACTTTTTGTATTGCACGCGATGCGGAGTGGAGTGGTCGGCTTTTTGTAATTGACCTTAAAGAAGAAGATGAGGAGGGAATCGGAACAAGTATTTCAGTTGTACATCATACCCCCGCTTTTCCGGGTGAGGAGGTGATTTTTACGTCAACCTTAAAGCAGATTAACCAGCACGAAATTATTACCTCATACGCAGCAACGGTGAATACACGACTTATTGCGAGCGGCGAACAAGGTCAAAAAATTTTCAAACTGGAAAAACTCGAAAAAATTCTCGAAAGACAAACTCCCGAATAACAATTGAACTAAATGAGTGAATCGGTCAACATAAAAAATAAGAAAGCATTTTTCGAATATGAGTTCCTGGATAAATTCATTGCCGGCATTCAATTAACAGGAACTGAAATTAAATCGATCCGGGCCGGGAAAGTAAACTTGTCGGATGGCTGGTGCTATTTCGTGAAGGGTGAACTATGGGTAAAGAACCTGAATATTGCTGTATACGAAAAAGGTACACACTACAATCATGAGCCACTCCGTCCCAGGAAATTATTGCTGAATAAAAGAGAACTGGACAAACTTGAAAGTAAAATCAAAGAACGTGGTTACACCATCGTGCCCTTACGCGTTTTTATTTCAGACCGAGGATTTGCCAAAGTTGAAATTGCTTTGGCCAAGGGGAAAAAGCTGCACGATAAGCGGGATACTATCAGGGAGCGTGATGTGCGCCGGGAAATAGAGCGTGAAGGGAAGTGGCGGTAATTAAAAATCCTCCGCTTCGGGAGGATTTTTAATACAAGTTTTCAGCAAATATCATTTAATGCGTTCCAGCAAGTATTGCCTCAGCGTATCTACATTGCTTACCGGGTCGATTACATCACGCTCAAGTTTCATCTCATTGTTACGCAACTCGATAATATTGTAGAGTGTGACCTCCTGAGTTTCCGGGTCAATCGTATACAGTTGTTCTTTATTTTTTAAATCACCCACACCATCTGTAAAATTCCAATTTAGGACTGTCACCTTTACGGTGCTGTCAACAATCGTAGAATCGTGACAGATGGCAGTATTGTTTAAAATATCAAGGATAATTGATGAATCACGGGTCAGTTTTTCAGAGAAATTTCCGTTCTTATCAAAACTCCAGATGTATTTGTAAGTAATTACTGTCTTATCTATTTCGTCTCCACAGAATCCGGTGAAGGCGACTGAATCAATTACCCTTCGGAGTGAATCTGCACCATTAACCTTATACTCAGTAATATTCCAGTCTCCAGCAACTCTTGCCAACCTTGAATGAATAGAAAAGAAGGGATCTTCAGGGCCCTTTTTACAGCTTTGCCAAAGATTAAATACTGTGAAACCAATGAGTATAAACACAATAATCCTTAATCGTTTCATTTGAAGATTTTTTGGTGAAGAATGATGCTTTTTTTAAGGAATGGCGCCAAAGATAAATTAAATTTTTATTCTTATGGACAGTAAACTAAAAATCGGAAAGTTCAACTCGTTACCCTTGATGAAGATCAGACAACTACGTGATCAGTTGAGCTGCATAATGAAAAGATAATCGACAAAACGCACTGTTTTTCTTAATATTATTCAGCTCATAAAAATTATCAGCTGTTTACCGCATGGTACAAAAAGAAAACGGAACCTTCTAAAGTTCCGTTTCCATTATAAATTCATTAACGATTTAGTGAACAACTTCCATCATCTTGACCATTCCTTTTCCACCGTCATCAACAAGACGATACATGTAAATACCGTTGGAAAATTTTTCAGTATTCACTTCGATTGTTGAGGCAGATTTGGTAACCGGTTGTGTCAGTAAAACTCGTCCAAACTGATCACTTACTGTAAGTGTCATATTTTCTTTCAGGCCTGAAACAGGGATAAGGGTAAACCCATCACTGGGATTCGGAAAGTTTTGACCAAGCGCAGGACCATCGGATTGCACACTTGTTGCACTGGTGGCACCGTAAAACCAGTCATAGGCCGTTTTAATGATGGCATTCTTATTAACAGAGGTTCCAAGCATTTCGATTCCCGGAGCTATATACACTGTTTTGAACGTGCCATTATCGCCCCTAACTCCTCCAATCTTACTAGTATTATTGTTGTAGTAAAAGATTGTTGTTCCATCACCGATGGGTTCAATCTGGTCAGGGTAAAAGTACGTGGAGCCGTAGTAGTAATTGATGGTGATGCTGCCAAGACTTCCAAAAATTCCATCATCTACATTGGCGGTAAGAGGTTTATTGCTCGTGCCTCCATCATCAATCCAGTTGGCAAACATGTAATTATTATAAAAATCCTGTGATAAAGGTGTAGCATGACCCAGGTCAATAGGATCAGTCCATACATCCCAGCCAATATCTTGTCCTGTTATAAAGAGGTTACCTCCGTTATCCATGAAGTTCATCAGTTGAGTCACATAATCATCGGTGAACGCAGGGAAAAACCAACCGGCATTGTAGTAGATATTTTTTACTCCTGCAAGTGAACCTTCGGAGGATGCTTTAGTAGCAAGAGAGAAATTAAGAAATGCATAACTATTCGTTCCTGCATTGGTAAAAGCATCGTTGTAAATTCCTTCAATATCTGTCACGGTCGAAGGATCCATAGTTGCATTATTCACTACCAATTCGGTTACCCCAGAAATGACGTAAACTGATTTAAAAATCGTCACTTCATGGGGATTTGTTAATGATGCTATCGTAAGCGTGAAGCTAGCCCAGGCAGGGGTCGGGCCCGGAGTAACATTAATAGTAACGGGAACCGACGTTCCGGCATCTAAGGTTATCGTTGCAGAACCTGAATAAGTGATGCCATTGACCGTGAAGTCAGCTGACCAATCTGCCGGAGCATCCGAAGTGAGCGTATAGGAGTAATCAGAAGTGACATCTCCTATATTACCACATGTGAGCTCGAAAGTGGAAATATTACCATCAGTTCCAGCTTGAGTCAAAGCGGTTGGATCAGATATTGTCGCTGACTGGTCAAACGTGGCACCGCAATTAATAATTTCTTTCGAAGTTTCATCCTGTACAAATGCAATCAACCCGATTTCTTCCATGTCCCAAATGGCATCTTCCGTGTAGGTGTACGAGAATGTAACACTGTTTCCAACGGTGGGCAACGTAATGGGATCACCATCATCGCCCGGCAGCATTTTGCGAAAAACATTTGGAAAATATGTCTCGCCATTGGTGCCCGGTGGATTAATATAGGTGACATCCCGTTCAACAATTACGGTACGCAAAACAAAATTACTACCCACAGGAGGAGTATCGGTTGTTGTCACTGTAACTGTAACGTCGTGGTCTGTACCATTATCCACATCTGTTACCTTTATTTTGATCGGGCTTGTCTGAGACGTCACTGCATCGACATTATCCTGCACTATAGCACCAGGCTGAGCATGCAATGCATTGCCTTCAATCATGGCATCCGGCACGTACGTTATACCATAATAATCGACCCGGTTGTCGACCTGGGCTTCATTGAAATTGTACATGGGGTCGATTCCCGGCCAGGAGGTATGATAGGAAATCTGTCTTACCGTGCCCGGGTTGGGGTCAAGAATGTTTGCCTCGAATCCAGGATTCTGTGTGGCACATGGCGGGCAACTTGCCTGGGTAAACTCTTCAATCAGGCAATACTTGGGGCTTTGCGCCTGTAGGTTTTGAGTGATGAAGACAAACAGAAAAAGTGCTACTGCAGGGAAAGTAAATTTTTTCATTGAAAAATTATTTTTGGGTGACGAAAAACTATTCGGTATGAAATTCAAATTTATGACTAAACTGCGAATAAATCTGCCTGATAAAGTTCAAATTTTAATCAGCAAGCAACTTATCCACTAATAACTCAGTGTCATCTTTCCATTTCTCATATTCATTTCCGGTAGCCGGGCCATTGATGCCGGTATAAATTTTTTGAACAGCACCTTTTTTATCAATAAATATGGAGGTGGGATAACCAAAAATTCCATTTAGCATCGGAAGAGCCGAGGCAGCATTTTCTCCTGGTTGACCTGCGATCAATATGGTATAATGAATATCCAGTCGTTGTTGGAGCCGTAAAAGGTTTTGCTTCGCCTTCTCAAAATCAGGTGTCTTTTCATATGCAAGAGCTATAATCTCCAATCCTTTTGAATGATATTTATCATAAAGCGGGGCATAGAGCGATGTTTCATCGAGGCAGTTAGGACACCATGATCCCATGATTTGGACAATCACTACTTTATTTCTGAAACGTTCGTCAGAAAGAGAAACTTTGTTTCCATTAAGGTCAGGAAAAGAAAAGTTGAAATGATCGTATCCCGGTTTCAGGAAAGTAATTGAGTAAGGATCGGGTAACTCAAACTTATCATTCCTCTTTGCTATCCACGGTTCCTTCCAATGATTGCCGGAATAGTACATTCCTGAAATGGAGCCGACAGGATCGATGGTAGCCTTAAAAAGATAGGCATGCGATCCATCAAAGCA
>JGI24806J26614_1000713_pt1 | contig 10993 bp, 9 predicted proteins | sample Kansoi200umMDA_FD_26614 | JGI IMG/M metagenome (IMG submission 26614)
ATGCAGTTGCTGGAATGGGCAATCGAAGAGCCTGAATTATTCGAACATATTGTTCCTATTGCTACCAGCGCCGTATTATCACCGTGGGCCATCGCCTTCAATGCTTCGCAACGGATGGCTATAGAAGCTGATGCCACCTGGCTTGAAAGACGACCAGATGCCGGTCAAAAAGGGCTTGCCGCGGCGAGATCTATTGCTTTGTTGTCGTACAGGCATTATAATGGTTATGATATCACACAACCGAGAGATAAATCCTTTGTAGCACTGGGCAACGACGTTACCTATGCTGCCGACAACTATCAACGCTACCAGGGACTGAAGCTGGTGAATCGTTTTAATGCTATTTGTTACTATCGGCTCAGCCAAAGTATGGATAGTCATGACGTGGGTAAGAACAGGGGCGGCGTTGAGAAAGCTTTACGAAAAATCACGGCCAGGACACTCGTAATAGGCATTACCTCGGACGTACTCTATCCCATTACCGAGCAGGAGTATTTACAGAAAAAAATCCTCGGGGCCGAATTGCTGAGTATTTCCAGCGACTTTGGCCACGATGGTTTTTTACTCGAATACGAAAAGATCGAAACGGCATTAAAGAGATTTATAGAGGGAAAATCTTCCCATCATTTAAAAGTAGTGAATGAATAGGCTGGCCAGAGTAAAAGTGAGCTGGCGTTAAATATTTCAATATGGAATCGCACAAGGAATTAATAATTGGGTTGTTTGGATTTGGTATCGTAGGCGAAGGACTTTATAAGGTTCTTCAACTAACACCGTCATTAAAGGCACGGCTGAAAAAAGTTTGCATCAAAAACCCTGAGAAAAAACGAAATGCGCCGGCGTCGCTCTTTACCACCAATAAAGATGAATTACTCTACGACCCCGAAATCAATGTGATTGTGGAAGTGATTGACGATGCGGACGCGGCCTACCATATCGTTTCTACTGCTTTGCAAAATGGTAAGGATGTAGTAAGTGCCAGCAAGAAAATGATCGCAGAACATCTTCCTGCCCTGTTGCAATTGCAGCAGCAAACTGATCGATCATTATTGTATGAGTCGGCGGCGTGTGCTTCGATCCCAGTGATCAGGAATCTTGAAGAATATTATGACAACGACTTGCTTCATTCGATCAAAGCCATAGTAAACGGATCGACGAATTTTATCCTTACAAAAATGTTTGAAGAGGGGCTGGATTTCAAGCAGGCGTTGATAATGGCTCAGCAACTGGGATTTGCAGAAAGTAACCCAAAACTCGACGTGGAAGGATATGATGCCGTAAATAAATGGACCTTTCTTCTGACCCATGCTTACGGAATCGTTGAGTCGCCTGAAAATATTCTTTTCAATGGCATACAAAATATACAGGCCGGCGACTCGATCGTTGCGAAGGAAAAAAATCAGCAGATAAAATTAGTGGCGCAGGCACAAAAACTGCAAAACGGAAAAGTTGCTGCGTTTGTATTGCCTCAATTTGTAAAACCGAACGATCACCTGGCTTTTGTAAAAAACGAATATAATGGTGTTGTGATCGAAAGTGGTTTTGCAGATAAACAGTTTTTTTATGGAAAAGGCGCCGGTAGCCTTCCAACCGCTTCGGCAGTACTAAGCGACATTTCTGCATTGAGGTATCAATATAAATACGAGTACAAAAAACTCTACCACCATCGCCCGCATAAATTGGCGACAGATATATTTCTTCGCGTATACGTAAGCTTTGATGATCTTAGTTATATTCCCAAAGACCGTTTTGAATGGCTTGAAGAATGGCATGCACAGGAAGAAAGAAAATACCTTGTAGGCGTCATCAGATTTAATGAGCTGAAAGAAAACAATTGGTGGAAAGAAAACAATACTTCATTGATCCTGGCTCCCGAGCCGGTAATTGAAGATATCGAATTGAGAAAGCTCAGGAAGAAAAGCCTTGAACTGGCCGGCATTATCTGATCAACTATTTCTTGCTTTTATATAGAATAATCGACCCGTCTTTCATTAAGGCGGGTTTTCTTTTTTGTAGCCGCTTTGGCATTATTGATTTACTTTAGCCTATCAAAAGCGTTGTTGCTGGACATTACGTGTAATAACCATTTCGGGCTCTTAAAAATCAACCAGGGCCGAACGCAGGACGTTGAAAATTTCGAATATGAAAGAGCTGTCTGTCGTAATAACTGTGATGAATGAAAGAGAAAACATTAGGCCGCTGATGGATGCGATCAGAGATGCTCTGAATGGAATAGATTATGAAGTGGTTTTTGTGGATGATGGCTCAGGTGACGGCACGCAGAAAGAAATTTGCAAATATGCCGATGATCGGATCTTCCTGGTTGAGCTCAGGCGGAATTACGGTCAGAGTACAGCAATGACAGCCGGTATCGACAAGGCAACGGGCAGGTACATCGCATTATTAGACGGCGACCTGCAAAATGATCCTTCCGATATTCCTCTCATGCTGAAAAAATTAAAAGACGAAGATTGGGATGTCGTAGCCGGTAATCGCAAAAACCGAAAAGACGGATATTTGCTGAGAAAAATTCCTTCGAAGATTGCCAACTCAATAATTCGACGTATGACGGGTGTCTATATTCGCGATTATGGCTGCACGTTAAAAATATTTAAGCGTGAAATAGCCAACGAGCTTGGAATTTACGGTGAGATGCATCGCTTTATTCCAGTACTTGCCAAATTGCAGGGAGCCAATATTACGCAGGTTGACGTAAAACATCATCCAAGGATACACGGAATATCGAAGTACGGCATCAACCGTACATTTAAGGTCATGGCTGACCTGATCACGATAGTATTTTTCAGAAAGTATATTCAAAAGCCGATGCACCTGTTTGGCATCATGGGCTTTATTTCGCTGGGCCTGGGAATCATCATCAATATATACCTCCTAATCATTAAACTATCGGGGGAAGACATCGGGGGAAAGCCGATCCTGATCCTCGGTTTAATACTCCTGCTGGGAGGTATCCAGCTCATTACTATTGGTATTTTATCCGAAATAAGTATCAGGAATTATTTTGAAGGCACCAGCAGAAAGACCTACCAGGTCAGAAGAATAGTAAATGGCAAAAAAGAAATACTGGAACATTATTAAAGTACTGCTGAAACTCGGCTTCACTGTCTTACTGATTTACCTAGTTTTTGAAAAGATAGATATACGCCAGGTAAAATCTGTTTTCCTGCAGAGCAAGCCGGCGTTTATCATAGCTGCGTTACTCTGCTATTTAATGTCCCAGGTTGTATCGTCGTGGAGGTTGCTCGGTTTTCTTCATTGTATCGGGCTTGGTCCCGGTTTTGGATTCAATCTGCGTTTGTACATGCTGGGCATGTTTTACAATGTTTTCCTGCCAGGAGGAATTGGTGGAGATGGTTACAAGATTTATATCCTCAGAAAAAAGTTTCAGCATCCTACGAGGAAAATTTTTATTGCCCTCTTGCTTGATCGCGTAAGCGGGTTATGGGCTATTTTCTTTCTTGTTGTCGCGTTGACATTTTTCGTTCCGGCATTCAGGACCAAAGAATGGTGGCCGGTAATTTTTATTGCAGGTTCAATTGCTTATTGGCTCGTTTATAGATATACATTCGCAGCGTTCGTGAATAATCTTATAAAAGCACATGCTAAAGCAATACTGGTACAATCACTTCAGCTGTTATCCGTTTTCTTTATTTTATTATCGCAAAATTTTGAGGGAAATCCGTCCGCCTACCTGTTTTCATTCCTGTTATCATCACTTGCCACAGTTGTGCCGGTAAGTATTGGTGGTTTGGGTATACGTGAGTATGTAATCGTGCATGCTGCCGCATTTTTCAACCTGGATCAGCCTTTGGCCGTATTTACAACATTGTGTTTTTATGTATTGTCAACTCTTTCCGCTCTGACGGGCGCATGGTTTGTGTATCGCTCCAAAGAATTTGGACCGGCTCCCAATGAAAAACAGGTGACGAATATTAAAGAGGACGCGGAGAAAGGTGTTCACTTGCATCAGCAAACTCCCTGAACCACTGATAGAACCCAGAAAGCCCGACACTTAATTCAGTGGACGGGTTATAGACCAGTAATTGCTTAGCTTTTGAAATATCGGCGCAGGTCCGTGGCACATCACCGGGCTGCTCCGGCTGGCGATCTATAATCGCCTTTTTGCCGCAAACCTTTTCAATTGCCATGATTAACTCTTTTAACGTAACTGTCTTGTTGTTGCCAATGTTAATGATTTCAAAAGCTGAATCATTGTAGTCCATTGCTCCCATTATTCCTTTTATTACATCGTCCACATAAGTGTAGTCCCGGCTTGAACTACCGTCACCAAAAACAGGAATGGGCTCATCGTTAAGAATAAATTTTAAGAATTTATGAATCGCGAGATCGGGTCGTTGTGATGGACCATAAACAGTAAAAAATCGCAGGGCTAAAAACCGGATACCATATAAATGGCTGTAAACATGTCCGAGCATCTCCCCGGAAAGTTTTGTCGAAGCATAGGGACTGATTGGTAAAAGGGGTTCGTTCTCCTTCCAGGGGACATTGTCATTTATTCCATACACGCTGCTCGACGAGGCAAAAACAAATTGACGCACAGATTTGAGCCGGGCATATTCTAAAAGCGTCTGTGTTCCACGAATGTTTACATCGAGGTACAACACCGGATTTTTTATACTGGGACGCACACCCGCTTTCGCAGCCAGGTGAACAATGGTATCAACATCGTTATCAATCCTGTGATAACTTGACGCTTCGCGGATATCCCCTTCTATTAATTTGAAATTTTTGTTACTTGAAAATTCCCGGATATTCTGTTCTTTCTGTTTGCGGGAATAGAAGTCATCAAAATTATCTATGCAGCTGACTTTGATATCACCTTTCTCAAGCAGTGCTTTTACCAGGTGGCTTCCTATAAAGCCTGCCCCCCCTGTTACCAGTACATGTTTCATTTACTGACAAAGATAGCTATCGGTCATCAACAACGATGCCGCAACGGGCATTACCGGCGTAGAAACACGGGTTAATTAACATATTTCATTTAGCCTTAGTTTCGCTCTTTCAATAAATATTAAATGCCTGCATTGTCGTACAATCGATTAGAAAATGATAACCGGGTTGAATACTTTATCGGCGTTGTCTGTCTCGTAGTTTACTCAGGCACCCTGTTTTTTCCGCTTCTCGACAAGGACGCGGCGCATCATGCTAATATAGCCCTGCACATGTATCAGACAGGCGACTACACCAGCCTGGTTGACCGTGGAAAGCATTATTTGGATAAACCCCATTTTCTCTTTTGGACCACCCTGATCAGCTTTAAAATATTTGGAATTACTACTGTAGCACACCGACTTCCGGCAATAATGTTTGCGTTGGTGTCCATTTGTTGTACATATAAGTTAACCCGGCACCTTACGAATAGATCAACGGCACGCATTGCCGCCATTATGCTCGCAACCGCGCTGGCTTTCGTTTTATCCATCTCAGATGCGCGCATGGAAACGCCCCTTACAGCCGGAATGATACTTGGATTATGGCAGCTTATTGTTTACATAGACAAAGAGAAATTTGTCAACCTGGTCCTCGGCATACTGGGTATAGCTATTGCATTTTCAACGAAGGGATGGCTCGGGCCCGTAATCGTGTTTATAAGCATCGCATTTTACGTGTCGCTCAACAGGAAGTGGGTGATCTTCACAAAATTTAAAACATGGCTCTTCATTCCGCTGTTCTTTGTTTTCATCAGCCCGGTACTTTACGCATACTATCTTCAATATGATCTCCATCCTGAAAAAGTGATCCGGGGCCGCAACAACATTTCGGGTGTGGCCTTCATACTTTGGGGTCAATTGTTTGAACGGTATAAGGGATTTGACGAAGGCGGCCGTTACAGTGATCCTCTTTTCCTGGTTCATACATTTTTATGGGCATTTTTTCCGTGGTGTGTCATAGCATATTTTGGCATCTTATACTGGCTAAAACGAATATTCTGGCGAAAGAAATGGAGGCATCCGGTAAATTTTGCCGTCCTCAGTTTTGTCTTCACACTCGCTGCATTGTCCTTTTCGAAGTTTAAAATGCCGCATTACCTCATCATGTTGCTTCCGCTTGCAACGATCTTTACAGCACCTTACCTGAAACACATATTGTCATTCAGAAGGGGAACGAGATTGTTTTATCCAATGCAACTTGTGTTCGCCGGCCTCTTCGTTGTTGCTGCCATCGTCTTAAATTTTTATTTTTTCAAACCCGCATCCTGGTTAACATATACTAGTGCTGCATTACTGATAGGAACCATATTCTATTTACTAAACAGCAGGCCATTGGCAACCGGAATGAAAACTATTTACATCACAGCTTCAGCATCACTTGTCTTTAATTTTCTTCTTTATTATAATTTTTTCCCGCAGCTGTTAAAATACCAGGGTGGCAATGAAATGGTCAGGCAAATGAAAGAAAAAAATATTACTATCCCTGATGAAAAGATTATCCTCATTGATCCCAATGCTCATAGTTTTGATTTTTACAGGGGTTACTCCCATCCTTTGTTGACACCGAAAGAATTGGTGTATGACGATTCAACTACGAGGGATCACTTTTTTTTAATGAATCGCGGTGACCGCAAAAACCTTGAAGAAAAAGGGTTCACGATAGAACCCCTAGTCAGTCAGAAAGATTATAATGTTGCGAAAGTGAGTTTAAGGTTCCTGAATTTGGCCACCCGGGAAAAAAGACTGGATACCCTAATTCTTGCAAGAGTTTATAAAAATTAATTACTGGCCTGGTTAATTGAAAAGATCTCCCTGTTTTTTGGATACCGCACAATCAGGAAAAAAATCAGGGCGCCACAACACTCGAGCAACTCTGCATTTTTCCCATCTCTAATTATATTGATTAACATAAAAACGATGACAAACGCAAGCACCTGGTAAAACTGCGGCACAGGCACCGCAGACTTGTCGAGGAATTTCCTGACCGACATGTTCTTTTGATACAACAGCGGCACAATGAGTAAAAAAATCGCGAGCGCTCCAACCAACAAAACTGAAAAAATCAGTTTGTTTAATTTAACTCCATCTACAACAAGGTTGTGCAGGTTTGTTTCATGTTGGGCATTGTGTTCCTGGAAGTACTCAGGTGTCTTAAGCCCAAATATTCGCTGACCCCACGAAATCTCTTCACCCGCTGCAAAGAATAAGAAAAGGCCCAGGCCAAACGTAACCAATAAAAACCACCAGGTCCTTTTTTTTCGTAATACTGCCAACCTCGAAAGGCATACAAATGAACCGAGCAAAAGACCCACGACCGTCAGCCATTCAATAATTCCGTCCTCCTTAACATATTCCTCGAAGCGTGAGACGTTGGTATAAAAGAGCAAGATGCCCGTTGTTATGGCAACACCGGCCAGTACAATGATAATTTTTTCTACGGCTGTCCACCTTGGAAAGGTCATATCGATTCAATTAATTCAAAACTCACGATTTTGGCGGATAATCATTTCAAGAAATGAAAAATCCTTCCGTCGTTACGGAAGGATTTTGTCGGGAGGACAGGATTCGAACCTGCGACCCCCTGGTCCCAAACCAGGTATTCTACCGGGCTGAACTACCTCCCGAGCCTGTTGAAATATTGCAGGGCTTTCGATTACACCCGCGGTGAGGGAGGGATTCGAACCCTCGGTACAACTTTAAGGTCGTACGACGGTTTAGCAAACCGTTGATTTCAGCCACTCATCCACCTCACCTTAGCTGAATTAAATTTATTGGGCTTTTTATGAGAACTACTTTCTTGCCCCCTCACGAGGTCATCCCTTCCTCTTCGCCGGGCACAAAATGCCCCTTTTAAAAGAGGGTGGCAAAAATAAAGATAACTGCTTATAAAACCCAAAAAAACAAATTCCAAATCCGAATTCATTGAATCCACGATTTGGAATTTAATGTCTGAATCTGAAAAATTTACATGGAGGCCAGCTGAACTTTTTGCTGTAACTCAAGGACATTTTCCCTGAATACTGAATCGGTATCCATCAAATCTTTTACCGTTTGGCACGAATGAATAACCGTGGTGTGATCCCGTCCACCGAAATGCTCGCCTATAGTTTTTAATGAGTTTTTAGTAAAGGCTTTTGCGAGGTACATTGTGATTTGTCTCGCCTGAACTATCTCCCTTTTGCGGGTCTTTTGCAAGAGCTTATCATATGATACATCAAAATAATCGCATACCATGCGCTGAATGGTATCGATTGTGATTTCTTTACTGGAGGATTTTATAAAATTACGTAGCACCTTTTTCGCTAAATCTAAGTCGATCTCTCTCCTGTTCAGCGAAGATTGTGCCAATAGCGATATCAATGCGCCTTCAAGTTCCCTGATATTGCTATTAATATTATAGGCTATATATTTCACGACCTCTTTTGGCATATCCAGGCCGTCGTTCTTCATTTTTCTTTCCAATATTTCGATCCGGGTTTCGTAGTCAGGTATTTGCATGTCCGCGCTAAGCCCCCACCGGAATCGACTAAGCAGGCGTTCCTGCACACCATCGAGGTCCTTAGGCGATTTATCGGACGTAAGTATAAGTTGCTTGTGTGACTGATGAAGATGATTAAAGATGGCAAAAAAAGCATCCTGGGATTTTTCAGCCTTATTGAAGAACTGGACGTCGTCTATGATGAGCACATCAATCAACTGGTAAAAGTGAATGAAATCATTAATGGCATTGTTGCGCCCGTGATCCATAAACTGGTTGATGAACTTTTCAGAGCTCACATATAATACAACCTTGTTAGGGTGTAATTTCTTTACTTCATTACCAATTGCTTGCGCCAGGTGGGTTTTTCCTAGTCCTACACCTCCGTAAATAACCAACGGATTGAATGAGTTGGCGCCGGGTTTTTCGGCAACAGTTTTGCCGGCTCGTCTTGCTACCCTGTTGCAATCACCCTCAATAAAAGCGTCGAACGTATAGATGTGATTTAACTGCGGGTCAATCTGCATCTTTTTCAAACCGGGTATTACAAACGGATTCTTAACGGGGTTATTTATGACAAGGGGAAAGTCCATTTCGTTATGTAAAAAAGTTTTGTATCCCTGGCCGGTAACATCCATTGTCAAAGGTTTATTCTTACTGTTACCACTGTCGACCATTATTCGGTATTCCAGGTGAGCTTCTTTTCCCAATTCTCTCTTCAAAGTCTTTGCCAATAAATTTACATAGTGTTCTTCGAGGTATTCGAAAAAGAACTGGCTTGGAACCTGTATAACGAGCACATTGTTTTTTAATGAAACCGGGCGGATGGGTTCAAACCATGTTTTGAAGTGCTGCCATTCAACAATATCCTTGATGATCTTTAAACAATTTGTCCAAACTTTTTCAGCATTTTTCTCCATCAGTCAGAAAGCAGTTTATAGTCCATTACTTGTTGTAGTTTGAAAAACTGTCCCTAAAAAAATTCTCCACACATGTCAATAAAAAAGCTGGACAGGAGGGCGAATATCATTAATTATCGGATAAAAAAAAATTTTATTCCGTCCTTTTTCCTGCAGCGGAGACACCTTTATAATTCACTCGTTTTTTAAAGAAAAATTTTTGAAAATTCTAAAAAGTTTCCACATAAATAATTTACCACACCAAATCATTAAGATGATGTAACGGTTGTTAATTATTGCTTCCAAAAAGTCAACGGGTGAAGTAAAAGATCCTCAACTGCGTTATTAAAAAACAGCTTCTTCTAATTATATGATTCCAGAAAAAACTGTTACTAAAATAACAGTCTGACAAGATCTTTTTGTATTAACGTTCAAACCATTTGAAGTTATCACTATTTCTTTGTTGTTACAAGAAAAAATTTTTTTAAATGCCGGTTTTTTATCACATTAATTTTGTTTATAGCAACCGTCCGAATCCGATCCTCTTTCTATCCAAATGATTTTGAGAAGGGTGTATCTTCCTGCTTGCCGATTGCCCGAGTTTAAAAGTATAACCACGCAATCTCTGATTCGTACCTTTGGCAATTCAAAGTTGTTTTCAGGATAAAAACCTGACCTCCATGCAAAAAATTATCTCATTGAAGCTGCTTCCTTCCGAAGCGGCAAATGAGCAAGCAATAACGCAATGTATTGCCGCCCTGGAAGGCAGATCTACTGCAGATATCCGGGGTTATAATATTCTGAAAAGTTCGATTGATGCCAGGGGAAGGCAGGCATGGGTTCATTTAACCATACAATCGTTCATAGAAGAGCCCTGGCAGCAACGACAATTGCTTTCCTTTAGATTCAACGATGTTAGCCGGTCAAAAAAGACAGTAATTGTTGTTGGCGCAGGCCCCGCGGGGCTATTTGCGTCATTGAAACTTATTGAGTCAGGTATTAAACCAATCATTCTCGAAAGAGGAAAAGACGTAAGGGCACGTCGGCGGGACCTGGCTGATCTGAATAAACAAGGTGAAGTAAACCCCGAGAGCAATTATTGCTTTGGGGAAGGTGGCGCCGGTACCTACAGCGATGGTAAATTGTATACCCGAAGCTCTAAAAGAGGCGATGTACACAGAATATTGAACCTGTTCACATATTTCGGCGCCGAAGAAAAAATATTATNTCGCTTTGAGNGACCCATCCTCACATAGGGACCAATAAACTTCCAAAGATCATCACTTCCATTCGTAAGAAGATAACAGACTGTGGCGGTGAATATGGGTTTGAAAAAAAAGTAGTTGATTTCGTTTTGGCCGATGGAAAAATTACCGCGGTCAAAACAAGCGACGGCGACATTGTTGAGGCAAACGCTGTTATTCTTGCGACCGGGCATTCGGCGAGAGATATTTTTCATTTATTAAGCGCGAAAAAAATTAAACTTGAAATGAAGCCTTTCGCTCTTGGAGTAAGGGTTGAACATCAGCAAGTTTTAATTGACAGTTTGCAATATCATTGCAGTTCCCGCGGAAATTTTTTACCGCCCGCCGCCTATAACCTGGTGCAACAGGTTCAAAACAGGGGGGTCTTTTCTTTTTGTA
>JGI24806J26614_1000714_pt1 | contig 10992 bp, 3 predicted proteins | sample Kansoi200umMDA_FD_26614 | JGI IMG/M metagenome (IMG submission 26614)
ATTAAAAACAGGATTTTTATCATTCGGTGACGATTTTTCCTTATACAGAAATAGCGGTAATGCCCGAAGGACTCCCATGGAGAATCGCTAAGAAAAATTTCCTCGCATTATTCCGGTTGTTATTTAAGTCGTATAGTAATCGGTTGGGGGACGAATAAAAAGCAATTATTCCGCTGGCAAGAAAATTGTCAAGTAAGGTTCACTAATTAACTGAAACAATTGTAAAAGAGATATTTACCCAAAAAGATTCCGACCAAAAGATGATGAATCACATTTCAGGCTACGATATTGAGGAAACCTTAGATACTCCAACCAATCTTTATAGGGGAAAGAGAGAAAAAGACAAATCCCCGGTAATTATTAAATCAGCCTCACTTAAAAATTCAAAAGCTGTTTCCTTACTCGAACATGAGTATGAAATTTCACAAAATGTTGATCCTGAATGGGGTATTAAAGCTATTGCTTTAGAACGGGATGATGATTTTATTGCCCTTGTTTTTGAAGATTTTAAGGGAGAAGATCTTGATCATTATATCAAAGCCGGTCCACCGGAATTAACCAAATTTTTAAATCTTGCTATAAATATTGCATCATGTGTTTCTAAAATGCATGAAAAAGGAATTATTCATAAAGATATTAAACCTTCGAGCATACTTGTAAATTCAAAAACAGGGGAAGTCAAATTAATTGATTTTAGTGTCGCCACTTTATTCAGATCAGAATACATTCAGGTTATATCAAATCCGTCTACAATAGAAGGTAGTTTGCCTTATATGTCGCCAGAACAAACAGGCCGCATGAACCGTGTTGTTGATTCCCGGTCCGATATGTATTCATTAGGCATTACGCTTTATGAGCTGATCACCGGTCGTTTGCCATTTTCCGCTAAAGATCCTTTAGAATGGGTTTATAGTCATATTGCGCAAACACCTGTTTCTCCGAATAAAATTTCATCTGTGATCCCAAAAATGATCTCTGATATCATAATGAAATTAATGGCCAAGGTTGCTGAAGAACGTTACCAAACTGCCGCAGGTTTAAAATATGATCTCGAAAAATGTTTGACGGAATTAAAAACAAAAAAAGAAATTAAACCTTTTGTATTAGGAGAGAAAGATATTTCAGGGAAATTTCAGGTTGTGCAAAAACTTTATGGAAGAGAAAATGAGTTAGCTATTTTGTTGGATTCTTTTGAACGGGTTGCAAAAACAGGCACATCTGAATTTATTCTTATATCAGGTTATTCCGGTATTGGAAAAACAGCACTGGTTAATGAACTTCATAAGCCAATTGTAAAGAAATCGGGGTTTTTCATTTCTGGTAAATTTGATCAGTATAAAAGCGGAATTCCCTTCTATACAATTGCAGAAGCCTTCAAAGGATTGATCAGAAATATTCTTTTTGAACCGGAAAACAAAATAATTATCTGGAAACAATTATTAAAAGACGCGTTGGGAATAAATGGTCAGATCATTATTGATCTTATTCCCCAGGTAGAATTGATCATTGGTAAACAACCATCTTTAGCTACAGTTTCTTCACTTGAAGGGCAAATACGTTTTAACTCTGTGCTCGAGAAATTCATACAGGTATTTGCTACTGAAGAACATCCTTTAACTATTTTTTTAGACGATCTGCAATGGGCTGATTCGGCAAGCTTAAATCTCATAAAGCAGTTGGTCACCAATCCCGAGAACAGATACACTCTTTTAGTTGGAACATATCGTGATAATGAAGTAAGTCCGACACATCCATTACTGATCACGATAGATGAAATAAAAAATCAATATCAGGTAATTAATGAAATTACACTTCATCCGCTTGCAGAAGTTAACGTAAAACAGCTTATTGCAGATACTTTAAATTGTGAACTAAATAAAGTGGTTCCTCTTTCAGACCTGGTGTATAAAAAAACCGGGGGAAATCCTTTCTTTATTATACAATTCCTTACGACACTTTATAAAGAGAAACTTTTACAATTTAATTCAAATGAATCCAAATGGGAATGGGAGATCAAAGCAATTGAAGATAAAGGTTACACTGAGAATGTGGTTGATCTAATGACCGAAAAAATAAAACAATTAAATATTTCGGCTAAGAATATGCTGGAACTTGGGGCATGCATCGGAAATAAATTCGATAAACATATTCTCTCAGCAATAAGTTCCAAAGAAGAAAAAGAAGTGAGCGCATTGTTAAACTCGTCCATAGAAGAAGGCTTCTTATTATCATATAAGGGTAATTATGAATTCCTTCATGACCGGGTGCAGCAGGCAGCTTATTCATTACTATCTGATAACGAAAAAAGTCAAACTCATTGCAAAATTGGAAAACTGCTTATTGATAGCACACCGAAAAATGAGCTTGAAGAAAACATTTTTGTTATTGTAAATCATTTGAGCCATAGTCCTGATTGCCTGAGCGACTTATCTACAAAACTTAATGTCGCACATTTAAATCTCAGGGCAGGAGAAAAAGCAAGAGCTTCAGGTGCTTATCAATCCGCAAAAAGTTATTTTTTATCAGGAATTGCGCTTTTACCGGAGAAAAGCTGGAAAACAGAGTATGAACTTACTTTTAAATTACATCTTGAATTGTCGACATGTGAATACCTTTTGGGCAATTTTGATGTTGCGGAAAAATTATTTGATAATATACTTTCAGAACTTCAATCGCCTACAGATAAAGCAAAAGTTTATAATATCCGCTTAGAGTTATATCAAATACTAGGTAAATTTGAAGAAGCCTCCATATTGGGATTAAATGCGCTTAAAATGCTTGGCTTGCCTTTCCCGGAAACAGATACTGATAATGCCGCTTATGCTGAATTATTACAGGTTCAGGAACAACTGAAAGGAATAAAAATTGAAGAATTACTGAACAAAATTTCTATGACCGATCCTGTTTATAATGCGGCCATGGCAATTTTAATGAACCTGTATGCTCCATTTTATAATTCCCGTCCTCAGCTATTAGGTTTGTTAACCTTTAGAATGACGAATTATTCACTTAAGCATGGAAATGCTCCCAGTTCTCCATATGCATATCTCTATTACGGTATCTTACTTGGAACCGGGATGGGCGATTATAAACAAGGACAGCAATTTGGAGAAATGGCACTCGCATTGAACGACAAGCAAGAGCATCGGGAATTATCATGCAAGGTTTTACAAACTTATGGAGGATTGGTACATCCATGGTCAAATCCAATACACACCAGCACACCTTATTTAACCAGGTCATACCTGGCCGGACTTGAAACCGGAGATCTTATTTTTTCAGGTTTTGCCATTGGCGTTAATATTTATTTAAAAATAATGTCAGGACAGGACCTGCAAACTACTTACACCGAGGCGAAAAAATATATAAGCTTTTTTAAACGTTCGAAAGATGAAATGATGTTGAATGCTCATCGTGTTTTCATACAGCATTGTTTAAACCTTATGGGACGAACAAAAGGGACTGATTCTTTAACTACAAAAGATTATAACGAAGAATTAGTATTGAAAGAGATGCAGGAAAAGCAATTTGCTTATTCTTATAACTGGTACTATTTAGTAAAGATGCAGGTATTGTATCACAATGGTTCCTATAAAGAAGCTCTTGAAATAGCTAATAAAATTAAGGATGTAATTGCATTGGTGCATTTTGCACAGCTATCTGTTCCGGAGTTTTGTTTTTATTATTCACTTACTATTTCAGCAGCATACCCAACATTTAATGATTCAGAAAAAACAGAATATATAGTAGTGCTAAAAGCACAACAGGATAAAATGAAAAAATGGGCAGATAATTGTCCTGAAAATTTTCTTCATAAATATTTATTGATCTCCGCAGAACTCAAACGTATTTTAAATGATGATCAGATTGAAACAATGACTTTATTTGAAATGGCTATCAAATCAGCGCAAGAAAATAAATTCATTCAAAATGAAGCACTGGGTTATGAACTTGCTTCAAAATATTATCAAAATAAGGGGTTTAAAGTTATTGCTGAAAGTTATATTAAGGAAGCAAAAAGTTGTTACTCCCGCTGGGGCGCCAAAGGTAAGGTGAACCAAATTGAAACAAATAATCCTTCATTAAAAGAACCCCTGCCTGAATTAAAACAAGATAGTGTTGGTGGCTTAGCAGTTCAACATTTAGATCTTCATACTATCATTAAAGCTTCCCAGGCAATATCAAGTCCTTTAGAAATCGGAGATCTTAATGAATCATTGATCAGAATTGTTATGGAGCAGGCAGGTGCAAGAAAAGGTGTTTTATTATTAGAACAAAACGATCAATTAACCATTGCCTCCGAAGCAATTTTAAATGGAGAAATTACAGTCAATACTTACGACCCTCTTAAAGTTTATAAACCTGATTTTATTCCAGAAAAAATTATTCAATATGTAAAAAGGACGAAAGAAACGGTGATTCTTGATGATGCTTCACAAAATAATGTCTTTAAAACTGATAAGTACGTAATAACCAATCATACAAAATCGGTCATTTGCTTACCTATAATCAAACAGGCAAAATTAATTGGCATACTTTATCTTGAAAACGATTTGTTTGCCGGAGCATTTACCGCTGATAAGATTGATATATTAGAGATCCTTGCATCACAAGCAGCTATTTCAATAGAAAATGTATCTTTTTTAGCAAAACTCAAAAAAAGTGAAATGAGATTGCGGTTGGCGATGACACAATTACCCATAGTTATGTGGACTACAGATAGCTCCCTTCGCTTTACTTCATCACAAGGTAGTTTGTTAAAAAAATTAGGCGTTGAACCTAATGCTTCAGTTGGGAAAACGCTTTATGATTATTTTCAAACAAATGATCCCAATTTTTTACCAATTGACTCGCACCTAAAAGTACTTAAAGGAGAATCTGTTAAATATGAAAGCGAAGTTCAGGGAATTATTTTTGAGTCCTATGTAGAACCTTTAAAGGATCCAAAAGGAGAAGTCACCGGATGTATTGGCATGGCCATAGATATTACACAGCGAAAACAATCAGATGCCATCTCTAAAAAAAGAGAGTTACAGTTATCTTCAATATTCGATACAGTTGCGGATGTAATTTTTGTATTAGAAGTTGAAAAAGAAGGTAAATATCGGTTTCATTCTGTTAATAACGCTTTCATAAAAACTACCGGTATTCCTGAAAATAAAATTATAGGAATGAGAGTAAATGATCTTATTCCAGAACCTTCGCTAAGTTTGGTTTTGAGTAAATACAAACAAGCGATTGAAGAAAAAAAAATTATTTCATGGGAAGAGACCTCAGATTACCCTACAGGAAAACTCACCGGCATAGTCAGCATTGCTCCCGTAATTGATGAATCGGGAAATTGTTTACAGCTTATTGGGTCCGTAAAAGACATCACTGAACGGAAAATATCTGAAGAGAAGATTCATTTAAGCGAAGCTCGTTTTAGAAGGTTTGCAGAAATTAATAATGAAGGAGTCGTTATACATGATGAAGGCAAAATTATTGAAGTTAACCCTGCATTTGCAAAAATGTTCGGCTATGAAGAAACAGAAGTAGCCGGTATGAATATTTTCCAGTTCGCAAATCCTGGTTCTGTTGAAAAGCTTCGTAAAAATATATTAGAGCACGTAAAGTATCCATTTGAAATAATTGGTTTAAGAAAAGATAATTCCACTTTTGATGCTGAACTTCATAGTAGGATTATCGATTATCAGGAAAAACAATTAGCAGTAGTTACTATCAGGGACATCTCAACAAGAAAAAAAACAGAAAATAAATTACGTGAAAGTGAAGAGCGATTTCGCTTGCTTGCTGAAAGTACGAATATTATTCCATGGGAATCTGATGCAAGAACATTCCAGTTTACTTATATAGGACCGCAAGCAGAATCAATTTTCGGTTATCCTGCTAAAGAATGGTATACCACTGATTTCTGGCCCAATCATATTCACGGGGATGATCGGGAACAAGCATTAGAATATTGTCTTAAAACATATAAAACTAAAAAAAATTATGAGTTTGAATATCGTATGGTTGCCGCGAATGGAGACATTGTCTGGCTTCAGGATATTGTAAATGTAGTATCAGAGAATGATCAGCCTGTTCTGTTAAGAGGATTCTTTATAAATATTACCAACCGCAAATTGGCAGAAGAAAATGTAAAAAAATTAAATACTGAACTTGAACAAGCTGTTGTTGAATTAAAAGAAAGTGAAAGCAAATTAAAAGAAGCTCAAAAAATTGCTTCATTAGGAAGTTGGGAATGGGATATTAAAAAGAATATTGTTACCTGGACAGATGAATTATATCGGATTTTTGGAGTGAAACCGCAAGAATTTGGTGCTGATTTTGAAAGTTATCTAAAATTTATACATCCGGATGATCTGAAAAAAGTAAGCAATGCCATTCAAAATGCATTAGAAAAAAGATCCCATTTTGAATTCTATCATAGAACCAAAAGAAAAGATGGTATTGAGAGAATTATTCATTCAAATGGAAAATTGATCTGCGATGAGAATGGTCAACCTCTAAAAATGTATGGTATTGCCCATGATATCACAGAAGTGAAAAAAGCAGAACTTGAAATTAAAAAACTAAACTCCAAACTTGAACAAAGAGTAAAAGAGAGAACTGCAGAACTTGAGATCGCCAACAAAGATCTTGAGTCATTTACTTATTCTGTTACACATGATTTAAAAGCACCTTTGAGAGCGATCGTTAACTTTAGCAACATCTTACAAAAAAAACATTCTGGATTGTTTAATGAAGAGGCCCGTGAACTTTTTAGTGAAGTTCAAGGCAATGCAAAAAAAATGGATCTCCTTATTAATGATTTACTTGAATTTTCCAGGCTTGGAAAAAAAGAGATCAAGAAGACAGATCTAAACATAAATGAAATTGTTAAAGAAGTCTTGGTTGGTATAAAGAACGCAAACCCACAATATAATGCAAAGACAACTCTTCTTCCTTTACAAAATTCTAAGGCCGATGAAGGTTTAATAAAAATAGTCTTTACTAACCTGCTTTCAAATGCATTTAAATACTCATCAAAAAAGTCAGAGCCCCGCATAGAAATTGGTGGGTATTCCGAAGGAAATGAAAACATCTATTATATAAAAGATAATGGGGTTGGATTTGACATGAAATATGTCAATAAGTTATTTTTGGTGTTTTCAAGATTGCATTCCGACAGTGAATTTGAGGGAACGGGTATAGGACTTGCAACGGTTTTTAAGATAATAATTAAACATTATGGCAGGATTTGGGTAGAAGCAAAAGAAGGAGAAGGAGCTACTTTTTACTTTAGTTTACCTAAAGAGTAAAACACCTATCGAGGTTAATGTTGTTAAAGACATAGTAGTCAATGGCAATTATTATTACATAAAATTGACCGGGATGGCATTACCACAAAACTTCTTCGTTGAAAAAGAATTAAGAAAAGAGTGAGCACTCTTTCATTCTGAAATTCATCGGATACTAGAAAATTCCAAGATCATCCTTATTTTTATCCTGATACCCAAACTCTTCCTCTCCCAGTTCCGGGCCGTCATATTTTCCATATTTCAATACAACATATGCCATTCCAATGATCAGTAAAGGAGAAAATGCCAGCATTAATATAGCATAGCTTCTTGTATCCTGGAATTGAAGCATTATGCAATAAAGGATAAGGTATGCAGTCACAATTAGAACTGATAAAATATCTATACCTAAATTTATTTTTTGTTTCATACTGATTTTATAAAAAATTTTATGCCAGTTGGATAAAAAAATACCGCCAGCTTCCACCAACGGTATTTTTACACAAACAAAACATTTTTTTACTTTGTACGATTGATCAGATTGACCGAAATCGTATCTTCGTTTTAAAGTTCCGGAACTTCAGATCAATTATATTGTAACCACGGCTATAGTTTTTCTTATTGATCCCTTGCCCCGAAAGCTTTTATCTACCTCCCATAAAAAAATTGAATTATTATTTGCAAACATACTACATATAGTAGTATATTTGTGCTACAAATTGTAGTATTGTTAAATAAACGATTCAAAAACCCGGACAATTTATGAACATAGCACAGAACATTCGTATCCTCAGAGAAGACAAAAGTTTTTCCCAGGAACAACTTGCAGATGAATTAGGCATCACGCGCGCACGACTTGGCGCATATGAAGAAAACAGGAACCAACCTCCTATCGAAATGCTCGTTCTCCTTTCTGATTATTTTAAAATATCTGTAGATGCTTTGATCAGAGCTGACCTGCGAAAAACACATCCCCATGCCTTATTAAAGATTGGAAGAAACCGGACATTGCTTCCTATCCAGGTTGATAAGGAAAATAATGATCTTGTTGAAGTGATCTCGCTTAAGGCAAGTGCAGGATATCTTAATGGTTATGCCGACCCTGAGTTTATTGAAGAACTTCCTGTTATGAATCTGCCTTTTAAGATCGTTGGCAAGCACCGTGCATTTCCTATCAAAGGTGACTCCATGCCTCCGTTAAAAAGCGGAACCATTGTAGTAGGACGATATATTGAATCTCTTGATGAAGTGAAAGATGGTCAGACTTACATCGTACTTACCAAAGAAGATGGACTGGTTTACAAAAGATTATATCGCGAAAAGAAAAAAGCAAATAACATTTTTGAATTCCATTCCGATAATCCTTCTTATGCTCCTTATACTGTTAAAACAGATTCTATTCTTGAGATCTGGAGTTTTGTATGTAGCTTAAATATTGGCGAATTTAAACAACAGGAACTAAATATTGATAATGTGATCCGTTTTTTGCAATCTTATCGCGTTGAAATGGGAAAATAATTTTCAGAAAGATCAATTTCGATAATTTATTTTAAAAATCGACCTGAATAATGTCCGGGCAAGGAGATACTTATCCAAAAGAATAAAATAGAATGTAAGGTTTTAAGGCAAATTAAGTTTTGTATAACCCCGAATTATTTTATATTTGGCCAAGGTGGATAATACTCCGTTTATGCCATACAAGAATATAAAGTTACTTTTTACATTAAAAAATTGGTCTAAATATCTGTCGGTGACAGTTATTATATTCGGCTGCCTTGTGATAGCAGGTTGGCTGCTTAATGTTGAAATTTTGAAACATCCTTTTCCCGGATTTGTAGGAATGAATCCGGTTACAGCCATATTATTTATTCTTTCCGGAATTACATTGCGCTTACTGACAATTGAAAAAATCGGGGAACATCCTGTTTTAACAGTGGTATTACCTTTAATAATAATGGTTACCGGCATTTTTATTTTTTCAGGAACCGCTTTTAACTTTGATCCAAGGATCGATCAACTTTTATTCGCTTCCAGTTTGAAAAAAGATCTGGTAAATACTTTCCCAAACCGAATGGCTCCAAATACGGCATTTAATTTTGCTCTTATCGGATTCAGTTTATTCTTCATAAAGAATCCAGACGACAGAAAAAAAACTCTTGCTCAACTTTTAGCTTTTATAATTTTCTTTGTTGGCTTGCTATCCCTCCTTGGCTATCTATATAAAGTGGATAGATTTTATGGCTTCCTGAATTATATTCCAATGGCAATTCATACAGCCATTTGTTTTCTTTTTATGTCAATAGCTCTTTTATTCTCGTTTCCTGATAAAGGGATCATGAAAAATTTCACCAATGAATATTCTGGGAGTACATCGGCACGCTTTCTGATCCCGGTTGCAGTAATTATTCCTATTTTTTTAGGCTATTTGCGTTTACTCGGAGAATGGTCCAATTACTATTCAAGTGAATTCGGAGCGGCAATCCTTGTCATTAGCATTGTTATTATTTTATTTATTCTGATTTGGTATAATGCTTATTCACTAAATAAAAAAGACGCTTTGCGTGAACAGGCTGAAATAAAAATGAAAGAAACCAACCATTTTTTAAATACTATCCTCGATAATATTCCCAATATGATCTTTGTGAAGGATGGAAAGGAATTACGTTTCGTGAAATTCAACAAAGCCGGTGAACGATTATTGGGTGTTTCCGCAGAAGACCTTATCGGCAAAAACGATTATGATTTTTTTCCTAAGGAACAAGCTGATTTTTTTACCGATAAAGATAAAGAAGTGATTCATAGTGGAGACCTTCTGGATATTCTGGAAGAACCTATTCAAACTCAAAAAGGTGAACGATGGCTTCACACAAAAAAAATTCCTGTAGTACTTAATGAAAACAAATTTCTTGTAGGTATCTCTGAAGATATTACTGATAAAAGGAAATATGAATCTCATCTTGTAAAATTAAATGCTGAACTGGAAGCGAAGGTTGAAGAACGTACAAAAGAAATTGCAGAATTAAATCGTGATCTGGAGAAAAAAGTATTGGAACGTACTGAACAGTTAACCTCTATAAACAAAGAGCTTGAGTCATTCAGTTATTCAATTTCTCATGATCTGCGTGCTCCATTACGAGCGATCAATGGTTACGCAAAAATGGTGGAAGAAGACTATAGCAAACTAATGGACGATGAAGGAAAACGTTTGTTGGGTAATGTTCAGCATAACGCTCAAAGAATGGGTAATCTGATAGATGATCTTCTTGAATTTTCCAGATTAGGAAGAAAAGATCTTCAGAAAACGGAAGTGAATATAAATGAATTGGTACTTGCTACAATAGCCGACCTTGAAAAAACCATTCCCCACAAAGCGAAGATTGAAATAAGAAAACTTGATAACGCTAAAGTTGATTATTCATTGATCAGTCAGGTGTTTTATAATTTATTATCCAATGCTGTTAAATACTCTTCTAAAAGAGAACAACCTTTAATAATTATTAGTTCGGAGAAAAAAGAAGATGAAGTAGTTTATTGCATAAAGGATAATGGTGCCGGGTTTGATATGAAATATGCTAATAAACTTTTTGGGATCTTCCAACGCCTTCATGCCGATTCGGAATTTGAAGGTACCGGTGTAGGATTAGCGATAGTTCAAAGAATCGTTAACAAACATGGCGGAAAAATCTGGGCTGAGGCAGAACTGAATAAA
>JGI24806J26614_1000715_pt1 | contig 10990 bp, 3 predicted proteins | sample Kansoi200umMDA_FD_26614 | JGI IMG/M metagenome (IMG submission 26614)
AATATACGGTATTCCTGTTTATACTAAAAACGAAACAGAGCTTTCGATTGGATTAGATGCAAATCAAGACGGACAGTTTATAGTTTCAATGCTCTTTCTAACCAATTGCCCTTTATTATTATATTCATAAAACACGCCAAAATGTTGATCGTCAAACTGGGCGGCAACTTTATTATCAGCCATATAAACTGAACAATTCATGGATGCATCTAAAGGTTGAACTCTAAAATCGTCTATCAGTACTTTTTCAGATCCAACAGTAGAATGATTATAAGATAACTTGATATTATAATTTGCAGAACCGGAAGGAGAAAGCGGTATTGTAACAAAATTTTTAATATCAACTGAGTATAAACTCCACTCTCCAGTTTGAGCGATTAACTTCATATCAAAAGGTTGAGTACCTATAATTGCTTTTAGTTGCAAATTGGGATTTTTCAACCTATAATTCGGGCTGGTAACTACCTCGCTTAAACTATTCCTTAGCCATAACTTTATTCCTAATCCTTTACCGCTAATCATTGCATTACTAATAGGGTAATTTGTTACAAAATTATGATTAGGATCTAATGACAAATCATAAGATGCCCTTCCTGTATGAGCAAATTGAGTAGTTACTATACCCGTTGGAGAAGAAACAAATCCATATTCAAAATCAATAAATTTGGTTTCATCATAACCAGCATTTTGAACCACGGAAACCGGTAAAGTATTATTGTAACCAAATTTGGCTGAACTCTTTATCCCTAATACATCCTGTTCTTCAACAGGATAACCATATGGAGAATACTTAGTAATAGTTCCGTCAGAATACCATTCACCAGGAACTGAAGTTGCTAATGTCCAATCAAAGAATTTAAAGTTCGCCTCTACTAAACCACCTTTATATATTTTGTTAGCCGGGTTATTAGCATCTGATACATTAGCTTTATAAGCATAAGTTTTTCTAGGATAAAAAAACTTATTCAGTTGCGAAATTGCATTAGCAGTATAGGTCACACCTATAGGTAAAGGGTATTCATTATTAAGGTTAACGCCATTAAACCAATTATTGGTATATGTTGTAGCAGACGCGCTCACAACATTTGTTAATGGTAATGATACGGTAGGTTTCCATGTTGCAGTAGTTGTTGTAGAAAACGCTGAAGGGGTAGCAAGATCTTCATAAATTTGATTTACTCCATAAGTTACCACATTCCCAGCGACAGCTGATAATTGATTCGTATTATCTGGCATTAGATCAGTAATAGGGCCCATAGTTGGGTACATCCAAGAAGCAGGTACATTAAATGAATAATAGTAACCCTTGTGCTTGTCAGTGCTGGAATTATCTGTATAGATAGTTTCATTAGGAGCCATATATCCATCAAATGTTCGAGTTAAAACCGGATCACCTGTGTTTTTATCAAAAGCCAGATTTTCCGTTGTTTGGGTAACTCCGTCAGTTACATTTGTTGTAGAAAGAAGATAGCTCTTTTCATGAATCACTTTGGAAGTAACATGCTGACACAATAGTTGGTCAGAAAATGAATAAGATAAACCTATACCGACACCACATGTCAATGGATAAAATGATAAATTTAAGTCAATTTCAACTGAAAAGTTATTTGATTTCTCATGCACGTTAGACATAAACATAGTTAAATCCTCTTCAGTTCCGGGATTAAGCATTTGACTCGTAAATTTACCTCCGCTATATACTATCGACGGTATCGATTTACCAGGCTCAGAATAGTTATATGTCGTCTTGCTTGTAAATCCGGATTCCTTAAAATTATCCCGATTATAATTTCCTGCATAGGTAGCTTTACTAGCAAGTTTGCCATTCATATCATTATCCTTAAAAATATACCCTTGCGTAACCCATGCTCGATGTATATCCAAATTAAATAAACCCAATGGCAGACTCAAATTCAATTTTTTGTATGTGCCATCTTTTTTTGAAATACTTGAGCAATCAGCTTCAAAAGGAAAGTCTTTTACAGTATGATAATTATTTACCACATAACCTGTTGTTGTTTTTCCATTGTGAATATTCTTAATAACAACTCTTTTATGAACAACAGTTGCAGATGGCAAAGCATTTTCGCCCAATGGACCTTCAAACTGCTTAGTATCTCTACCATTCATAATTTTATCAATCCACATCTGCCTTTTTCTTTCTAAATATCCAACTAATGCATTTTCTTCACGCCCCTGTTCAGGCTCATTTGTGGCCACTCCGCTCGATGTACCATCTTCATTTTCATAAACATACTCAGTGCCATAAATAGTGGCATCGGCACTGCCGGCTTCTCCAGATATTCCAGCATCATATGTCAGCAAACGCTTTACCCTAATACCTCCACCTTTTTTGGCATGATAAGTTGGCAATTTAAAATATGATAGTGAGAAATTCATCTCCTTGCACGCGTCATTCTTTTTCACATTTTTTACATGTCCGCCAATCCAGTCCTGGAACATTTCAATTGTATTACTCAATACATGTTGACGCGAAGCATCTAAAAAATCTTGATCACTAATTGGATTATCACTATATGCAACATCGGTATAATCATCACTCACATATGCTCTCGAATTTAATCCTAAATTTACACCTCCATTTGTCAAGGCTTCCTGATAGCATACATATCTTGGAAGAGTTTTATCTTTTTTGCCATCCCCATTTTTTTCACGTGTATCACCAAGCTGGAAAACTATTAGTCCAGAAGATGTGTTATGTACGATAGAATTAACAGAGACATACCCAGTAACATATTCATATCTCGGACTTCCTGTATTCATTGCCGGTGAATCATCACCTGTAAATGTGTACAAAGCCTTAAAATATAATTTATGTTTATTTTCAATGAAATATTCCTTTAATTTGGAAGTATAATCTGGAATTTCCGAGCTACTTATGTTTAGATCTGAAGTATTTATGTAAAAAGAATTCTCATCAGATTTATACCCTATATTATTACTATTAACAGGTCCACTAACAAGACTAACCATAGCCATAGGATTTTCATCTTGTACAGACGTATAATCTTTTTGTTCATATTGAACATGTATCTCTCCTCCAGAAGGCAATTTAATACGTTTTAATTGCCATGCCGCCGGATCAAAGCTATTAGCAACAGCAGGCGGTTTTTGAGAAAGCCAATGCTGTTCTTTTGCAAAGCGAGACGCTCCGTCTAATTGATAATTCCCCCAAATATCTAAATGTTCCGGTTTATAATAAGGATTCTGTTTTGGATCATTTGTTGAATAAGCAGAATTAAAAGTGGCAGCCCAAGGGTATTTTGCAGGCCCTCCAACATATTCTTTTGCATTTACAATACTGCTTGGGTATTGATGAAAATATTCATAATCAAATTGGTAAGGAGAAATTTTACTGATATTTACTCCGCCGGATTCTGTCCAAACTCTTTTTAAAGTTAGCTTACCTTTGTCTTTAGCAGTGGCACCAACTGGAGTAATTGAATTTGGGATTCCTTGACATAATGAATTATCATACTCAAAGAATGTTGTAGTTAGTGGTTTAGATAAATCAGATTTTGCAAATAAAACTATTCGCTCTAATTTTTCCAATTTATGAATCCCTTTGACGCTTAAATTATAGGCTGCAGGATCCATGCCGGTAGAAGCATCAACCGCAGCTGCATCAACACCATCGTATCTTTCAATTCCTGAGCCTTTAATAATGTCCATAACAGAAGGTAATGGGGTTGTCCCAGTATTATCATATAAAAAAGGAAAGTCGCTTACTGGAAATGTAGATATGAAGCCTGCAACATTCAAGGCCGTTTTATTAGTCACAAAAAAAGCTATATGTGATTTTGTTTCTATACTTTTTAAATAATGTACTTGCTTATAACCTGCAGACATAGAACCAGTCTGATCATCGTTCTCCAACATTCTTCCTCTATTGTAATTCAATCCTGCATAGGGAGATCTATACCTATACCAATCAGCTACATCGTTCGGATCCGAAGGATTCGAGCCGTAAACCTGACGATAAGCAAATTTAGTCCAACCACCAAAGTCGTCATTTGAAGCTTTCCCATCTCCATCTGCATCTACATAATTAAATGTTTTATTCTCTGTAAGTAAATAAGCCGTGGCATATTTTTCTAAGGTTTTTTGTCCAACAGCAGTTTTATTTTCCATAGGATTATCTACATTTAGTCCATGAGGTGTATTTGCAACTATAAACTGTCCGTCTTGATTTGCATCTAATCCAATCGAAAGCTCTGTTTCGTTTTTAGTATAAACAGGAATACCGTATATTGATTTACCACCATCTTTATTCGTAATTTCAATTTTATTAATTGAAGGGTTAGTTGGCGCCGTAGCTGCAGTGGTTGTAGCAGGATCAATGCCTTCCTGCGTATATTTTATGGAAGAAGAATTACCGACCAATTCCTGATGAAGACCTACGAAAATATCATCTAAATCTAATACATGATTTGATCCGACTGTTGCATTTTCAATGCTAGCATAGTCACCGTATTTTATTTCACCTCCTAGATCTCCCGTAAATCGCATTTTTGGAGGGGCACCGTAAGGATTTTGTGGAAATGATCGAGATGATAAACTTGGCATTTTTGGCCATTGCCCTTTAATCTCTGTTTTTTGCTTTCCAATTCCAATATCAAAACCTATCTGAATTGTAGCTCCAATTCCTAGCTCAACCCCTAATTGTCTAATTTTACACACATTGTCATTTCTATCGGGATAAAAAGACCCTATATTGTCGTGATACAGTTTAAACCCTCCGGTAACATTATTACCAGTTGCTGTAAAAACATCTGCATTATTATATGGAATACCTAAATTTTTATCATGTTTGTCAAAGGTCGTTTCTTTCTCAATTTGATAATCATGCCAAACATTAGCTTCTGTACCAGTATTATTAATGCCGCTATATAAATATCCATATGCATTTCTATCTTGCTCACCTTCCTGGGCCTGAATACTCATGCCTCCAGCAATACCCACCTGAATACCTACAGGAATGTTTGCGTTTAGTTCGACAGAAGCAGAAAAATTCCACGAGGCTCCAGAGTTTTTACCCACTGAGTAAGTTAACGAAGGAGCATTATTGACACGAATAGCAAAAAAAGATGGATTCCCTATTTGGTTTTTAATGTGGGCTTTCTTAAGAAGTGTATTAATCTTATTAACACCCTTTTCTAATTTTGATCCCCAGTATTTTTTCTTTATTTGAGTAAGTATTTTAACTTTCTTTGCTGCTTTGGAATTCATTATCGCAATTGGGTTTACAGAGAAACCATATGTATTTTGTCCGCCACTTCTGTTCATATTCAAATTTGCCATTCCCTTAACGCCCACCCCAAAACCATTTGCGATAGAGAACCCCGAATAATTATTATATCTTACTGTATGAGAAATGGATACAGATATATCCGCAGGGTCTTCACTACCCTCGTTTCCCCCACCGCCAGCACCTTTGCCAATTCCCTCAAAAACTTTTTTCCCCGCTTTTGATGCAGCTTTATCGTCTCCGCTATCTCCTTCCTTCCCCTCTTTGTCAGTACTTGTATATTCCAAATTCAGATCAAACTTCGCAGTTTGGGTCCAATTAGGCTTTTGTTTATTATATTTCTTCACACTCACTCCATTAAACTCATCAGGATAACCAACCTTATTTCTATTAATGGCACCAGGATTTAGTGTCCAGCCAAAACCCACCCATGATGCTTCTTCTTCAGAAGACGAACCAGAATGGTAAGCTAATGACATAGAATAACCCGCACCATCTGGTCCCGGGACATTTAAAACAGGAATATTATATGTGAAATCACCGGTGAAATCATTAACCATATCAGTGGTTGCCACAGGTTCAAAACTTGTAAACTCAGGCGAAGTCGGTCCTGAAGTTAATGCCATAGCAACCGACGGTGAAACAATCTCTGCTATTAAATTAATAGTTAAAAACGCGCAAATAATTCTCTTAGTTCTACTGTTTCTAATGCTGGAAAAAAAAGTTCGTTTATTCATAATAATATAATTCGTATTAAAATTTAAATGCTGGCAAGTCAATTATGTCTTCTGCTTTGAACAAAAACTTACTCACTCCTGTATCAAAAAGCTCATCATCATATGATAAAATCATATCTTGCTTCCTAAAATCGTTTTCAGTATTTTTTGTGGAATTAAAAACCACAATAAAATTTCTACTTTTCTCCAAAGCATTTATGTTTTCTAATCTAACAATGTCTGGGTGATATTCTTTTTTGTTCACGCATACTGTTATCCAGTCTTGAGCATTAAAAGCCATATTCTCAATTCGTTTAGCAAACTCCTCATAATTACTAACATCAACCCTTGTTATATCAAACTCTTCGTTTTCAGCAGGTCCTATGTTTAACATGAACGTCACAGAATTTTGAAACGATTTGGCTATACTATCTTTATATGTTTGTTCCACATTACTCATCTCTTTAACAATGTTATACACTAAATAGTCTTCTGGCAGATACTTAACTTTTATTTTCACACCAGCTACTGTTTTTTCTTTAACCAACCCGTTTTCAGGATCAGCTAAATAATTTAAGTATTCTTTTATATCTAATATTTCCGTCTTTTTGCAAGACAGAAAACAGATCATAAAAACTAAAAATGTTGCGATTAAATATCTATTTAGTCCCTTCATATTTTTTGTTAGCGTATTCAAGTATTTTTTGAGTAATATCAATTTGTTCTTTTGCAAAACCCACACTTTGATATGAAGCATTGTTACATAAAATCATATCATATCCTTCTTCTTTAGCATAATTTTTTATGTATTCATTGATTTGATTCATAACTCCTGTTGTCATTTCTTTGTCTTCTTTATCAGCATTCATTTCAAGATTTTGGGAAAAATCTATATAGGATTGCTTAAAAATCATAAATATTTGAATGTCCTTTGAAAGTTTTGTTTGATCCTTATTGACTGAATCAACACGAATTTGATTGTATAACTCTTTTAATTTTTTCTCTAAGGAGTCTTTTTGTGTACTCCATGAAGTCATTTTTTTAGTATACTTTTCAGTAGCTTCCTTCATTCCTTTAAAATCATACACTAATTTGTCCATTTGCACCATTCCAATTTTTTTTGAAGATGACCCCATGAATTTATCCGCCAACAAATAAATGGAGATTCCTAAGACTGCTATTAATAATATATTCGTTAAATTTTTCATAATTTATTTGATAATTAGTTGTCCTTTGACAAGCTCTGAGTTTACGCTAAATTCAAAATGATATACACCGGCAGGTGTTCCTACCGGAACACTGAGAGTATTGGTTGAAAGACTTAGTGTTGAAGGCGACGTGACAATTAATGAATTGGCTGAATTAAATAAATTGAAGTTACCAAACGTAGCTCCTGTTAATGTATTTGGAATAAATACTTTAATAGTTTCGCCTGCAGTTAAAATATAATCGCTTCCAGGATCACTTGTGCCTACAGTAATTGCATTAATACAATTCTTTAAGATACTTTTAGGAGTCGATTGTAATATAATACCTGAATTTACATTATCAATTGTATAGACATCTTCTGACAATGGTCCTAAGTATGTTGGATCACCAACTAAACCATATTTTACATTTGAGGGGCTAATTGTTCCGTCTGCATTGACGGTAAACTTTATTTTACCCGGAAGTGCGCAGTCGTCGGTAGGAGTAATTGTTATGACATAATCCCCCGGAGTATTAGGAGATGTCACTCCGGTTGATCCGGTTCCGGTGGATCCTGTTCCGAAAGGGTTACCAAGTCCACTGCTTGCTGATCCATCGCCACCAGAACTGGACGTCGATGTACTCGAAGTATAAGTTGTTGTACCGGTAGCTGTTGTGAGTGTACATGCAGTAACGGAGGACAGACCTCCATAGGTAGTTTCGCATACTTCAGTTGTTGTTGTTCCTCCTGAGGTTACTGTTGTCGTACTCGATGTTACTCCTCCTGTAGTTGATGTTGTATTGGTAGTTGTTGAAGTGGTAGTTCCATCGGTAGTGGATGTGGTGCTTGTTGTCACACCTCCTGGCGTGGTCGACGTTGTGCTGGTTGTAGTTGAAGTTGTTGTACCATCGGTTGTTGAAGTCGTACTAGTTGTTACACCCCCAGGGGTTGTTGAAGTTGTACTGGTTGTTGTTGAAGTTGTTGTACCATCAGTCGTTGAAGTCGTACTAGTTGTTACGCCACCAGGGGTTGTCGATGTTGTGCTGGTTGTTGTTGAAGTTCCAGTTCCTGTTGATGTGGTAGTTGTACTCGTTGTAACACTTCCTGTAGTTGTTGTAGTGTTGGATACAGTTGATGTCGTTCCACTTCCTGCAGTTGTAGTGTTAGTAATTGTAGTACTTCCTGATGTTACAGAGGTAACTGTTACAGTAGATGTAGTCGTAGACCCTCCTGGAGTAGTAGTTGTGATTGTACTAGTAGTCACACCGCCTGTAGTAGATGTAATTGTAGTACTGGTTGTACCATTAGTGTATGTAGTGGAAGTTGTAGTTGTCGGACTTGCTCCATCACTGGTAATTGTTATAACAGTACCGTCACCACCAAAACCACCTGTTCCAACATATGGCCCTGATTGAGCAAGTGTAAAAGGTTGGCCATTAAATGTTTGCAACCCATTTGTCGCTGCATAGATATATCCGAGGTAACTTAGCGCTGGTGATGGGACAGTAGAACCGGATGCACCTGTTGTTGTTCCCCACCATTCAGAACCATGAGATGGGTCTTTTTCCCATTCAGCCAGACTCTGAAAAGAACCATCTCCAGAAGGAAAATAAGATTTAATAAATAATGTCGAAGCATAAGAGGGGAATGTTGGAGTAGTTTGTTTTAACTTATGATAATATAAACTATTTAGGTTAGTTATAGCTGACGATTTATCACTAATATCATTCAAAGGATATAATGAATTTTCAAAATCACTACCAGCCGTAACTGTCGGCGTAATATTCATAAAATTAGCACTTATTTCATCAGTCATAGTGCTTCCGCTCATTTCAATTGGCCTATAAATGTTAGGCACAAGGCCGATTGCTCGTGTACCCATAGGAAACAAATAAAGCGAAGATGATCCTGCTTGTAATTTCCTTGAAAGATATCCGTTGGGTCCTGTATTTACAAAACCATTACCACCAATGATTGAAGTTGCAGAGCTTACTGTTAAAATCGTAGTATTTGTGGCAGAAGCGGTTGGATTTTTCATGAAAAACATATTATTTTGAACAAACAGTACGTTTGAGGTCAAATTCAAATGTGAGTTTGCATATTCATCAAGCCAGGTAGTTTTCACTCCATTCCCTGTTAAATCTAATCTATTGAAATGTGTGCTAGAATTTCCAGTAATGTTTTGATTGTATCCAAAAAAATCTGAAACCCCTTCATTAGACAAATAAAGATCATTTTTTGCATTATGAATCCAATCAAGCTTTACTCTAATGTTTCCTTTGTTTACAAATTCACCTTTTTTAATATTAAAATCAGGAAACTGACCTAATTCATTCAATAAATTACAATATACATTTACATATGTACCAATAGTAACAAAAACAGCGGCCCCATAATTGCTAAAACAACATCCTATAATTGGATTTTGAGTACAATTAGGGATTGTGGTTATTGTAACGACATTGTATCCGCAATAAAATGATTGATCCGTTTTAACCTTGCCATAAACTGTATATTGAGTCACAGCTGAATTCACAGTCAAAATAGGATTAGGACAATTTGAACAACTCAAACCTGTTGTTGGTACCCAGGTATATTGCTCAATATAACCTGGAGAACTTGCTATCAATTGAATTTGATCTCCATCACAAACATTTTCAATATGATCATTATTAACGTCTATATGACAACCACTTAAAATTTCAATAGTTGTTGTAGCAGAATTCTGACAAAATAAAGTAATAGAATAATTTGGAGTATACTGAATTGTATACACTCCAGGATTACTTAACCCGGGAGTAATTGCACCAGTTGACGCGTCAATATTTAACCCTGACGGGCTTGATGCATAAATGCCGGGTGAAGATCCAGTTTGTTGTACACTGATAGGAGAAGAAATACCTTGTGAAAAAGGACTACCTGCATATGAAATAGAAGGAGCTTGATAGGTAACAGGATTTATGCTTGAAACGCTTTTACATCCATTAGAATACGTAACTTCAACATTATAGTTTCCGTTAACAGTCGGAGTATATGTATTAATACCTGAACCGGAGGCAACACTAACTCCATCTTTAAACCATTGAAAATTAATGGCATTTGGTGCACCACCCGCAACCAAAACCCCGGTATTACATTTTTCTCCCGCAGCTGTTATATCCCATTTTTCGTAAATATATACTGTTGGACTTGGTAAAGTTGAGATTAAAATTGTTTTTCTTAACGTGCACCCGGAGTATCGTACATTTAAGGTATAAACCTGGGATGATGGTACTGTAACATTGGATTGATTTTGCCCAACTAAATTTCCGGGCTGCCAGGTATATGTGCTGGATGATAAACTTATTGGATTACCGGAAAAGTTATTTAACTGTCCACTAAGCGCAACAGTAGAACCAGCACATACAGGATTTGGATTAGCTGCCAATACAAGGGGGTTAATGACCGAAATCAATGAACAATGTATACTAGGCGAAACGGGTAAAACAGGAACAAAAGGCACTTTAATTTTTAAACCATTTACTTCTCCGTTTGCGCTTCCAAGTATAACCTTAGACTTAAAACCTACCGTACTATTAATTGAACTGATATCTGACTGTACAACAAATGCTTCATTTTTATAATATGTAATTTTATTTGCCGTAAAATTTGTTCTTAAAGCAAACTGATCGCCTGATGCAAAAGCCTCGTTAAAGATGCTTTGACCTTTATACATAATATCATAAGTTCCATTGCCATTAAATCTAAACATAGTATTTTGATTAATGTTAGAGGTATCTCCGTTTAATACTGTAGAATCTTTTTGCAATCCCACAT
>JGI24806J26614_1000716_pt1 | contig 10981 bp, 8 predicted proteins | sample Kansoi200umMDA_FD_26614 | JGI IMG/M metagenome (IMG submission 26614)
GCCGGATGGAATTAAACAAAAACCTTATTCATTTGGAGGTAATGTTTATTTTATGTGGGATTATCCTGTTGGATACGGTCCTTTGAGTTTAGCTGTTGGTTGTGGTTTCAGTACTCATGACGTTCATACAGATGGTAAAATCATCTATTCGATTGATGGAAAGTACACTTCCTTTGAACCATTGACCACAAAATATAATACAAATAAGCTTTCCTGTAATTATTTTGACATTCCTGTCGAACTAAGAATCCGTACTAAAGGAAATCATAAATTTAAACTTTCAGCTGGTGGAAAAATTGGTTATGCATTTAATGTGCATACTAAATACGAAGATGCTGAGGGAAAAATAAAGGTCTATAAAATAAAAAATATCAATCCGTTGCGATATGGTGTAACATTCAGAATTGGGTATGACAGATTTAATGTGCAGGCGTTTTATTCGTTATCCGAATTGTTTCTAAAAGGAAAAGGTGAACCGGGAATGTTTCCCTATTCAATTGGGATCGGTTTATTATTATATTAATAAAAGAGCATCATCAGAAATTCAACTGCAAATCCTAAAAGGTAACCCGCGTAAACTTGTGCCGGACTGTGAACGCTTAATTTTAATCTCGCAAAACCTATTAATCCTGCGCACAATAATAATAACATAAGGATCAGGTGAAAATCGATCATCAGACGTAATGAAATACCCATTACAGCTCCGATAATTCCTCCAACAGCAATTGAATGTGCGCTAATTTTCCATTTGAAATTAATTAACAGCGCAAGAATTATTGAAATACCTGCCGCCAGAACTATAATATTTAAAAACGATGGAAATCTTGCAGTGTGAAACAAATAAAATAGTGCAAAGAAATACAGGGCTGTACTGAAAAAAGGAAGCACTCTTTCTTTTCTGGTTTCCATCTGAAGACTCTGTATTCGGCCTGATTTTAATAAGATAAGTGCATTTATCGTTGGCAATATAAAAGTAAAAACAAACGTAATGCAGATAATGGTTAGTCTTAATACCAATGGGGTGAACGTAGAAATATAATTATCTGTAAAAAAGATAAGTGAAAATCCATATGTTGGCATTAATAAAGGATGAAACAGAAAGGAGATTATTTTAGCTATGCGGGTTTCCAAAAACTATTAAAATTTAGGATTTATAATTCAGGATCTTTCTACAATTCTTTTCTTAAGCGTGCGACAGGAATATCCAGCTGTTCCCTGTATTTTGCTATTGTTCTGCGAGCAATGTTATATCCTTTTTCTTTTAAGATCTTAGCAAGCTTATCATCAGTTAATGGCTTTTTTTTATCCTCAACCCCGATACAATCTGATAAGATCTTTTTTACTTCACGAGTAGATACTTCCTCGCCACTGTCGGTAGAAAGAGATTCACTAAAAAATGTTTTCAATAAAAATGTTCCAAAAGGAGTTTGAACATATTTACTATTTGCAACCCTTGATATCGTTGAGATATCCAGGTTTACCTTTTCTGCGATATCCTTCAGGATCATAGGTTTTAATAGCGTCTCATCTCCAGTCAGGAAATAGTCACGCTGATATTCCATAATAGCATTCATACTGAATAACAATGTTTGATTACGCTGCTGAATGGCATCAATAAACCAGCGTGCTCCATCTAACTTTTGTTTAATGAACATTGAAGCTTCCTTATTAGCTTTATCTTTTGTCTTGGAATATTCTTCAAACATTTTATTGTATTCCTTGCTGACTTTCAGGTCCGGAGCATTACGTGAATTTAATCCAAGTAATAATTCACCTTCATCAATTGCAATTGTGAAATCAGGAATAACTTGTTGATAGCTTTTTTGTCCATCAGCCATTGAATTTCCCGGACGGGGATTCAGTTTTAAGATCTCCTGGATAACTTCTTTTAAAGTCTCATCATCGATCTCTAATTTCTTTTGGATCTTATCATAATGTTTCTTAGAGAACTCATCCATTTGTTTTTCAACGATCTCAGTTGCAAGTTCTACAATTTGCGTTTGCAGATCTTTTCTTCTTAACTGGATAAGTAAACATTCCTGAAGATCTCTTGCTCCAACACCTGCAGGATCAAAATCCTGAATTACCATTAATAATTCATTTAATTCCTCTTCGGTGGTAACTATGTTTTGAGAAAACGCAATATCATCTACAATTGATCCCAGATCCCGTCTAAGGTAACCATCATCATCAAGGTTGCCGATCAGATAATCCGCGATCTGATATTGGCGGTCATCCAATGCTTTCATCCCAAGCTGACTTTCCATCATGTCCTGAAATGACAAACCAACAGCTAAACTCAAAGGACCGTATCCAACAGGATAATCCCACATAAAATAAACATTACCTCCAAATGAATAAGGTTTTTGTTTAATTCCATCCGGCAGCTTAGTCCATGAATCAAAATTAAAATCAACTACAATTCTATCTTTGGGATCTAATATTTTTTTTTGAGGCAACGAATCAATCTGTGCTAATGCAGGGAAACTACCTAACAAGCAAATAATACACAGCTGTTTTTTAATGTCAATAAAATGCATTTATATTTTTTAATGCAAATATAACATTCTGATCTATTATTTTCATGATGTTCCGGTTGCAGGCAATGCAAGCATTTGCTGAACTTTTCTAATCAGATCTTCAAAATCCAATGGTTTTTCAAGAAATGTATAAGCCCCTAATTCCAATGCTGTCTGACCAGCTTGTTCTTTTCCCAGTGAAGAAATAACAATAACCGGTATTCTATTAAAATAAAATTGTTTTAACAGCGAAAGCAAACTTAATCCCGATATATCAGGCATCATAATATCACTTATAACTCCATCAATTTTATGTTTATCAATTAATTCTAAGGCACTGTATACATCATCAGCTGTTATAACTTCATAATTTTCAGCTCTCAATTTAAAGGCTATCGCACGTTGAAGCATTTTGTCGTCATCTATTACAAGAATACGTTTCATTATTTCCCCCTTTTTTATATTGTATATAAAGTTAGGAAGAACCTTGCTGAACAAAGGTTATTTTTCGATAATAACCGGAAATAAATAGTTAATAGCGGTATTTTTGTGAAAACGAGGCTGCTTAAATTCAACTTTCTAGTACCAAAAACAAGGGATTTTCGATAAAAACATTGCTATTTATACGTAGACAAAAACCGATGATTTTTTCAATAAAAAAACACATTATGGATGCATAATGTGTTTTTTTATTTAGGAATAAAATTAAAACTTTTACTTGTTCATCTCTTTATTCCAATCCGTTGTTAATGTCCCTGAATGACTTTTCAGAATGCTCACTATTTTCTTCGTTTTCATCATCTTCTTCCTCATTCTTATCAGTCACAATGGGCACTATTTGCTTTTCACCTTTGTTCTCTTTTTTATTTTTTTTTCCTTTTGGCGTTTGTTCATCAACCTCAACTTTGCCGGGGTTGAGAACCGTTCCACTTTGGGAACTATTTTCTGATACCGTTTTCATTATTAAAATATTTTAGAGGTTATCTGTCCTTAGCTTTTTTTAAGCTTTAATTACAATACAAATTTAAGGATGTTCATCAAAAGACAGGAGATCAAATCGTTTGGAAGGCATATTAAATCGGCAAGAATTAATATTCTCAATCTGAGAAATGTAATTCACATTTATTTAAATGTAAAACAGCTGATTTTTTGAAGCCATTTCTACAAAATTCTCTTTTATTATTAATGATTACATAAAAAAAGCTATTCGGATAACGCTTCTAAAAACCCACAATAGGCAGGTTTAATTTTATATTCTGAGTCAAATAATAAAGGTTTATCTTTTCGCCATGTATCACCATCTGAAACACCCCAAATTGTAATACCAAAGCGGTCCTCATTTTTCAATTGCATATAACCAAGTACGACCTCCTTCATTCTTGTCTTTTGAAATTTTAACAATTGTTTATGAGTAACGAATAATTTATCGCTCATAGCAAGTGATATTGTAACTTCCGAATAATGCACCAAATAACCCTTCTCTTCAACTTTCATTGCTGCTTGGTTAATATCATTTATATAAGGGAAGCTAATGCTGATATGCATCTGCATTCCAATCCCATCGATCTTTACACCTTTAGAACGTAAATTCTGAAGGAATTTCAGAACTGCATCTAATTTTTGAGATTTTGATTCTAAATTATAATCGTTATAAAAAAGTAAGGCATTTGGATCTGCTTCACGTGCATAATTAAAACACTTTTCAATATATGTTTCGCCAATGTTTTTTAACCATATTGTCTCTCTTAATGAACCATCGTCATTAAAAGCTTCATTGATTACATCCCAGCTTTTAATATACCCTTTGCAATGATTAATTATTGTTTGAATATGCTCTTTCAGCAATTGATCCCATTCGGTTCTATTACCTTTAAAATGCTCCATCCATTCCGGCACTTCTCTATGCCAAACTAAAGTATGGCCATGCAAACGCTTGTTAGAGTTTTTGCAATACTCGATCAGCTTGTCGGTTTCTGAAAAATCAAATACATCTTTTTGAGGATGGATCAAAGACGGTTTCATAATTTTTTCCGCTGTGATACTATTGAACTGAGAATTAATTATTGATCTGTATTTTTCATTCTTAAATAACTTTTCCATGTTAACAGCAACGCCAACCTGGAAATTTGCTTTTTGGAAAAGTTGAGCCTGATCACAACCAGGGTCATTTATTTTTTGGAAGGAAACAAAAACAAAAAGAATCAGTACGAAAAAATATTTTTTCATTGATATATTCAAAAATTTAAGGAGAGGTTTATTGAACTCTGAATCTTGTAATTCAAATTTTTATGCCATTAACCAAAATACAGGATAAGACGATTTAATGGCATATAATTTAAGCCATTAGAATTAAGATAAATATGTAAAAATGAAAAAGCTACAGAAATATTGTATGACATTATTGATAATAGTGTTTTCAATCACATTTTCGGCACAAGCCCAGCAGGATCCTCAATCAAAGACCAGGAAACAGGCAAAAAAGGAAATGAAAGAAGAACAGGGCCGGGAAAAGGAAAGAAAGGCGCAAGCTAAAGCAGGGGAAAAAACTCAGGAAACCGGGGATGATAAAGCAAAATATCACGAGATAACCAAATCGAAAAGAAAACTTTTCCGATCAAAGAAAAGAAAAGAAAAAAATAAGGAATCAACTGAAAACAAAAACTATGAATGACCTGCAGTAATAATAATCTTGAGTTGCAGAGTAAAAATAATTATAATTAAATAATATGTCACCATGAGAAAGATTTTACTCCCGCTCTTGTGCACTTTTATATCTTTTATAAATTTTAAAGAATTAAGATCGCAAACATTACCGGATCTTTTCATTAACGATCTAAGATCTTATGATTCGATCTTTGACCCCGGTCAATTCATAAATTTCAGTTATAAGATCCATAATTCAGGTAGCGCAAAAAGTACATTTTCATATACAGGATTTTATATTTCAACGGATCAGATAATTGACAACAGCGATCTTTTTTTATCATATACATATGCAAACCCTATAAAAACAGGTGATTCATTGTATACCTATTATTATGCATACCTCCCGAATTCAATTTCAAACGGAAATTATTTCCTTTTACTAAAAACGGATTATAATTCGCTTGTCACAGAAATTTCCGAATCAAATAATACAGCAAGCTTTCCTTTTACTATAGGGCCCAAAAATATAGAGTTGAAATTGCTTCCGGTCGTCTCTCCTTTAAAGATGGTACCTGAACAAAATAAAAACGTAAAATGCGAGGTCAGTAATTCCGGAGCATCAAATGCGAACACCGATATGGTGTGTTTCCTTTCACAAGATTCAATATTAGGTCCTGAAGATGTACAGGTGGGAAGTTATTATTACTATATTAATTATTATAATTTTAATATTCCTAAACATAGTTCCGCAATAGCCAATTTCAATATTACAATTCCCCGGAACACATCACCTGGTTTATATTATCTGTTGTATAAAACAGATTCCAGAAACACTATTAATGAACAAAATGAGACCGATAATATCAGAAAGTATCCGATAGCCATTGTCACACAAAATGCGGATCTGGATGTAGTTTCAGAACAGGTGGTCCCATCCATTGTTGCACAAGGTGGAAACTGCACAATTAATTTTGATGTACTGAACAGAGGAAATACTCCAGTTTCAGTGGGAATGACAGAAGTATATTTTTATATTTCTAAAGATACTTTACTTGACCAAACTGATATTGAATTTTATTATCCTTATTCAAGCAATGCTACAGTGGTTCCTTTAAATGATTCCAATCCTGTACATATGAGTGTGGTTAAAACTATTAAACCTGAAATAGCACCAGGGAATTATTATATGCTCATCGCAGCAGATCAGTATAATGTAATCAACGAAACAAACAACGCAAACAATCTGGGATACTGCCCTTTTACTATTGCACCTTTATCAGGCTCAATTGCTTCTAACGACATAGAAATGCTAGATCTGAATTATACTGCAGCGATAATTGCGCCCGGGAGATCAATCGATATTTCGGCAAAAGCATACAGACCTGAATATTCCTATAACCATATTTCTTATTACCTGTCTTTGGATACCTTAGTAGATGCCAACGATGTTTCTTTAAATACAGGATATTTATATTATAGTTCTTCTGATACATCAACTTCAACAACAAATTCTATAATTCCATGGGATCTTCACGCAGGATCTTATTACCTCATCGCTGTAATTATGGACGCTAAAAATGACTCGGATCTTTCAAACAACAGTATGTATAAACCAATCACCGTCTTAGCTGCTGATTTCGACCTTCAGTTAAACGCAAAAGAAATTTCTTCGGTAAATCTTTCCCGTGGAAGCGCAGCAACTGTTTCTGTGGAAGCTTATAACCGAAGCACAGGCAGGCCTCCTTCATTTCAAATGTCCTATTATCTTTCGAACGATACCGTCCTGAGTTCAGATGATATTAATCTTTCATTGCCATATTATTATTCTTATTATTTCAGTTCTTATAATTCTTCGGATACAATTAAAATTGAAAATGTATTAAACATTCCTTCAAATGCGCCCTACGGCAATCAGTATTTACTTTGCCAGATCGATTCAAAAAATTTTATTCCTGAGATCAATGAAAATAATAATGTACGCTCATTCCCGGTAAACATAGGCAATCCGGTGGTCGATTTTGCTTTTTATTCTCCATCTGTAATTTCGCTAAACTCCTATATACCAAATAGTACAATCTATTTTGAGGAGAACATTGTAAATCTTGGACCCAGCTCTACAGTTCCGGTAAATGTTTCTTATTACTATTCACTGGACAGCATTTTTGATAATTCTGACATCTATCTAAAATCCGAGCTCATGGCTGGAATTTCCGGGAATGGAAATTATTTTCATCACGTAGGTTTGTGGAGCAATTATAATTCAACGAACGGGTATTTTTATATCATCAGTTATATCGACAAGTACAATAATATTTCCGAAACAAATGAAAACAACAATATAAATTTTGTAAAGGTTCAATCTGCACAATTACAAAATGTTGATGTAACCATCAATACATTGTTATTAAATAAAAACGCTGACATTTTACGATCACCAGTGGATATAACATCTGAGGTTTTCAACAATGGAACTGCCCCAAGCGGAAATTTTAGAATAAGTTATTATCTTTCATCAGACTCCATTTATAGTTCAAATGATATATTGCTCATGGATGGATCTTTTTATTCTATTAATCCCGGATCTTCAAGTTTAATAACATCTTCACTAAATTTTTCCTACAGTACATTACCGGGTAATTATTATATAATAGCTTTTGCAGATTCAAATAATGGGATCGCAGAGAGCAATGAAAATAATAATATCAGAGCAGTGCCTTATACAATATTGCCTTCCACGATTGATTATACTATCGAATCGCTTGTGATCACTCCTTCAAGTGTTGTTTCAGGACATTGTACCCGGCCAGGATATAATATCCTTCATTCGGGATCATCACCAGTAAGTTACAATCCCCCTGTTACTTGTTTTCTTTCTACGGATACTATAAGCAGCTTTGATGATGTGGATCTCCAATATTCTAATTATTTAAATTCAATATTGATCCCCTCTTCAATACCGACAGGTAACTATTATTTACTATTTATAATTGACAAAGGAAACTATATTAATGAATTGAACGAAACCAATAATATGGCTTGGGTACCAATCGGGATTCAAAAACAGCCATTGGATTATGATCTGATTATCAGTTCAGCATCAATAGACTCAATTGCACATCCTGGCGAAGACCTACCCCTTAATTACTCCGTAGACAATAGAGGCAGTACGCCAATAGCCAATACTATAGGAACCGGTTTTTATCTTTCCACCGATTCAGTTTGGGGAGAAGCTGATATCAATCTTCAGCCAATCTCTCATTCTTATTATTATTCTTCAGAAAGGTTTTTGAAGATCCCTTTAGAAACATTGCCAGGTAACTATTATATTATTTTCTTTGCAGATAACAGAAGTGTTTATGGAGAAACGAACGAATTCAATAATACCAAATCTCTTCCTATAACTATTACATCTCCGGATATTGATCTCACCATCGAACAACCTATTGATATTCCTGACACTCTTGTCACAAATAGTATGATAGACATTTCATTTAATATTAAAAATAATGGAACTAATAGTACCCCGCGGTTTGGTTCTTCCGTTTATCTTTCAGCAGATTCGCTATTTGATCAGACTGATCTTTTAATTGGAAATACTTACTCACAGGAAATTAATGCTCATGATCTAAGTACGGCTTCAGTAACTTTGTATTTAAAAAATGAAATTGTACCCGGACAATATTATCTGATCATTAATGCTGACCAGTATGATAATTATGGCACTCCACAAAGTGCAGTCAATGAATCGAATGAAAATAACAATTCGTTTGTTCAGCCGGTCATCGTAAGAAGAGCAAGAATAGATATCACCTTCAGAAATATATCTTCTCCTGTTACAAGCACCTTATCCAATACAGTTCTCCCTATAGAATATCAGACTGTCAATCTGGGAAGCGATCATTCGCAAGCTATGGATCTAAAATACTTTCTTTCAAAAGACAGTGTGCTGAGTAACTTTGATTTTTCTCTGGGAAGTTCCTATAATCAGACCTATCCTTTGGATGGTTATGAGCAAATGAATACAAGCATATCACTTTCGATTCCCAATATGGGCACCGGTGATTATTATATAATAATTCAGGCTGACAAAGATCAGAGATGTACAGAATTGAACGAGAACAATAACATTGTTTCCTATCGGATTCATATCATTGATCCTGGAAATGATCCTTCTCTTTCCAATATAGATCTTGATGTACGATCTGTAAATGCGGCTGCTTCAATTACAACGGGTTCTCAATTTTTTGTTTCCTCCACCACTTACAATTTGGGAACTTCTAATTCAACTAATGGATTTGTTGAATATTATCTGTCCGAAGACACTGTCCTTAGCAATTCAGACCGTTACCTTCATAATACTTGGTATGGGGTAATTTATGCAAATGGTTCTTTTTCTAAAAATGAACAGCTCTATATGCCTGCTACTGTAGATACAGGAAATTTTTATCTGATCCTTAGAGCCGAAGCTTATTACTCATATGATATGAACTGGAATAACAATTTAAAGTTTGTTCCTATCCATATCGGCCGTTCAATAAATCAGGTAACGGATCTTTCCATTTCCGGAAACATTATTAATCCCGGAATAATATATCCCGGAAACAGCATTGCTTTTAAATCAGTCGTAAAAAACCAGGGAAGCGCGCAAACTACTTTCTATGCTAATTATTATTTATCCAAGGATAAGATTCTGGATGAATATAGAGATTTCAGATTAACCGCAGAAACATATAATCCAATAAACAGTCAGGATTCGATATTACAAACACCAACTTTAAATGTTGGGATGATTGTTCCGGGAAATTATTATCTCATTCCGGATGTTAGAACAAACTATCCTGTTATTGATGCGGATTCAAGTAATAACCTGCAATTGATTCCGGTGCTTATTTCAGAGCCGGTTAATGATCTTTCAAATAAAAAAGTTGTAATCGTAAAATGACAAATTGGTCGGCTTTTTTGTTTTTTATTAAATCAATATTTAAGAAAGTTGAGCCCACCAATCCGCCATATCCAGTGAATTATTTTATTTCAAAAAAACAAGATTATCCTGAATTAATAATCTGATATTAAAAAGAAAAATAGATCACCGGAGTGTACATGAAAACTATTGGATCACAATTTTCTCAACATGAGTTATATCTCCCGAAACATATTGCACGAGATAAATTCCTTTTGACATTTTTTCGAAATTTAAACTCAGCATTTCCTGTCCGCTGCTTATTTTTCCATTCTTTACCATTTTACCCAATTCATTGAATATTTTAAATTCACCATTGTTTTTAATGTTATTAAATCTAAAATTAACTTGCCCGTTTGATGGATTAGGATAAACTATAAAAGGTTTGGTTGGATCTTCAATAGTTAAAACTCCAACAGGATCAACATGAACTCTTACCGAATTTATATTATTGAATTCATTTGTTTCCGGAACGATACATTGATAGTCTACATAATTTAAAAGATAATAATCACCACTTTGAATATACTGGGGCAGATTAATAAATTTCTGGATCGTAGTATCATCCATTTGTGTTATTGGATTAATATAAACTGCATCCAGAAAAAAATCATCTGAACTTAACTGCATATCACTTGAAAGATAATAAGCCATAGAGTTCAAATATGATTTTGATAAACCATTATTATTCACAGTTGTTGTAGCAGTAGTAGTGTGATTAATAATGGTATCCATTGCCATGATTACACTTTGAATTGAAAGATCATTAACCGGCTCTGAAATAAGCACCGGAATCAATTGCAGGTTATTACTTGAATCCGCATCAATAACAGGATAGTTTGTTCTAACATCCGGA
>JGI24806J26614_1000717_pt1 | contig 10980 bp, 7 predicted proteins | sample Kansoi200umMDA_FD_26614 | JGI IMG/M metagenome (IMG submission 26614)
TGTTACGACAACTTGCTTCTTTTAGTAAGTCATAACGTATGTCCATTAATGTTGCCAGCGCATTTAAAGTATGCACCACTTTTTTTGTATCGGTAATGATGGGCTCTTCTTCACCGGGAAGCTTTGCAAGAAAATGCCTTTCAATAACACGGTATAAACTCAGCTCCACTTTCTTCGGGTCGACCAATACAAGCTTTAATTGCGAAGGATGTTTTTTATATAGCAATGAAACAAGCAAGGTATTTATACCAACAGATTTACCCTGTCCTGTTGCACCAGCCATTAATAAATGCGGCATCGTTGCCAGGTCAACAATAAAGTTTTCATTGTCAATTTTTTTACCGATGGCAATAGGCAATGAAAAATTATTATTCTGAAATTTTTCTGATGCAAGCAATGTCTTCATGCTTACCACAGTTTTGCGCACATTCGGTACTTCAATACCAACAGTGCCTTTACCCGGGATAGGCGCAATGATGCGAATACCCAACGCTGCTAAACTCAACGCAATATCATCTTCTAAGTTTTTTATGCGGCTTATGCGAACGCCGGGTGCCGGAATAATTTCATACAAAGTTACGGTTGGTCCTACCGTGGCGCTGATACGCTGAATTTGTATATCGTAGTTTTTTAAAGTTAAAATGATCTGGTTTTTATTCGCTTCCAGTTCCGCGGGATCATGCACAATTTTTTCGCTGCCATGCGCTTCCAGTAAATCAAGCGAAGGATATTTATAGTTGCTCAGGTCAAGTGTTGGCTCATAATTTACAGTTGGCAGCTTGTTGTTTAGCACAGGTTCATCTTCATTTACAATGGTTGGCTCAATAACAACATCTTCGTCATCTTCAATTACATCTTTTATTTCCAGTTCCAAATCTGCATCAGCGTTTGCAGGTTTTTTTAGTTTTGAATTTGATGCAACATTATTTGCAGATGGTTCATTTACTGTAATCAATGTTTCACCTTTTTCACTTAAACCGATATTTTCATTTGCTACATCATGTTCTGTGCCGGGCATTATAACTACAACATTGCCGTCATCATTTTTAAGCCTGTTATTATTGGTTAATACATCTTCAGTTGTTGCAGCAAATTTTTCATTGATAGTCATGCCTGTTTCTTCAGGCGCATAATAAGCGGTGTTGTATTCTTCATCAAAAATTTTATCAATATCGGGTGTGGCAGGCTGTGCTTCAAAAGGTTTTTGTATTCGCTTTGGAATTTTAAACGTTGGATTGAAGCGCCATATAACATACACTAAAAAAGCAAGTACCAGTATAGCGCCTGTACCAAACCTGCCGAACAAGTTAGTAAGCCAGTCAACCATTAAATCACCGGCTGCGCCACCAAAAGCAAAACTTCTACCAAGAAAAAATGAGAAAACAATACTTAATGTAATGAGACCAGCAATTAAATAACGCAGGTTGCGGGCAAGATTAAAAATTTTTTTTCCAAACAAAAGATTTACACCTAATACAAAAAAGAATGAGCACAATAAAAATGAAGCAATGCCAAAACCATCATTCATAAATATATAAGACATGAACGCGCCAAGCACACCAAGCACATTATCTACATGCACATTGCTTTTAAATAAAACACCAATGCCGGATGAAACTTTATCCTGGTCTTGCTGCCACGTAAAGAAATACGAAACAAAAGAGGCGAAAAGAAATATTGCAATAAGCAAGCTTACTGCACCAATAATTTTTGTGGTGCGCTCATCTTTTACAACTTGTTTTACTGTAACCTCTTCCTCTTTATCAGGGTTTAATTTCTCTGCGCTGGGCGCTTTAATAATTTGCTTTTTTAACTTATTAGCCATAACACAATTGCATAGCAAATATAACGGACGTAAAGGATGAGATATTATGCGCAAAGCCAATGTGCATAACCTGTTTCACACAAAATAGTTATGAACAAATTTTTTAAATAAATATTAAGCAAATCTGATGGTAGCTTATTGTAACAAAATGAATGTTTACAACCTCGCATCTGCAATACCTTTTTCAAGGCAAGCTTTCGCATCAAATATTACAGCATTTTTTGCTTTATACTTTTTGAAATTAAACTTTAAAAATTCATTGTGTGCAACAGCAACAATTATTGCAGCATAATTTTTTTTAGCATTTATTGTTGAAAGCAAATCAATGCCAAATTCTTTTTTTACTTCACCGGCATGGGCATGCGGATCATAAACATCAGCATTCAAACCAAATTGTACCAACTCATGGTAAATGTCAATCACTTTGCTGTTGCGAATATCAGGGCAATTTTCTTTAAATGCGATACCCATTATCAAAGCATTAGAACCTTTTATCGTATGACCTTTTTTAATCATCATCTTCACCACTTTATTGGCAACAAACTGTCCCATAAAATCATTTACTCTTCTACCCGATAAAATTACCTGCGGATGATATCCTAACGAAACTGCTTTGTGCGCTAAGTAATAGGGGTCAACACTGATGCAATGCCCGCCAACAAGACCTGGTTTAAATTTTAAAAAATTCCATTTGGTTGCTGCAGCTTCTAAAACTTCATTCGTATCAATTCCTATCCTGTCGAATATTAAAGCAAGCTCATTTACAAAAGAAATATTTACATCGCGTTGTGCATTTTCAATTGCCTTTGATGCTTCAGCTACTTTTATACTTGGTGCTATGTGTGTGCCGGCTTTGATTATGGTTTTATACAGCTTATCAATTATATCAGCAATTTGCGGCGTTGAACCAGACGTTACTTTTTTTATTTTAGTAAGCGTATTTATTTTATCACCCGGATTAATGCGTTCAGGAGAATATCCAACAAAAAAATCTTTATTGAATTTTAAGTTTGATGTGCGTTCTAAAACAGGCACGCATTCTTCCTCTGTGCACCCGGGATAAACTGTAGATTCATAAATAACAATATCGTCTTTCTTTAAAACCTTGCCAACCATTTCTGTTGCGGTTAGCAACTGAGCAAGGTCAGGTGAGTTGTAACGATCAACCGGGGTAGGTACTGTTACAATAAAAATGTTTGCACCGGAAATATCTTTTAGTTCGCTACTGAGCAGAAGACCGGTTTTATTTTTTTTGTTTGAAGCAAGCAATTTTTGTAATGCATAAATATCTGCTTCATTGGTAACATCAACTCCACTTATTAGTTCTTCGATGCGTTTTTTATTAATATCAAAACCAATAACAGCAAAATGTTTTGCAAATTCAATTGCCAGAGGCAAGCCAACATACCCTAACCCAATTACTGCTATTTTTTTTTGATGAAGCATTGCAATATTTAAATGTTGCCTGGTAAACTAAATAATATGAATGATATTATGAATTAGCCAAACTTTGGTATAAAACTTCTGCCAATTTCATCCATACCGGGCCATGGCATCATTGCCAGTATAATTAATAAAGCAAGCATATATAATAATATACAGCGTCGGTGTTTTTTGGCATCAGATAATTTTTTACGGTACATACCCCTGGCAATAGTTATTAATAAAATAGCTACTATCATGCTTACAGTATGCTCAACCGTATAAAATCTTTCAGTAGTATTTTTCATGGTTTCAGCCATACCATTATTTGTAATGTCGTGCAAGCCATATGCGCCTGCAAACCATTGATACAATCCAATCAGCAATTGTAAATGCGCAAAAAACATCAGCCATAAACCAAGGCTTTTATCAATGCTTACAAAGGGACGGTTGATAGCTGCAAAATGCCGTATAAGATTTAAAACAAGAAACAATATTATTATCCATCGCAGCAAATTATGAACCCCAAGTAAAAATGTGTACATGATTGTTCAGTTATTTATTTGCACCAAAAATAAGCAAATGATAATCGAATTATTTTCAATTGACGATTTGAGGTTTACAATTGAAATCACTCAACCCATTCTGCCATAAATAAATTTATATCATATCCACCGCCACTGCTGCGGTTTGAAGAGAACAATAATTTTTTACCATCGTAACTAAACATGGGAAAAGCATCAAAGCCTTTACTGTGTGAGACTTTTTCAAGCCCGCTTCCATCAAGGTTAATTAAATACATGTTGAAAGGAAAGCCATGCCCATATTCATGATTGCTGCAAAAAATTATATGCCTGCCATCAGGAGTAAAATTAGGCGCCCAGTTTGCCTGCCCTAAATTTGTTATTTGCTTAGCATCGCTTCCATCAGCATTTGCAATGAATACTTCCATTTGTGTTGGTGCAACTAAATCTTGCACTAAAAGATTTTTATAATCAGCAATTGCTTCTGCTGTTTTCGGTCGGCTTGCACGCCAAACAATTTTTTTCCCGGCCGGGCTGAACCATGCGCCGCCATCATACCCTAACTCATGTGTTATCTGCGTAACTTTTTCTGTTTGCAAATCCATTACATATAAATCCAGGTCACCGTTGCGCAGAGAAGTAAAAATCATTTTCTTTCCATCAGGGGATAATGTTCCCTCTGCATCGTAACCCTTTGTTTTGGTAAGCTGTTTAATTATTTTGCCGGATGTATCTGCAACAAAAATATCATAGCTGTCATATACAGCCCACAGGTAGCGATTACCATATTTGCTGCGGTCTGGCACAGGCGGGCAACTATCACCGCCCAAATGTGTTGATGCATAAATAACCTCTTTACCACCCGGCAAAAAATAACCGCATGTTGTTCTGCCTCTGCCGCTGCTCAACTGCTGAAAATTAAATGGGTTGCCGTTTTCAGGAACCATGCCGATAAACATTCTATCGCATAACACATCTTCTTTTTCGTTCTTGCGCTGAAAAATAATTTGCTTATCATCAAAGCTCCAGTATGCTTCTGCATTATCACCATTAAAAGTTAGTTGCTGAATATTTTTGAAATGCTTTTCATCAGCATACAATAAACTATCGGCGTTTTGTGCATAAACATTTTTTATGCAAACAATGAATACTAATACTGCTGTTATTTTTTTAATTGATGTATAACGGGGCATTAATTAAAATTTAAGCAGGCAAATGTAGCGGTAAAGCAAATGAACGGATGTAAAAGAAACGTCATAAAACAGCAGAAGTTTAATATACCGATGCACTAAACTTAAATCTTCAAACCTTAAACTTTAAACATTATTTTTGCCCCGCTTAAAAATTATATATGCGACAAATTGCTTTTCGCGAAGCTCTACGTGAGGCTATGAATGAAGAGATGAGACGTGATGACCGCGTTTTTTTAATGGGTGAAGAAGTAGCTGAATACAATGGCGCTTATAAAGTAAGCCAGGGTATGCTGGCTGAGTTTGGTCCGAAACGTATTATTGATACACCGATTTCTGAACTGGGTTTTTCAGGCATTGGTGTTGGTGCAGCACAAAATGGTTTGCGCCCGATTGTTGAATTTATGACGTGGAATTTTGCTGTGCTTGCACTTGACCAGATATTAAACACTGCATCAAAAATGCTGGCAATGAGCGGCGGGCAGATTGGCTGTCCAATCGTTTTCCGTGGACCCGGCGGAAGTGCCGGTCAGTTGGGTGCACAACACTCTACGGCATTTGAAAACATGTATGCAAATATCCCGGGTTTAAAAGTAGTATCTGTTAGCAATGGTTATGATGCAAAGGGTTTACTAAAGCAGGCTATCCGTTATGAAGAAGACCCGGTAATGTTTATGGAGAGTGAAGTAATGTATGGTGATAAAAGCGAAGTGCCGGAAGAAGAATATTACATTGAGTTAGGCAAGGCAGATGTAAAAAAAGAAGGCAGTGATGTAACGATTGTTTCGTTTAATAAAATGATGAAAGTGGCATTGGCTGCTGCTGCTGAACTGGAAAAAGAAGATGTAAGTGCTGAAGTAATTGATTTGCGCAGCATTCGCCCTCTTGATTGGATGACAGTTTTAGAAAGCGTAAAGAAAACAAACCGCCTGGTGATTGTTGCCGAAGAATGGCCTATGTGCGGCGTTGCCAGCGAACTTGCTTATCGTATACAAAAAGAAGGCTTTGATTATCTCGATGCACCTGTTCGCCGTATCACCAGTGCAGATGCACCCATGCACTATGCGCCTAATCTCGTTGCTGCATACCTTCCCGATGTGCCGCGTACGGTGAATTTGGTGAAAGAAGTGATGTATATGAAGAAGTAGAAAATTCGCTTAAACTTTAGAAGCTGTTTAAATTATAAAAATAGATTGCATTCAGCGCGTCATTTCGACGATAGGAGAAATCCCTGCCTAATTTTTAATTAATTATAAAGTAGAGATGACTTGTTCCTCGACATGACGGTCTTGCTAACAATTTCAATAAACTAAATTTAAACAGCTTCTTAAAACCTCACTCCTGCTTCAATCTTAATTGGCAATTTATTTTCCTGCGGTGGAATAGGACAATTATAACCATCTGTATAAGCACAATAAGGATGGTATGCCTTATTAAAATTTATTAATACATGATCGCTTTTGGGAATGTTTAAATCAATGTAGCGACCGCCTTCATAAGTCTCATCGCCACTTGTTGCATCGGTAAAAGGAATGAATAAATAATCTTTATAGTCAGGTTGCTGTATTAACTCTTGTGATTGATAGACATTTAGTTTGTATTCTTTATTATCAATCATAAAAAAAACTTCAGCATACTTTACGTATGTTTTGCGCATACCGCTTGATGTACTCATTTGAAATGGCTTTTCTTCAGGCGTTCTTACAAACCTTGCATCAACTGCATACTTCGCATCAAAAGGAAAAAAATGAATGCCTTTAAAAGTTTTTTTTGCTTTGGCGCTTAATGGAGATGTGTTCGGGTTATCGTACTCCATTCTCAGTTCACCCTGGAAATGTTTTGCATCATTAGCCACAGATGTATCTGTTTGTGCAAACGAAATACATCTTACAAATAAAAAACAAACAACAGGTATAATTCGCTTCATAAAAATCATCAACAAATTAACTGCATACAATTTGTATTGTTTAATTGCTACATTATTTTAAATAAAAAATATGACACAAGTTGAGAATTACCATCTTAATTTGTTTTTTCTTATTAATATAAAAGCTCAAAAATGAAACACAGGAATTCAACCATTCAAAAAAAGGGATTGGAAAAAATATTCGATCAGTTTGCATCAACTATTACAAAAGTTACAGGGCAACCTATAACTTTTATTGTTGCCTTTTTAATAATTATCGCCTGGGCAGCCTGCGGACCTCTATTTGGCTTTTCAGATACATGGCAGCTTGTTATAAATACCAGCACTACAATAATTACTTTTTTAATGGTATTTGTAATCCAGCAGTCACAGAATAAAGAAATGATCGCCGTTCACCTTAAATTAAATGAACTGATTGCCGTAACCAAAGGTGCCAGCAACAGGCTTATTGATTCAGAGGATCTTACTCCGGAAGAATTGGATACACTTAAAAATTTTTATATAAAGCTTTCCAGACTTGCAGAAAAAGAAGATGATATTACATGCACGCATACTATAGAAGAAGCGGAAGAATTACATGCAGAAAAAAGTAAAGAACGTAAAAAACCTGTGCTTACTAAAAAGCATTGACATTAAGATTAAATGTTGTATATTTTAAAGAATCTGCTTAAACGTTAAAGCTCGATAACAATGGTTTTATTCAAAGAAATTCTGTCGTTCTCAAACTATTAATACTGAAAGAGAAGCATTTTTATAAGAGTATATTTTTTAATTTAACTATAATCTAAAACTGATATTTGAAACTATAACTTCAATAAGCAAAAATTTATATAAGTGGCAGACTCATTATTTTAAGAAGCTTTATTTTCACCAACTTAAAAAGTTTCACATGAGATTACCTATTGCTTCTTCCCTTTTAATATGTACGTGTATTTTTTTAACTACCAATGCGCAGCCGCCGCACGGTATTCATTGGTCAACAGATGGAAATAGCTATTATGAAAAGAGTGATGACGGCATTACTAAAATTCAATTGCCGGCTTTTACAAAGACTGTTGTTGCAACAACACAGCAATTAACACCAAAAGACTCAAGCCACGCATTAAAAGTGCGCAACTTTTTTTTCTCTGATGATGGTAAAAAAGTTTTAATCTATACTAACAGCAAAAAGGTTTGGCGGTATGATACACGCGGTGATTATTGGGTATTGAATACAACTGATAACAGCTTAAAGAAGATTGGCAGTACATTGCCTGCGTCATCATTAATGTATGCAAAGTTTTCTCCCGATGGCAATAATGTTGCGTATGTGAGCGGTCATAATTTATATGTTGAAGACCTTTCATCAAACAACATAAGGCAATTGACAAACGATGGCACTGACCGCATGATAAACGGAACTTTTGATTGGGTATATGAAGAAGAGTTTGATTGCCGTGATGGATTTCGGTGGAGTCCCGACAGTAAAAACATTGCTTACTGGAAGATAGACGCTACAAAGATTCCAAACTTTTTGATGATTAATAATACAGACTCTGTTTATTCACAAATAAAACCTGTTGAGTACCCGGTTGCCGGGGTTGATCCATCGCCTTGTTACGTATATGTTGTAAACCCTGCAAATGGTACTTCAACAAAAATGAATGTGCCCGGCGACGCACAGCAGCATTACATTCCGCGAATGGAATGGGCAGCTAATTCTTCGCAATTAATAATTGAACAATTCAACCGGAAACAAAATGAAATTAAACTAATGTATTGCGATGCGGCAACAGGATCAACAAGTGAAATTTATACAGAGAGTGATAAAGCATGGGTTGATAACAAAAATGCATGGAGCGGTAATCCGTTTGCATCAGGTTGGGAGTGGGTGAAAAACGGGAATGCTTTTTTATGGGTGAGCGAGAGAGATGGCTGGCGTCATATATATTTAATAAGCCGTGATGGTAAAAGCGAAATATTACTAACGAAAGGTAGCTATGATATCATTACATTAAAAGGTTATGATGATAAAAGCGGGTATGTTTATTTTATGGCTTCGCCTGATAATGCCACACAAAAATATTTATACCGTGTAAAGATGGATGGGAAAACTGCGGCAGAACGTTTATCGCCTGCAGATGAAAGCGGAACACATGATTATGATTTGTCAACAAACGGTATGTATGCTTCACATGAATTTTCAAACATTAATACAGCGCCTGTAGAAGATTGGGTGAGCCTGCCAAAACATACAGTAATTAAAAAAGAAGATGCAGAAAATAATGGCGGTTTACCACATGCAGATATGTTCCGGGTAACAACCGGCGATGGTATAACTATGGATGGCTGGATGGTGAAACCCGCAAACTTCGATTCGACAAAAAAATATCCTGTTGTATTTTATGTTTATACTGAACCTGCTGCACAAACTGTAACAGATGAGTATGGTGCAGCATTTAATTTTTTATATAATGGTGATATGTCGGCTGATGGTTATATATACATAAGTGTTGACGGGCGTGGTACACCGGCGCCAAAAGGTGCTGTATGGCGCAAAGCAATTTATAAAAATGTAGGACGTATAAACATCCACGACCAGGCAATGGCAGCAAAAAAAATTCTGCAATGGAATTATATTGATACAAGCCGTGTTGCAGTGTGGGGCTGGAGTGGTGGCGGTTCTGCCACGTTGAATTGTATTCTTCAATACCCTGAAATTTATAAAACAGGAATTTCTATTGCCGCAGTTGATAACATCCAAACTTATGATGATATTTACCAGGAGCGTTATATGGGTTTGCCGCAGGAAAATAAAGCAGATTATATTGCCGGCTCACCTATTACTTATGCAAAAAATTTACAGGGACATTTATTAATTGTTCATGGCACAGGTGATGATAACGTGCATTATGCCAATGCTGAAATGATGCTGAATGAATTAATAAAGTATAATAAAATATTCCAGTTTATGCCTTATCCAAACAGAACACACAGCATAAGCGAAGGCGAAGGAACATTTACTCACTTAAAGAATTTATATACCACGTTTTTAAAACAATATTGTCCGCCGGGTGCGAAGTAACTGGTGTCAGAAATTTTAAAATGTCTGACACCTTTGAAATGCATCTTTATTAGATTGGCTTATGGAACACTAAATCCGCAATAAATTTTATTGCGGATTTTTTATAATGCAGCTTTGCAGCATGTCTTCAACAAAAAATATTAAGGATTTAAGAATAGTTTTTATGGGTACGCCTGAATTTGCTGTGACATCACTTGATGCATTGGTGAATGCAGGTTGCAATATTATTGGAGTGATAACAGCACTGGATAAACCTGCAGGCAGAGGAATGCAATTGCAGCAAAGCGCTGTAAAAAAATATGCGCTTGAAAAAAATCTGAATATTCTTCAACCTGAAAAATTAAAGAATGCTGAATTTATAAATGAACTGCAATCATTGCAAGCAGATATACAAATTGTAGTGGCCTTTCGCATGTTGCCGGAAGTTGTGTGGAATATGCCGCCAATGGGAACAATAAATGTTCATGCATCTTTATTACCAAATTATCGTGGCGCAGCGCCTATAAATTGGGCTATTATAAATGGTGAAAAAGAAACAGGCATTACTACATTTAAATTGCAGCAGCAAATTGATACCGGCAATATTTTATTGCAGGAAAAAATTGCAATCAATGAAAATGAAACTGCAGGTGAGCTGCATGATAAATTAAAATTGTTAGGAGCAAATGTTTTGATAAAAACAATTGAAGAAATAGTTAAAGGAACTATAAATGAAACGCCGCAGCTCATTACTCATTACTCATCACTTATCGTAAAATCAGCTCCAAAAATTAATTCAGAAATCTGTAAAATTGATTGGAATAATTCAGCAGAAAATATTTTTAATCTTATCCGCGGATTATCACCTTACCCAACTGCGTTTACTTTTTTGCATGATAAAATGCTGAAAATTTTTTTTGCAGAAAAGCAAATTGCAGCGCATAACCATGAAAACGGCTCTATATTTTCCGATAACAAAACCTTTCTAAAATTTGCCTGCAACAATGGTTTTATTAACTGTATAGATATACAATTGCAAGGCAAAAAAA
>JGI24806J26614_1000718_pt1 | contig 10965 bp, 10 predicted proteins | sample Kansoi200umMDA_FD_26614 | JGI IMG/M metagenome (IMG submission 26614)
ACTGAAAGTCCTGGATGAAGAAGGAAACGAATCCAATCGCATCAAAGAACTGAAGATCAAAGTCAATGCCCCGTTCTGGAAAACCACCTGGTTTTACTGTCTGCTCGCCCTGGCAATGGGCGGATTATTATACTGGCTGGACAGAGAACGAATGAAAAGAAAGGAAACCATTCAGAAAATGCGAAGTGATATTGCCAATGACCTGCACCAGGAAGTAAATATTGCCCTGAGTAATATTAATGTCCTCAGTGAAATGGCCAATTTGAAAGCCGGTAAAGAGCCCCAAAAGTCGAAAGAATATATTGAGCAGATTCACAGCAGGAGCCAGAACATGATGATTGCCATGGATGATATGTTATGGAGTATCAAACCGGAAAACGACAGCATGGCAAAATCAATCGACAGGATAAGAGAGCATATTGATGCGCTCAGGAACAGGTATGGCGTGAAGATAAATCTGCTTGTAGATAAAAAAGTGGAGACTCTGAAACTGAATATGAAACTCCGTAAAAACATTTTCTGGCTGCTCAGGGGAGGTAGCACCAATATTATCCGGTCAGGTGCCACGGATTGCAATATCCACATTGGGGTTCAAAAACAAAATCTCGTATATGTTCTGGAGTTTAATACAACAACCATGGATATGCAGCAGATGAATAACCTATTGCAGCGGCAGGAACTCGCAGATAAATTAAAAGAAGTAAATGGGGTAATGAACGCGCGATTACAAAATATCAGGTCCTCGATCGAACTGACGATTCCTGTCTGAAATCATCATTTTCCAAGCCACATTTTAAATTCCATTACTTTTTCCCTGCTTACCAATACCTCTTTGTCCACGGCAGGTTTCAGGCCCAATATTAACCGGTTGCCAAAATAGTCATCAATTTTATCGACACTGTTAATGGACACATAGAAAGAGCGGCTGATCCGAAAATAGGCATCCGGATCCAGCATATCTTCAAGTTCATCCATGGTATAATCAACAACGAATTTCCTGTTGTCCCGGGTTTTAAAAAAATTCAGCCGGCCATCGCTATAGAAATATGCGATTTCTTCGATTTCTACGGAAGCCAGCTTTTGACCCTGTTTTACCAAAAAGCGTTTCCGGTATACCTTGGGTTTCAATTTTTGTTGCAGTTCTTTTACAATGCTATCCAGGTTAATATCACCATTTTTATTAGTTTTCTGTTTGTGGAATTTATTTAAAGCTGCCATCAGTTCCTCTTTCTGAACAGGTTTTAGCAGGTAATCCAGGCTGTTCACCTTAAAGGCTTTAAGGGCAAATTCGTCATATGAAGTTGTAAAGATTACAGGGCTATTAACTTCAGTAAGATTAAATATTTCAAAACTCTGCCCGTCGCACAGTTCAATATCCATCAGGATCAGATCCGGTTGCGGATTTTCCTGCAGCCATTCTACTGTTCCCTTAATACTTTCCGAAACTCCAACAATTTTAGCCGTTGGATCCACCGATAATAATATCTTCTGCAGTTTTTTTGCGGCCAGCTCTTCGTCTTCTACAATCAGGATATTCATAAATAGAGTTTAGAAATTTAAAATCAATTTGATAAACCAATCAGGTCATTTTTTTTATTTTCCGTACTGTTACTCCAGATCAATGGAAGTACAACCGTGTAATTCTTGACGTCTTCCATTACCTGGAATCCGCTCAGATTAAGCAATTCGTACTTCGACCGGATATTTTCAAGACCGATATTATGACTGGGTGCTTTTACCGTACGGCGTTGCAGGTTATTATTCACTACCAGTTTATTACCCACAGTAGTAAATATTTCAATCTGAAGCGGCTTGTTTTTAGTCAGCGTATTGTGTTTAACGGCATTTTCGACCAGCATTTGCAGGCTTAGGGAAGGGAGCAAATAGGTATTATATTGTTTATCCACCTCAACATNCAGGCTGACTGCATCGCCATGTCTTGTTTTCAGGAGTTGAAAATAGCNTTGTATGAATTTAAGTTCATTTTCNAGGCTGCTTAAACCGTTTTCATTATTCCGAAGCAGATAGCGGTAAACTTTACTCAGTTCATCCAAAAATTTCTCAGCCCTGTCCTTGTCTTCCGCTATCAATGACGACAACGTATTAAAACAATTAAACAAAAAATGAGGGTTTACTTTTTGCTTCAACCCGTCAAACTCTTCCTGTAACTGAAATTGCTCAAGGATATCTTTTTCAGCACTGGACTCTTTATACTTATTTATGATATATACGACTTCCCAAAGAGTTTCAAAAATCAGGTTGGTGGTTAGACCAACCAGGTAACCGTATTTGAGATCTTCCGTCCGAAGATGATAGCCCAAAACATGAAACCGGTGGAAAACATAAAATATTAATAATACGGAAGGAGTCATCACCAGCAGGTTCACCGCAGTCTTATATGCCACTCTCCTGCCTGTCTGCTGCAAAAGAGGGTATTTTCGTCTTAAAAAGAAGTCGTACTGCACATGGGTATACCAGGATATGTACCCGATAGCATATATTATCGGCCAGGTAATTGCCCAAACCTGCCATTCGGTCCAAACCCTTTCACCATACAAAATATACATCAAAGTGAATGTGATAAAAGGCATGGATAACCAGAAGCACCAGGTGTATATTTTGGGAGGTTTCACTAAATTCATATTACCTCCTCTTTTTTATCAAACAATGGAAGAAACAATGACCTTTCCTTACTGTCTTCCTGAATTACAATATCACCTGCATTCAGGATTTTGTATTTCTCCACCAGGTTATGCAGACCGTCATCCGGGTTCATATTCTGATCAAATATTTTATCGTGTAAAGAATTAACAACCGTTAAGGTATTGGGTTCCTTAGATGCGATTTTGATATGTAACGGATTGGCTTTACTTAAGGCGTTGGAGTTAATAATATTCTCTAAAATCACCTGCAAACTCAGGGGAGGCAGCTTTTTTTCAAAAAAATCATTTTCGATTTTTACCGAGACCCGAATTGCTTCCCCAAAACGTTCCTGGGCCAAATAAAGGTATGAATTGGCAAATTTTATTTCACTTTCAAGCGACACCATAAGTTCATCATCACCGCGCAACAGGTAGCGGTGTACTTTAGTCATCTCATCCAAAAACATCTCGGCTTTGATCTCATCTTCCTGTATTAATCCTGAAAGGGTGTTAAAACAATTGAATAAAAAATGTGGATTTATCTGCCCTTTTAAACCCAGGACCCTGCTGCGCTGATATACATTTTTCAGCCGCTCTGTTTCGGTGATAGACGTTTTCCAGGCCTCCCAATTGGCCACCCCTTCGTTAATAAAAGTGATAAATGTACTCATTATACATGCGTAAATGATCGTCCATAAAAGCATACCGGATTTTGGTGGACAGGGCACAAGCGCCCACTGGGAATATAGGTGGAATAACCCGGTAATTGTAATTGCATTCATTACATAAAACATCGGCAGCATGATAGCTATTCGCCTAAACATGTCCCCAGCGGAAGGAAAACGTTTTTGAATGAGTAACGCAGCCAGCCCGAATACAAAATAGACCAGCAATATATAAATCCCCGAATAAACAAAAGACCTGGCTAATAAGGATACAGATCCGAAAATACAGGAACCGAATATGAGTACGTTCAGGAGAAAAATATAAGGCAACACGACCCATAAAAACACCTGCGGCTCCCTTTTACTATATCGTTTCATGGCCATACTGTAAATTAAATAATATAGGGCAAACGCCCTGTGTATCACGCATGAATTGGGAAACGGATGTATGAATTGAGGTAATTCCTGATTGAATTGGAACCGGGTATCAGCGCACTATCTCAATCCATCCGGATTGGTTTACCTGAGCAGCTATCTGGTAAATTATCGTGTCAATCAAATTTTCACTGAATTCTGCAACTGAACTGAATTTATAACAGTTCATACACGGTCATCTTTTCCGGAATATTATTTCAAACAATCTTTACGCTGTCATTAAAGTTAATAACCATTGAAACTTCTAAAAATGAAACAAAATGCACCAAATATTAAGATCGTCAGCCTGCGGATATGCATCACCGTTGTTATTCTGACCGTTCTAAGCGTATTGCTGTTTTCGTTTAGTGTAGATAAGTTTTACGAGGATCTGTTTTCGCAACTTGGTATCGAAAAAACAGAAGCTGACAAAAAAATTACCAACAGTATACTGGGCGGTTATCTGGATGCATATGGACTTAAAAATGTCAAACAGATCGCCCTGGGTAACCGGGCAGTAGTTGCCAGCCGAACAATGGATAACTGAAATAAAATAATAATAAACTGAAATTTTTAAAAACAAACATTCTAAAATCAAAAAAACACAATTNTGAAAAAGAGCACTTACATCGATTACGCCGTTTTAATGGCTGTCCGTTCTCAAAAGAACAAAAAGAAGAATGAATCCNTTGAGGAGCTGTTGTACCAGGCAATTGCAGAAAATGATGATTCAAAAAATCATCNAATAAGCAACGCCTTAACAACCGCCTTAGTAGTGGAAGTTTTTACCTACGGATTAACAGCTTAAAGAATACAGCAGCGGTGCATTTTCAAATATCTTAAATGAAAGCTGCTGTATTTCCCATTATTTTCCCGGTNTCACCTGCCAACCGCAACTTTTAAACCGTCATATTCAGGAGTTCAATACTGTTATTTACATTGAATTTTTCAAACAGCNGGCTTTTAATGTTCCTTACCGTATGATGGCTGATTTTAAGATACCAGGCAATCTCCTTNGTACTCAACCCCTGTTTAATGAGTGTTACCAGTTCAGACTCCCGNCTGGTCAGATTACTGGTCCCGGCTGACGGCTTGAATTCTGTGACTTNTGTCATCGGCAGATCCTGCCGGAATATTTCAACCTTTACGCCGCTGAATTTTCTTTCTTCAGAGATATCCCGCATCAGTACATAGTATAAATTTCCCGATTGATTAAGATTTAGGACCGCTTTTTCATCATGTAAATATATGAGCTGTCCGTTCTGTTTTTTGAACCGGTAATGAAAAACACAGCGCAACTGACTGTGCATTTCAATAGGGACTGATGACAGGTACTTATAAAGGAACCCGAAACAGTCATGGAGGTCCTCCCTGTCTGCATCGTGCACGAATTCAAACCAGTTTTGCAGGACTCTGTTCTGCTTTAGATATTCCGGGCTATAACCCAGAATTGAGCTGTGTTTCTGCTGATATACCGGATATTCTGGTGTGATGCCGGGCAGGTCATAATCACCCAGTGCGGCAAGATTCTCAACATGCTGTCGAAAAGATCCAACACTTCTTCTTTTGCAGTGTAACCGGCCAATTTTACAGATTGCCGAATATAGTTAATCACTTTTTCAGCCATCCGGTATTGCGCTGCCTCCGTTAACATGAGAATGCTTTAAGATTGAAAAAAAGTGTTGACAAACTTCTAAAAATCCGACAAGCAGAGCAATCCCCAAATCCGGGGATATCCTGGCCATTTTTTTAGGGCAGGCCGGCTGACTCTTATCCGCGGGCTCTAACCGATCCAAAACAAAAAACTACTACTCCTCCCCGAATTCAGTGATCGGGATAACAGAATTGGGGATTGCCACCATTATCTGAATAGATCAAATTTGTTGCAGATTGTAAAATATCAGTAAATAATTCAAAAAAGTATTATCAAAAAATGAAAAAGTTATTCAAAAAAATGGAAGAGATTTTATTCAAGAACTGGTCCGGTCCAAAAAAACCACACATAGGGACTTGGTCTGCCCTGATGGTTTTGCTGGTTGTAAGCAGTTGCAACAAAAATAATGGTTATGGAGGAGGCCAGACTTATACACCACCGCCGCCCGTTATACAATCCACTGTAATATCAGCAGCCGGTGACAGTGCAGCCATTGTCGCCAAATTAAATGAATTCCGGGACCTGGCTGGCAACCCGCTTAATGGGGCACCGGGTGTTACCGGTGGCAGAAGAGAAGTAAATTGGGACGGCGTGCCACCCAACCTTACTAACAGTAATAATTTTCCGTTTGATTTTTTCGGAGGTTCTGATTCTGCCCTTGCAAATGGACGGAAAAGAGGATTGATCCTGAAAAATACAGGTACCAGCTTCCGGGTTGACAGCACCGACTTTTCTGAAATAGATCCTTCGTATGCTGATCAGTTCAAGCCATTCAGCCGGAAAAAGTTGTTTGTATATTTGGCAAATAAAGTTACAGACGTTTCTTTTAAGGTACCAGGTACCCAGACAGATGCTTTTGTTAAGAGCTTTGCCGTCATTTTTAATGACGTGGATGATGCAAGTTCAACTACCATTGAATATTTCAATGGCGATAAAAGCCTGGGTGTTTTTAAAGCCCCTGTGGCAGCCCAGGGTTTTTCCCTGCTTGGTGTTGAGTTCCCGGACGAGAAGATCACTCATTTAAAAATTACAAGCGGAAGTGCCCCTCTGGGCGCCGGAGTAAAAGATATTAGCGCTGGCGGAATATATGACCTGGTAGTAATGGATGATTTTCTCTATAGTGAACCCGTGGCCATACAATAGGTCCTTGCTTATCAGTCAGAATATTTTAAAAACAAAATTCCTTATCCGAAGTGAAGCACTTTAAATGATGTGGAGTCCCGGTTCGCCGGGACTTTTTCATATACAGATTCCTAACCGAGATATTTCTGTCTGCCATTATGTTCACTATGAATATTTTGGTCATGTTCCACCATTCAACCAGCTTTGTAAATTGCGTTATTACTTTTATATATGGCTGTTCCTTTCAGGCGCAAAATCCTTTGCGCAGGATCCGTCACTTTATTTTAACAAATTAACCACCGTCAATGGCCTCTCTCATAATAAGGTAAATTGTATCAGCGAGGACAAGAGAGGATTCATCTGGATCGGAACGGATGACGGACTTAACCGGTATGATGGCAATAATATCGTCATTTTCAGGAGTCAGCCTGGGGATACTGCTTCTCTGTCAGGAAATATCATCACCAGTATTTTTCAGGATGAAAATGAAGTTTTCTGGATAACAACTTCCGACGGAGGATTAACCCGGTATGATTACCGCCTTCCGCCTAAAAATCAGTTCCGGCAATATAAACATCTCCCCGGCGATTCTAACTCCATTCCGGGGAACAGCATAAATGCACAAATCCAGGACCCGTATGGATATCTCTGGCTGGCCACCAACGGAAACGGCTTGTTGCGCTTCAATAAAAACACAGGAAAATTTGATGAGATCATACAAGGCAATCACAGCACCATTCTGTCTTTGTGTATAGATAGATCCGGGATGATATGGGCGGGCCGAACGGGGGGAAGTATTTTAAAAATAAATCCCAGGAATCTTTCCTATACCTACGATCCCAAATATGAAAATCTGTATGCCAAATTACCCCATGCCACTGTCAGTTCCTTATTCATGGACCGGCAGCAAAATGTATGGTATGGCTCCTGGGACAAAGTGCTGTACCGGTTAAATGCTAATACAGGGCAGGAAGAAATTTTTCGAAACCAGCCAAAGCCGTTTTCACTGGTGAATGATGATATTCTGTGTATGAAACAGGACAAAGCTGGCTGGATTTGGATGGGCGGCCGGTATAACGGCCTTCATATATTTGATCCTGACCGGAACAAATTCTATAATTATGAAAATGATATATCCAAAGAGGGAACAGTAGCAGACAATTGCATCAATACAATTTTCATAGATCATGCCGGAACCATCTGGCTGGGTACAAACAAAGGAGTAAGTGTGAACGACCCCAGGCAACAACAATTCAATCAAATATTTTTGCCGCATTCAAACAAGGATATTACAATTTATGATTTTTATAAAACTGATGGCGAGTTATGGCTGGCAACCAGTGACGGGATTTTTATTAAACGGAATGGCAATGATAAATTCATTCATATGCCGCTTTTATATAAGGGAAATAAACTGGCTGTAACCAAATTCTTCGAGGATCGGGATAACCGCTTTTATATCGGTACGGATTATTCCCTCTTTCTTTATAACAGGGCAGATGATTCTTTTTCCTTATTACCCAATACAGAGAAAGATTCTGTCATGAGTAAAATCATTGAATCCAGGATTGTATCTGTATTGAGAGATACCATTGAAGGTCATCCGGTATTGCTCACATCTCCGTATGGCCATTATTTAACTTACTATGACCTGGAATCCCGCAATTGGGTATCCCGGCTGGATACTGCTAAAAAGATTATCCGGCGGTTTAGTCTGAAAGATAATCTTATCCGGAAATTCTACCGGACACCCGGGGGAACTATCTGGATGGCAAACGCAAAAATGGGATTGGGAGAATGGTCGGGCGGGGCCCTGCCAACAGTCAGGTATTATAGCAACAATCCTCAAAATGCGCAAGCCATTAGTAATGACAATGTTTATGATATACTGTCTGACAGTCTCGGAAATCTATGGATAAGCACTTATGGCGGAGGATTAAATTACCTGAATACTGTTTCCAAAAAATTCACGCATCATTCTTTATCTAACAACCTTTTGGAAGGTATCCAAACGGACAACCATGGAAACGTATGGATGATCAGCAACGGGAACCTGCACAAATATGATCCAAGGATGAATACCTACTCTTCCTATAGCCTTCCCGACATTGAGAAATCGGGTGGCGTGCGTGGCTATATATTCAAGGACAATGAAGGGAAATTTTATCTTGCCGGAACAAATTATATGATTGTTTTCAATCCGGAGGATATCCATGAATCTTACCGTCAACCGAATATATATTTTACGGATTTCAAGATATTCAATAATTCCTGGAGCCATTTGCTATTTGAAAAAGAAATTCAGCTGGAACACGATCAGAATTATCTGAACATCGATTTCTCGGCACCCGATTTTTCTTCGGGTAAAATACGATACAGTTACAAAATGGAAGGATGGGATAAGGATTGGATAGATGCAGAGGGAAGAAATTATGCACAATATTCCAATCTTAATGGGGGTCTTTATACATTCCTGGTAAAAGCAACACAAAATATCGCCGGGGGTAATGAAAATATCGCCAGGCTTAGCATCAGAATCATTCCACCTGTATGGAAAAGATGGTGGTTTTTAGCGCTCGTTATAATACTGATTGATCTTCTAATTTACCTGATTTACAGGTACAGGATCAACCAGCTGGTAAAACTGCAAAATATGAGAAATAAAATCGCCCAGGATCTGCATGATAGTGTCGGATCTACCCTTAGCAGCATTTCCGTTTACAGTCAGGTGGCAAAACTTCAACATGAGCGGGGGAATTTTAATGAATTAAAGGATATTATCAACAAAGTTGGAATCACATCTTCCGATATGATTTCAGAAATGAATGATATCGTCTGGACCATCAATCCAAGAAATGACGGCATGGAGAAAATTTTCCAGAGAATGGAATCCTTTGCCAGGCCTTTATTACTTACAAAAAATATACGCTTTGAATTTAACTATGAAAATCACATTGAGCATCTCAATTTATCGATGGAAAAACGAAAAAACCTTTACCTGATCTTCAAAGAAATTGTCAATAATACCCTTAAATATTCATCCGCAGATTTGCTTCAGATTGAAATCACCCTGAGCAATCATCATTTGTTGTTTAGTGCCAGGGATAACGGGATTGGCTTTTATCCGGTTCAGATGGAAGAACACGCTGCAAAATCCCTTTCAGGCAATGGATTGAATAATATGAAGAGACGCGCGGCTGAAATGAATGGAGCCTTTGAGATCCATAGCCAGCCCGGTGCCGGAACCGCGATTTATCTGAAATTTCCTATACCCTGATTCGGGGATGGTTTTGTGTTAAAAACTATCAGACCTTTGCAGCATGATTTACTTTCAAAACCAGACCGGCCATGAAATTGCGCATTGCCCTTTTTGATGATAATAAAAATTTAAGGGAAAGTATTTCGATGCTGCTTGATACAGAACCGGAGTTTGAAATGGTGGGCGCATTCTCTCATGTGCTGGATTGTGTGGATGAGATCAGGGACTGCCAGCCGGATATCATATTAATGGATATTGAAATGCCAGGCATGACGGGGATTGAAGCAGTGGTATCCATAAAAAAAGAATTTCCGCATATTCCGGTACTTATGCAAACTGTATTTGAAGATGATGAAAGGGTATTCGATTCGATTTGTGCCGGCGCATCCGGTTATATATTAAAGAATCATCTCAACACTAAACTGGTTGAAGCCATCAGGGAAGTGCAATTTGGCGGATCTCCCATGTCGCCATCCATTGCGCGAAAAGTATTAAACAAACTCCAGGCGATTCCCCAGCACGTAAGGAAGGAAAAAGCAGCCGACTACCAGCTGAGTCCACGGGAAAAAGAAGTTTTATCCTGTATAGTGAACGGACTGGCCTATAAAATGATTGCAGACCAGCTCAACATCAGTTATGAAACCGTCCGTTCTCACGTTAAAAAAATCTATGAAAAACTGCATGTAGCTTCCCTGACAGAAGCGGTAGCCAAAGCCATTCATCAGCGGATTGTTTAAGTGATTTTTCAAACATCTGATAATCATTTACATATACAGGTTATACGAAGTCTTTTTGGACTAAAAGTGGATAACTATGTGCGAAAGGGGTGTAAAACTGAAAGCCTGAAAATTTGGAAAAGGCTGATACTGTAACGTACCTTGGATTTGTAATTGAGAAACAGAAATCTGTAACAAGAAAGAAGTATCTCAGTTGGGAAGTGAAATCTGTAACAGGTTAGTAACAACCCAAGGGAGCATCGGGTCAGTAGGTATAAAAGCGAAAGCGAAAATACTGAAAAAGGCTTGGTGCTTTTCCTTTTTATACCATCTCCGTCTTTTTTATATTATTTCCTCAGTATTTATATTATTTCCTCAGTACTTATTCCATACTAATAGGGTTTTCGCTTTATAAGCTTTGTACTGAGAATGCGTACATCATTTAAAGGCCGGTCCAAATCCTCTCCTTTACTGGTCGGGGAATCGCCTGGAG
>JGI24806J26614_1000719_pt1 | contig 10956 bp, 10 predicted proteins | sample Kansoi200umMDA_FD_26614 | JGI IMG/M metagenome (IMG submission 26614)
CAGAAACCGGAATGGTGTTGTCGAATCCTTTAGATGGTGAACGACGCGCGGGATCAGTTGGGCAGGTCCTTCCTGGAATGCAGGTGCGACTCGTTAATGAAACCGGCGCCGTTGTTCAGGACCCCTCGACTCCGCTCGGGACAAGCTCCGGAGAGCTTCAGGTCAAAGGGAAAAATCTATTCGATGGATATTGGAAGCGGGATGACGAAACGAAAAAGAGTTTTACGAAAGACGGTTGGTTTAAGACCGGTGATCTTGTTCGTTTGACAGATGGATATTACTACATCGTCGGGCGACTTTCTACAGATATAATTAAGAGCGGAGGATACAAGATTTCTGCTTTGGAAATTGAAGCGGTTATTTTGCAGCATCCGGAAGTGAAAGAATGTGCGGTGGTCGGAATTGCCGATGAAACGTGGGGTGAGAAAATTGGTGCGGCCGTTGTGTGGGAGAACAATGAACTTTCATTGGACGAATTACGGGATTGGCTTGGCGATAAACTTGCGAATTACAAATTGCCATCGGTATTGGTGAATTCAGAAGTTCTGCCCAGAAATGCAATGGGAAAATTGGTGAAGACAGATGTGCGCAAACTATTCAACTAGCGCTCATTCCTCATTCTCTATACCTAATTCCCAATTTCCTATCTTTGCGCTCATGAAATACATATTCCCAATTATCATTGTTGCTGCTCTGATGACATCTTGTGGCGAAGACACTTCGGGCTACGAGTATTATGGTGATACCATTACTGCAGAAGGAGCAATCCCGGCATCACAACTGATTGCAACTGTTGGCGACAAGCAGATGATGAACCTGAAAGTAGAAGGCAAGATCGAATCGTGCTGCCAGAAAAAAGGTTGCTGGACAGAAGTGTTTGTGAATGACAGCGAAACTGTTCACGTTACTTTCAAAGACTACGGATTCTTCGTTCCGAAAGATGCGGGTGGAAAAACCATCATCATGGAAGGCGTTGCGAAATACGATACGACCAATGTTGACATGCTGAAACACCTCGCAGAAGATGCAGGCAAAAGCAAGGAAGAGATTGAAAAAATAACCGAGCCGGAATATGAACTCGTGTTCGAAGCCAGCGGTGTAATTATCCACAAGTAGTTTCATGACAAGAATATTCCTGGCTCTCGCGTTCATCGCGGTGTTTGTTTATGCCTGCTCATCATCGGAGACGGAAGCAAGTGCCGATTCAACTCAGGTCTGCAAGAAACCTTTGAACCCGAATGGAGATAGTGAACTTGCCATCCTCATGCGCGAAATGGCCAACTGGACCGATTCGTGTAAAGCAGCAATTCTTTCTTCGCGTCCTATGCCCGAAGCTCCGGCTGATCTGAACACTCTCACTACTGCGAAGCGTACGGATGAAACAATTGATGCCTCTCTTTTCAATTCATTAGCGAGTCTTTATCAGGGACAGGTAGTAGCATTCAACAACGCGACAGATGCTGACCGGAAAGATTTATACAACTCCATGGTAAATGGATGCGCGGGTTGTCACAAGAATTTCTGCCAGGGACCGCTTGTTCGTATCAACAAGTTGATACTCCCGTAAACAGTACGCAGTTCGCAGTGCCCGGTACACAATAAACAATCTATACTCCGCGTACTGCGCACCGTCTACCGCGTACTGCGCACTGTATACTGCGTACTGCGAACTGTTTCATATCTTTAGGCATGCCTTGCCTGCATCCCGGAAAGTTTCAATTTGTGATCCGTGTAACGTTGATTGCCCTGTGCCTTTCATTGTCTACGCAGGCCTTCTCGCAGAAGTATGTAATTGATAGTCTCAAGAAGTCACTTGCGGTTGTCCCGGATACTCAGAAAGTTCTCAATGCAATTCGCATTTCGTACCTCAACACACATGCGAATATTGATACGTCTTTAGTCTATGCCGACAGTGCGTACGCGATGGCTCTTCGCACGAACAATCGCCGCCTGATTGCTCTGGCAAAAGCACAATTGGGAGTTCACTACACCAGCGCGTCTTCTTACGATAAGGGTGTAGAATATTCCATGGACGCCTTCAAGACGTTTGATACAATCAACGATTATGCGAATGCTTCGTATGCTGCAAACATTATTGGGAATGCCAGTATTGGTGCCGATAACAAACGTCGGGCACTGGATTGGTATCGAATCAGTCGCGACTACGGTTACAAGGCGCAGAACGATTACAAGGTTGCGGTAGCCACTTTCGGTATGGCGAATGTTGAATTCGATCTGAAGATTTTTGATTCGGCGGCAGTACACTTCGATAAATGCGAAGTTATGTTTGCCCAATTGGGTAAGCCGCGTGAAGCAGCAGCTGCGGCACTTACCGCCTGTAATATTGATTTCAGAATGGGTCGTTACCAGAATTCATACGATCACCTGATGCAGATCAGAGAGGATGTAACGGCAGTGGATGATCAATACATGCTTGGTTATTGGTATTACCAGCGTGGATGCGTTCAACGTGAATTGGGTCGTGCGGTTCCAGGTATGGCCGATCTGAAAACCTCGCTGTCCATGTTCAGGCAAATCAAGAGCTACACGAACATGAAGGATTGTTACGATGAAATATCGAAAACGTTCCGCGTAATGGGGAAGTATGATAGTGCCTACGTTTATCTCAATCTGTTTGTTCACCTGAACGACTCATTGTTTACGGCTGCAAAAGATACCCGCATTGCAGAAGTTGAAACGCAATTCAAAGTCGCCGAGAAAGACAAGGAATTGCTGAAGACAAATCTGGAAATGAGCCAGGCAGTTGCCGAAGCAAAAGAAAAGGATACACGACAGGTTTATTTCATCATTGCATTGTGTGTGATGGTGGTGATCGTATTACTGGGAATATGGAGTTACAGATTAAAACAGCGTGACAATAAAATCATCGCAGAAGAGAAACGGAAGTCGGATGAGTTGTTGCTGAACATCCTTCCGCATGAGACGGCAGAAGAGCTGAAGCAATCGGGATCAGCAAAAGCCAGGAGCTTTGATATGGTAACTGTGATGTTTACGGACTTCAAAGGATTCACCTCTATATCGGAGAAGTTAACCGCAGAACAACTCGTTGGTGAAATAAATACTTATTTCAGTGAGTTTGATAATATCATACAGCGCAATGGAATCGAAAAGATCAAAACGATCGGCGATGCCTATATGGCTGTAGGAGGATTACCAACACCAACAGAAACACACGCAGTAGATGTAGTAAAGGCAGCCCTGGAGATCCAGGAGTTTGCGGGACGCATGAAACAGAAGCTTGGAGACGCAGCTTTTGAGGTGAGGATAGGAATTCACACGGGTCCTGTTGTTGCAGGAATCGTAGGAATCCGGAAATTTGCCTATGATATCTGGGGCGATACAGTAAACGTTGCTTCGAGAATGGAAAGTGCCTGTGTGAATGGAGCCATCAACGTATCGGCAACAACCTATGCGATGGTGAAAGATAAGTTTAAGTGCATACCTCGCGGAAGGATTGACGCGAAGGGAAAAGGAGAAATGGAAATGTATTTTATCGTGCCGGAAAAAACTGAGAGGGTTATGGACTTCGTTCGAGCGAAAGATTACATAGTTGAGCAGCTGAAGAATGGGTTGTCGCCTCAATACTATTATCATAGTGTTGGACATACACTCGATGTTCTCAAGGCGGTTGATATCCTGATCAAAGAGGAAGGACTTACCAATACCGAACAGATAGATCTTTTACGTACAGCTGCAGTTTTTCACGATGCAGGATTTCTCCGTCGCTACGATCAGAATGAAGTGGAAGCTGCAAAAATGGCCGGCGACCTTTTACCGCGCTATGGCTACTCGAAGGAACAGATAGAAATTATTCAGCGTTGCATCATGGTTACGGTTCTGGGAGCTGTGCCTTCTGATGGACTCGAAGCTATTATGAAGGATGCGGATTTTGATTATCTCGGCCGTGATGATTACTGGGATATTTCCATCATGTTGCGCAAGGAGTGGGAGAGTGTCGGCATCAAGAAAACGGATGAAGAGTGGTTTGCCATGCAGGTAGCTTTCCTGAGCAATCATGAATATCACACCGAAGCAGCGAAGCGTTTACGTGCGCCGGTGAAGAAAGCACACGTTGAAGTGCTCACCAAGCTTCATGCGAAGCTGAAGGCGAAGTCTGCCTGACCCTGCGGCGTAGTTCATGCTGAGTGCTTCGACTATGCTCAGTATAAGCTGCCGAAGTGCTCAGGACTGATTTCGTCGAAAATACCATCTACAAACTTGTTTACGCATTAATGCACTGATTGTCAGTAATTTGACTTTCAAGGTACGCCCACTTTTACCGATAAGCAGAAGAATTAGTTCGACGAGTATTGACTTTGTGTCGACAAAGGCTTACTTTTGCACCCGAATTGATAACCCTAATAACTCAAAACAAAAATGAAAACTAGTATTTACCGCGTACTTCCGCTCGTATTGGCCCTTGCAGTGTTTACAACAATCATCGCAGTTCTTTCAATCCTGAGCTAGGTACTAATCAAATGAACAAGGGGTGGAACGGCAAATTTCGCTCCCTTTAAAAGAAACACATGAACTCAATATTCCGGATCCTTCCGTTTTTCGCAGCAATACTTCTGTTCTCTTGCAGTAAAGAAGAGATTACTCCAACCGCACCAATCACAACTAACGTGCAGGTTGAATATCGCGTATCTGCTTCCAGCGGGGATGTAACCATCTACCAGGATGTTCCTGTAGCTGGACACTCAAATTTGGCAGAAGAGAAAATAACTGTGAACCGCATGACTTACACTTACAGTTTTACAACTGTAAGCGGCACAGAACTGAAGCTTCGCGCAACGAACACGAATCCATCTGCTGACGAAGTAATTTCTGAAATCTATGTGGACGGAATTTTGCTGGTGTCGGCAAGTGCAAATGCTCCCGGAGCGTATGCAAACGCATCAGGAATTGCACGTTAAGATCTGTCAGCTTTACCCCCTACAACGCAAAACAAACCCTCCGAACATAACCCCTCGGAAAATGAGATCCCTGCCCGAAAGAGCGGGGATTTTTTTTGACCGCGGCGGCGGCGCGACGCGGGCGCAGGATCGCCTCGTATTTCTTCTTCTTTCTTCTTCAGTTGTGATCCAATTAAATATTACGAATTTCCAACCATTCTGCTGTGCCGCTGCGTCGTCGCGTCGCCGCGGACAACTTTCCGTACTTTTAGCGTTATTATGAATATGATGAAAGGTTCCGGATTATCAGTTTTGATTTTACTTCTGTCGTCGGCATTTGCGTCTGCACAGGACGTGACTGTTCACGGCAACGTTGTTGATCAGAATTACGCTGCGATTTTTTCCGGTAACGTGGTAATGTATTCGTTGCCCGATACCACTTTCATAACCGGAGATGTAATCACCGAAGGAAAATTCTCCGTCAAAGTTGCGATCAAAGATTCTGTGGTGATGAAAGTAAACGCAATGGGATTCGAACCGCAATGGTACACCTTGATCAAAGGAGTTTCCGATTCGATCAATTGCGATACGCTACACCTGCAGCCAGCGAATCTGAAAACGGTGAGCATTTTTGCGATGGCTCCGGTTGTGAAAAACGAAGGAAGCAAGCTGAGCGTTGATGTTGAGAATTCCTCACTCAGTGTGGCAGGAACAGCGTACGAGGTTCTGGAAAACACTCCGGGACTTACCATAGGTACTGACGGCAATGTAACCGTATTTGGAAAAGGAACCGCCACATTGTATCTCGATGGTCAGCGTATTCCTGTTGAGATGTTGCGATCGATTCCGTCAGTGACCATTGCGCGTGTTGAGATTCTGAAAAATCCACCGGCGAGTTACGATGCACAGGGCAGAGCAGTGGTGAACATTGTGACGAAGAAAGGTGCGATGGAAGGTTACAACGTCGATTTGTTCCAACAGGTTTCTTATACCGATCTGTTTAATGATGCGAGTATCAAAACCCCGATTTTCGGGTATACGGGAATCAACGGTTACTGGAGAAAAAATAAGTGGACCATCACCGGCAGAACGGGATTGCAGGTGGGAAATCGCTGGGAGAATACCCTGTACGACCGCACGTTTGTAGAAGACAGCGTGCAGTATCATATGTACAATACCATCAGCGAAGAGCGCAGGATTCGTCCTGCAACATATCCCGGATTAACTTTTCAGTACCGTCCCGATTCATTGAGTCATCTTGATCTTTCAACCAGCTTCAGCCTCACGCGTAATTTCAAAACAATCGGCAACTCGAATCTCATCACGGCAGATACGGTGGAAACATTGATTACCACATCGCGTAAAGACGAAGACAAAAATTACGATGAGCAGGTGACACTCGGATACACGCGTCAGCTCGATTCACTCGGAAGCGAAATGTATGGATCAGTTTCGTTCACCGATTATACGAGCCGACGTCTTGGAAATATTTCACAAAACGTTGCAACTCCTGCACAAAGCATGTCGGATGATCTGAGAAATAATTCACTGAACACAATACGTTTCGGTGTAGCGCAATTTTCCTGGACGAAATTTCTCGACAGTGCATGGAGAATTGAAACCGGAACGAAGTACACCATGATTGTAAATTCGAGTGAAGTACGCATGCAACGTCTGAGTGCCGGAACATGGGTGGATGATTCTGCCATCCTGAATGCATTTACTTATCGTGAGCAAACAGCCGCTGTGTATGCACAAGCAACTTACGAGAAGGACAAATGGTTTGCAACTGCAGGGGTGCGTGCTGAGTTCAGCGCAACAGATGGAAAATCGCTGACGTATGATGAGCAGATGATTGATACCACTTATCTCAACATATTTCCGACGGCTCAGCTTACGTATGAAATTATCGACGATCTCGAATACGAACTCGATTACTCCTGGAGCCTGGAGCGTCCTGATTTCGAAGACCTTGATCCGTTCGTGATGTACATCGATTCGCTTTCGTATATGATCGGAAATCCGAATCTGAAACCGGAATACACACACGATTTCAGTACTGAACTCATTTACATGGAAGCGGCATCAATCGGGTTTAATTATTCGTATACGGCGCAGGGAATGGAAATGTTTGTTGAGCGCACCGGTCCGAACAATTCACAATTCGTTGCACAAACGCGAAACTTCAATTACGTGAAAGAGATTGGTTTCGATGTTGCGATTCCTTACCAGAATAAATGGTGGACCACTTACAATTCTGTTGGATACAATCATTCCATCTATCATTACGACGACGGCGAAGATTATGCACACCTCGATGCAACCGGTTGGTTTTTCTTCTTCTTCGACAAATTCACCGTGAAGCAATTTTCTTTAGAGCTTCAGGGATGGTACACAACCGGTCAACCGGAAGGATTGTTCATGTCGCGCCCGATCTGGAGTGCGCGTGCTTCCCTGGCATACAAGAGCAGAGACAACAACTTCACCATGCGTTTGGTGTTCAACGACATCTTCCATACATCATCTGCAGCTGCTGATTCCCGCATTCCGGGATTTGATCTCTACTATAAAGAGACAAACGACTCGCGATATGTCCGCCTCGCTGTTTTCTATCGCATAGGAAAAGTGAAGCAACAGGATGTGGATAATCGGCAGAATAACGAACAGGAGCGGAGTCGTATAAAGGGCTGATATACTCATGATGACATGTCCAATATGCCATCGTAACACGGTGAATTTTTTCGGAGCAAACTCATATAAATGTTCGACTTGTGGTATAGTTGCTGAAGATTTAATTACAGACAAACGACAACTTAGACAGCAAGCTCATGATTCGTGGGATGAGGAATATGGACCTATACTATTCGGTTTTGATTCAAGTCCGGATGAGTTTAAGCGACTTATAAGAAAGTATCGTCCTTGGATGTTCGCATTTGTGATTTTTCTTGCAATTTTATTCTCAATTATATTTCGTTAGTACAAATAGCCAAAATGTTAGTGCAGCAAATTAAATGCGTCCAATGCGGTTCCAACAAAATCAATATGGTTGGTTCTGCTGTTTTCGAATGCAGCTCCTGCGGAACGCTTCTTAATGAGAAGGGCGAAGTGCCGAAGAAGTCTTCCCGTTCGGGGCGAATGAAGAATGCATACGATGAAGATCCGGAATTCCGAAACGGGAATAGTGGACAGCAAGCATCGGGAAATAAATCCGGCAGGATGTTCTTCTTGATCGCGGCGATCACCGGCGTAGTAGTCTTAATATTCTGGTTGTTCTCATTGAAATAGCTGACCATATTCATCGGTTGTCTGACTCAACACTTTCTTACTACCTTAGTTATTATGTCTCTCGAGAAAATTATCTGCACCCAATGTGGATCCAACCAAATCAAAGTTGTCAGCGCAACCGTTTTCGAATGCGAATCGTGCGGAACAATTCTGAAGGAAGAACAACCAAGTCCGGCACCGGTAAAAGAGAAACCCTTTCGATCCAAACGCGAGTTTCGCGCATTGGGCGAAGCAGATGATTCCGAATACTACGCTGAAGAAAGAACGGATGGATCCGTTGGTGAATCGGATACGGGCGCAACGAAGATGATTTTCTATATTCTTATCGTTACAATCATCGGTGGATGGATTGCGTACATGTTACTTACGTGAAAATACATCTGTTGTATGTTGGCCGCTGATTACGCTGATTGCGCAGATGGTTTTCCCAAAAAGAAATTTTTAATTGATTTATCCGTTAGCGGATTGATCAGGGCGATGGTACTTGCGCTGATCAATTCTGCGATGTTAAGCATGGGATATCTCCATTTTTAATCAATCGAATCGACGTATTTCGGTTGAATTCGCATAATTGTGGAGTGATCTACTGGTTTTTGTATCTTAGGTATCCTCTTCTGCCACCGTGAAACGGATACTCCGATATCTTCTTATCATTTTATTCGTTGTCTGCATACAGACAGCTTGCTCGCTCATTCTTGTGCGCGACTCGCATGGAGATATGCACATGCGGAATGCAAAAGCGTTGGTGGAAGAAAAGGCTCCTTCGCTTTACGAAATTTATAACGGAACTTTTCTCGGGAATGAATCGCGCAACTGGTACGGAAATTATTGCGGAGATTCCCTCAACCTGAAATGGAAATTATTTCTCGGTTCGGGAAAAACAATTGTGACTGCGGAAGCCGGAGTAGAAGTATGGTCGGGAGCAGGTTGGACGGGTCAGCCGCTGATCACTAAAGAAAATGGAGTGGAATATATTTACCAGGGCGCATACGATCATCACCTCAAGAAAATATCACTCGACTCCGGAAAACTGGTGTGGCAATATGAGTTCGATGATATTCTGAAAGGCACAGGAACAATTTTGCTCAATGAGAATGCAAGCGATTCCATGAATCGCCTGATGATTTTCCAGGGAAGCCGTAAAGGATTTCAGTATAACGTAAGCGACACAAGTGTTGCGAGCTTCCGTGGAGTTTCCTGTCTCACGGGAAAAGAACAGTGGCGCATGCCCATGAAACATACTGCATGCTATAGCAGTGATGTAGATGCTTCTGCATTGTTTGTGAACGGCACAGGTTACATAGGATTAGAGAACGGATATTTTGTTTCGTTTGATCCGGAAAAAAGAACAACGTGGACGGATACTTCTTCACGACCGATCGTTTTCACCAGCGATTTACTCTATACGGATGCCGATCACGCAGCTCATGGAGGAAATCTCGTTACTGAAGCTTCACCAACACTTCTCGATAATCATATTTATATCTCTTCCGGTTGCGGTCACATCTTTGGTTACAATCTCGAAACGAAAGAAATTGACTGGGACCTTGACATTAAAGCTGATCTCGACGGAACTCCTGTGGTGACGAACGATCATTGTCTCCTCATAGCGATTGAGAAAGAATATATTCCGGGGCATGGAGGCGTGATGAAAATAAATCCTTCGCGCGAGCCGGAAAATTGCATCGATTGGTTTTATCCTACGGGTGACCGGCATTTCTCATCATGGATCGGTGGTGTAATCGGAAGTGCAACCGTTAACGATAATTACCGTAATGAAAATGATCCGTATCTCGCTGCGTTCACCGGCATTGATGGAATTCTGACTGTTGTTGATTACATGCACACAACCGGAGAAAAAGTCGTAGGTCCCGATGGTGTAACGCAATACGAAACTCCGCGAGTTCATTTTTCGAAAGACATCGGTCCTGCAATTTCAACTCCAATTTTCACAAGTGGACATCTTGTTGCCGCCAATTACACGGGTGTATTCATTTTCCGTCAGGACAGCAATTGGAATTACACGCAGTCGGCGTTTCAGCCCGGAATGTTCGAGGCTTCACCGATCTCGCACAACGGAAATGTGATCATTGCATCGCGAGATGGATATTTATATTGTTACGGATCATCTGAAGAACCGATTGCCGATGCACCGAAGATAAAAGTGGCACCTCAACCGATTGATATTGCCGTGAATGTTCCTCCGGTGAAAACAGTTGTGAAACATGCGGGAGCAAAAGATCCGCACGATAAAGTGAAAACCATTCCGGATTCCCCGTCCGACCAAGTCATCCGGGTGGAAATCACGAAATACATCGCTAAAAATCTTTCTCATGATCTGCATGCAGCGCCTTCATTCGGAAAAACGAAACCTGCGGAGCCGATTACCGCTGTTGTGACTAAACCGGGAGTTGTAGCACCGATTGTTTCAACCGGCAATTGTTACCTGATCGCCGGTGTGTTTAAGAGCGAGGAGAATGCAATAAACTACACCGCGAAATGGAAGAAGCGAGGATATCCGGCAGAGATGATCACACAACCAAATGGTATGCACTATGTTGCTATTATGCGTGGAGAATCTGAGCAGTCGCTTCTCGAAAAACGAAAAACAATTGAACTCGGAAAAGACCCATTACCGTGGGTTTGGATGCCGCAGGAATGATGGAACTGAAATAAGATGCGATTACACGGTTTTCAATACTTATTCGGAGTAACAGTCATTTCGATATTTACTTATAGCTGTTCACCTTCTTCG
>JGI24806J26614_1000721_pt1 | contig 10951 bp, 11 predicted proteins | sample Kansoi200umMDA_FD_26614 | JGI IMG/M metagenome (IMG submission 26614)
CAAATAAGGACTTTAAATAAGCAAATTCACTTCTTACTAAATCTTTATTCTCGCTTAAGGAAGCCATTCCCATCAGTCCAGCAATATTTACATTTTTTAGGGCATTCAACCGCCGAACAACCTTCAATAACCGATTATTTATTACCAACGATCAATCACCCTTATTTACAACGCCCATGAGCATCAATATTGAAAAGTACAAATCGTTGAGGAAGGAATTAAATGGAAAGGCCACACTGGTTGCTGTTTCCAAAACCAAGCCAATTGAAGATATACAGGCGCTGTATGATTTGGGACAGCGTGATTTTGGCGAAAATTATGTGCAGGAACTGGTAGACAAAGAACGGGTATTGCCAAAGGATATACGCTGGCACTTTATCGGGCACCTTCAAAGCAATAAAATAAAATACATTGCTCCTTTTATACATTTGATCCACGGCGCGGATAGCCTGGCATTGCTAAAAGAGATCAATAAACATGGCTTGAAAAATAACAGGGTGATTGATTGTTTATTGCAGGTGCATATTGCAAAAGAAGAAACAAAGTTCGGATTTAGCGGGATCGAACTAGACCAGTTAGGCGGGCCGGCCATTGGCGGGATAAATGACCTAAAAAATGTAAATATTGCTGGACTGATGGGAATGGCTTCCTTAAGCGAGAATAAAGATTTAGTAAGAAGTGAATTTGCTTATTTAAAGTCCTTATTTGATTCAAACGCTCAATTATTTTTTGCTGGCCGTGCCGACAGGATGGCCAGCTTACCTGTTTTGAGCATGGGGATGAGCGGCGACTATACGATTGCACTGGAAGAGGGCAGCAATATGGTACGCATCGGGAGTTTACTTTTTGGAGAAAGAAATTATAATAAATGATGCCGCAGTGAATTATCATGCTGTGCATTGACGCCTTTGCCGCCGGTGTTATTGTTGCCATTGTTGGTGGAGGCGGATTACTCCAAACGCCTGCCCTGCTAATGGCTTTGCTTAAATATCCTGTTGCTACTTTATTAGGTGCAATAATATATTTTTTAAGCCACGATAGATGAAATAGGAACCATCCGTTTATACACTTTAAACAGGCACATGAAAAAGGTTATCATCATTGGCGCCACTTCGGGCATTGGAAGAGCCATGGCAATATTATACGCGCAAAATAATTGGCGGGTGGGCGTTACGGGAAGAAGAAAAGCCCTGCTCGATGATTTACAAATGGAATTTCCCGCGAATATCATAACGGCTTCTTTCGATGTAACCAGTGAAGACAATATAAATTCCCTGAAAAATTTAATACAACAGCTTGGCGGCCTGGACCTGTTGGTATATAATAGTGGCTATGGTGAAATTTCTGAAAACCTGGATTGGCAAATTGATAAAGAAACCAACAGCATCAATGTGAACGGCTTTGCGGAAATAGTGAATTTTGCTTTTAATTATTTCCTTTCTGAAGGCAGGGGGCATATAGCGGCTATCTCCTCAATAGCAGCCACCCGGGGCAGCAGCTTTGCACCTGCCTACAGTGCCAGTAAAGCTTACATGAGCAATTATATGGAAGGGCTATATTTGAAAGCTTACCGGTTAAAAAAACCAGTTTATATTACAGATATCCAGCCCGGGTTTGTAAAAACCCAAATGGCAAAATCCGAAAAACAGTTTTGGGTTGCACCTGCAGGCAAAGCTGCTCAGCAGATATGTACGGCCATTGCCAATAAAAAACGCAGGGCCTATATCACCCGAAGATGGTGGCTGATCTCCAAACTAATGAAAGTTATTCCTATGTTCATTTACCGGAAAATAGGTTGAAAATCAAATTGCCAATTTGCCCAATTGCCGGCTTGCCGATGGTAACAACCTTATTAAAAACTGTGATGAGATCCTTATAGCAATGCGGCTGATCTTTCGCGCTGGTGCGTGGTTGGCCGTATGTAAGCTGGCAATATTTTGTTAAAGCTTTAACACCATTTACATATTTTGGCATAGTATTGCATCGTTTGCATTTAATCAAATAACTTTGATATGAACTATAATGCGACTATGCAGGCAACATTTGAAACAGAAAAAAATAAAAAGGCATTTTTTTATACTGCTACGATCTGTGCTATATTGCTACTATTAGCTTACATAATTACATGGCCAATACTTCAGCCACCTCCCCCGCTGATCATGACACAGGACCTTTTGGAAATAAACCTTGGTAATAATGAAGAAGGGTGGGGCGAGGAGCAACCGCGGATAAAAGGTGAAAGGGCGCCCGCCAGGGAAGCCGCAGTTCAGCCACAAAAAACTGCGGCTGGAAAGGAGGAACCCGCTAAAGATATACAACCCGATGAAAACGCCGAAGAGGATGCCGCACCCGTAATCAAGCCGGAGAAAGCGACACCTAAAGCAACCAATATAGCCACACAGCCCGTTACCAAAACCGTAAAAACGGATAATACTTCAGCCGTTGTAGCCCCGCCTTCACCTAAACCGCAAAAACCAAAAATTACTTATAATGGTCCGGGTAACGGTACAGGGAATGGTGCAACGGAAGACAATGGTTACCGTTACCAGGGCAACAAACCCGGAGGTAAAGGCGATGCGGGCGACCCCACCGGTAAGGCGGATAGTTATGGCAGCACTCCGGGAGGCAAAAGCGGAGGGCCACGAGTGATAGGCAATAGGAAAATAATCAAGTACTACTCTTTTACGGGCGACCTTGATAAAGCTACGGTGTACGCAACGGTAAGAGTATCCCCTTCCGGCACCGGCACTTTTACAGGCTTTGGCAAAAATTCCACCACGCGGGCACAGGCCTATGCCAATGCAATAATACAATATTTAAGGAACGTCCAATTCGATAAATCGAATGATGAAAGTATCGTAACGGTGCAATTTAATTTTAATGTGCAGTAAGCGTGCAGCAGGCATAATGCTTACGTTTTTACAGGTTATTTTTCACCCTGTTTATCCCCCTGGAATATCCCCGCCTTTTAAATTAGCTTATTCTAAATTTACAAATTTCCTGCCTTAAGGACTGCCCTCAATCTTGCAGCCCGGTAAACCACATACGTATACCTTCAACCCCAAACCTTACTATATTTGTTGTCATGACCTACCAACAAACGATGGATTACCTGTACGCTCACCTGCCGATGTTCAGCCGTATAGGCGCCGCTGCTTACAAAGAAGACCTGCACAATACCATCACCTTATGCAATGCACTGGACAACCCCCAAAAAAAATTTAAAAGCATACATATTGCGGGTACAAACGGCAAAGGCAGCACGAGCCATATGCTGGCAGCCATATTACAACAGGCAGGCTATAAAACTGGTTTGTATACCTCCCCCCACTTAAAGGATTTCAGGGAACGGATCAAGATAAACGGGGCAATGGTAAGCGAAGCGTTTATTATTGATTTCGTGCAACGCACCAAAACTTTATCAGAAGAAATACAACCTTCATTTTTTGAATTAACGGTGGTGATGGCATTTGAGTATTTTGCCAGGCAGGAAGTAGACATTGCCGTTATTGAAACAGGGTTAGGAGGAAGATTGGATAGTACAAATATTATTACGCCTGTGTTATCCATCATTACCAATATCGGTTACGACCACATGAATATTTTAGGTGACACGCTCGAAAAGATCGCATATGAAAAAGCAGGTATCATAAAGCCATTTGTGCCCGTCGTAATTGGCGAATATATGGATGAAACAAAACCTGTATTTGTCAGCAAGGCTGCTGCCTGCAATGCTCCCATCCATTTTGCCCAACATGAAAACGAAGTTACCCATATCCATTCCGCTACGCGGCAATTGCAATGTGAGGTAAAAAGGATGGGACATGAGGACACAGAACATTTTTCATTAGACCTGAACGGGTTATACCAAATAAAAAACTTGCGGACCGTTTTGTGTGCAGAAGATATCCTGGTAAAGCAAGGTTTTATCATTGACAATAGAACTGAAAAGTTCGCTTTGTNGAATGTTAAAAAATTAACCGGCCTGCACGGGAGATGGGATGTAATATCGGAAAGCCCGCTGGTTGTCTTGGACGTCGCGCATAATGAGGATGGGATCAGGCAGGTGCTATACCAGGCAGCACATTACGGGCAGGTGCCAAAGGAGGGAATCATTAGCAGTAACCTGCATTTTGTTATGGGAGTAGTAAAAGATAAAGAGGTTTCAAAAATTTTATCTCTTTTACCAAAAGATGCGCAATATTATTTTACTGCTGCGCATATTCCAAGGGCCCTGTCGGCGAATGACCTGATGGTAAAAGCTGCGGAATATGGTTTAAAAGGGAATTCTTTTGAAGATGTAAATGAAGCGATCCGTTCCGCAAAACAACAAGCGGGACGGGACGGCCTGATCCTTGTTTTTGGAAGTGTATTTTTAGTTGGAGAGGTTGCTGGTTCAATTTAGTTACACGCCAGTAGCAGCTTTACATCGCGGTCAAAAAAATACGAGGCTGTTATTTTAAACATAGGATAAGTGTATCGGTAGCAGGCCCACACATTCGGCAGGCTACGCTTACCGGATTTAATATTTCCGCCTCTTTGATACATTCCGGCCGGTCAAAAATCGCGTGCTTCATCCAGCTTTTGAAAAGCATATACCAAACAACTCACATGCAGCGCCTGTACAATTTCATTTGCTGCGAGCATTTCCCTGACATCCTCCAATGGCACCTGCAATACTTCAATTTCTTCGTTGTGATCTAAACTTTGTGTCCTAATTTTTTTGCCGCCCCGTGCGAGATACAAATAAGTATAACCGGACAAAACACCGGGATTAGCCGCAACCTTTCCCAGGTATTCGATGGAAGAAAATTCGTGCCCTGTTTCTTCCAGCAGCTCCCGGCCTATCGCCCTGGATGGCTCCTCCCCTTTATCGACGAAGCCACCCGGCAATTCTAAAATAGTCTCCTCAACCGGATGACGGTATTGTTTTACCAGGATTGCCTTCCCGTCTTCAGTAATAGCCAACGCACAAACTGTTAAGGGCAGCTCTACTACATAATATGCTTCTACGATCTTTCCGTCCGGCATCTCACAAACATCTTTCCTGGCTGTGAAATATTGATGCCTGGAGATATATTCCGATGATAATGTTTTCCAGTTCATGATGGTTATTGATGGGGTGATCGTTGGTCGTGGAACGTTCCAGTGGCAGTACATTCATCAAATCACCAACATGCCAGCCACCCTAAGTAACAGCCTGTCAACGATTAACCTTCAAGCTTTACGTTAAACTTTCAACGCGCTTTACCTTACCATTTCATTCTTTCCCGCAAGGCCGTTACATGGGCCGTATGGTGTTTGCTGTGCCACGCATAACTACCCAGCAAAAACCATAGTGTCTGTTCCATTTTTTGTTCCGGGTGATAGACGGTCCGGCTCCAGTCATTGGTGGAAATTGCTTTTAGAACGGCAACCCATCTTGCGTGCAGCGCATGTAACAGCGTAAGTGAAATATTGATGGGCAAATCCTGCGTATCAGCTAAACCGGCCCAGGCGCCTTCATCATAAGGTTTAATGATGGGGTTATCTTCTGTAAGTCCGAGTTTAAAACGAATGTAAGCGTTCATGTGGCTGTCCGCCACATGATGTACCAATTGCTTTATCGTCCATCCATCCGGCCGGTAAGGGGTATTGACCTGGCGTTCGTTTAAATTTAGAATGGCATTTTCCAAATGCTGTGGTAAATAAGTAATATCAATCAACCATTCCTGCAATTGCTCTTCAGAAAATGGTTGTGGTATATATTTACCAATCGGATAACGGAGGTCTTCCATGGTTAATTTTATTTTGTTGCGTCTTTTTCAATGGCAGGCTTTATACCCATTAGTTCCATTTCAAAAATTAGTGTTGAGCCGCCTGGTATATCAGCCCCTGCGCCCCTGTCGCCATAACCCAGTTCGCTGGGAATATACACTTTAAATTTATCCCCGATATGCATTAACTGCAGTATCTCAGTCCAACCCTTTATCACTCCTGCTACGGGTATGGTCAGCGGTTCCCCGCGGTCGTAGGAATTATCAAATTTTTTACCATCTATCAAAGTGCCTGCATAATGCGCTACAACGGTATCCTGGAGTTTGGGTGTAGCTGAGCCGGTATCCCCTTTCTTCAATATTTCATATTGCAATCCATCCGGTAAAGTTATCACACCCTCTCTCTTCTTGTTTGTTGCTAAAAATGCATCCCCCTTCGCTTTTACAACCTCATTTTTTTTGGACATATTTAGTTGTATCGTTTGCTGGATACACATATTTGCCTGCTGGTCATCTAACAAAACCGGTTGCTTATTAAAGACATCATCCAGGGCCTTTTGCATTGCCCCATTACTGATCTTTTCAATCCCTTGCTGCTTTAAATTTTTTGCTATATTCAATCCAAGCGCATAACTGAATGAATCTGTTGAATTTTTTAATGCCACCGCAACTTTTGTGGCGGGCACTTTTGGTTTTACAGCCCCCGGTTTAGGCTTTACCTGGGCATGTAAGCTTACACCGGACATTGTTAATACACTAACTGCTAAAAAAAACTGCTTCATCTTTTTGTTTTGTTTTAATATTGATATTTAGAATTATTCGTCTCTCATTTCTTTACCCGTAAGATGTATAAATACATCTTCGAGGTTAGCCGACTTTACCGGCTTAGGTTTTTCAAAACCGGAAGCTACCAGGTCATCGATCATCTTATCCGGCGACGCCAGCGCTATGATCTTACCTTCATCCATTATGGCGATACGGTCACACAGTTGCTCGGCTTCATCCATGTAATGCGTGGTAATGATCACCGTAGTGCCTTTTTCCCTGATACCTTTGATCAGTTCCCACAAATTTCTACGGGCCTGCGGATCAAGCCCGGTGGTTGGTTCATCCAAAAAAACTATTTTTGGCTTGTTGATAAGCGTGGTAGCAATCGAAAATCTTTGTTTCTGCCCGCCACTCATTTCCTTATATTTATTTTTGGCCTTGTCGGACAGGTTAACCAGCTTTAATAATTCCATTGGTTCTACTGACTGGTTGTATAATCCAGAGAATAAGGCTATCAGTTCCAATAAATTAAGTCCGGGATAAAAACCGGAAGTCTGCAATTGAACGCCGATTATTTTCTTTATCCCTTCCGGTTCCCTGTCAAGGTTTAGCCCGTTAACCATTATCTCACCACTTGTCTTTTGCCGCAAGGTTTCTATAATCTCCAGGGTAGTTGATTTGCCTGCGCCATTGGGACCAAGCAAGCCAAATATCTCCCCCTCAAAAACATCAAATGAAATCCCTTTTACCGCTTCAAAAGAACCGTAATTCTTTTTTAAATTTTTTACCGAGATAATTGTGTTTTGCATGCGTATTTCTTAAGAGCGCTCTAACCCGGCAATGCCGGAATTATAATAAAAGTTCTATCATAGTACAGTGTTGTAATGGCTGCCCGTAAATGCCAGCACAACTAATATCATGCCGCAGTAGGCCTGCAAACCGGTTATTAGCAAAAACATTAGCCTCTTAAAATCCCTTCCGGCACATTAACACTACGTGCGTTTCAAAAATATATGCCAGCCCTGCTTACTTACTCCTGCATTTTACCTTTTCCGGGGCCAGCCCCATATCCCGTAAGCACCCCGAAAATTCTCCTGTAGCAGTGGGAATATGGCTCATTTGCTAAATCGTACACTCATTCAGCGGGTGAACCTGTGATCAATATCCATACTTAATTTCAGATTGCAGAATATAGAAATTAGATTTGCGGTTCAAATGTAGTAAGATTATCAAACATGGTAGTTCATTTTATGAGTAAGAAGGAGGATCAGGAACTAAAAGTAAGAATTGCGTGGCGGCTGTATTGATTATTTACAATTTTGATGCGTACTGACCCGGGCTGGCAGTCTTAAAGATCCAATGCTAAAAAATTCACAATTCTTTTTTTTATTTTTAACTGGCCCTTGTATTATTAAATTCTAAATTAATTAAATGAAGGTATTTAAGTTTGGCGGGGCGAGTATTAACAGCATAGAAAGAATTCAGGATGTTGCAAAAATTATCCGGTCATACAAAGGGGAAAAGCTACTGATCATCATCTCAGCGATGGGCAAGGTCACCAATGCACTGGAGAAAGTAGCCCATGCTTTTTATTCGGGGGATAAAGAAGAAGCGCTTTTATTGTTCCGGCAGATAAAAGAAGAGCATATGGCGATTGCGGAACAATTAACCGGTCAACCCGCTCCCGGTCTAACGGATATATTTACTGAAGTAGAATGGCTGCTCCACGATAAGCCGCTAAGGGATTTTGATTATTATTATGATCAGATCGTATGTTCCGGAGAATTGCTGAGTACGGCTATCGTAAGTAATTACCTTAATATCGTTGAAATTAACAACCAATGGATCGACGTACGGGATATTATAAGAACCGATGATAATTTCAGGGACGGCAATATTGACTGGAATTTTACGCAACAGCAGGTGAACGGTATGGTCCTTCCCCTGTTCGGTAAAACAGATATCCTGGTTACCCAGGGATTTATAGGTGCTACCGATGAAAATGAAAGCACTACGCTGGGCAGGGAGGGCAGCGATTTTAGCGCCGCGATCTTTGCCAATATGCTGGATGCGGAAAGCCAAACCATCTGGAAAGATGTGGAAGGGGTAATGAATGCTGACCCAAAGCAATTTCCGGATGCCCAATTCATTGGCAGGTTGAGTTATACCGAGGTAATTGAGATGGCTTATTACGGGGCACAGGTAATTCATCCCAAAACTATAAAGCCCTTACAGAACAAAAGCATTCCTTTACATGTCCGGTGCTTTTTAAAACCTGAACTGCCCGGAACCATCATCAGCAACCAGCCTGTTCATCAATTGCCCCCCATTATCGTTGTGAAAAATAACCAGGTGCTGATGCAATTGAGCTCACGCGATTTTTCTTTTGTAGAAGACGTACTGGCGGGTAAACTGCACGAGTTATTTGTGAATAGTAAGATAAGGCCCAATCTTTCACAGAATGGAGCCATCAGCTTGCTGTGTTGCTTTGACGACAGCCCCGCAAAAATTGAAAAGCTGGCGTTGGCCGCGAGCGAATTTTTTGATGTGCTGATAGAAAAGGATTGTATGCTGTTAACGATCCGGCATTATAATGACGCGATCATACAAAAATTAGCCTACGGAAGGACTCAATTACTGAGTCAAAAAACCAGGGAGACGATACAGGTATTATTAAAAGACAGCGTTGTCTAATTTATAATGTACTGCCCTTTCTTATTAACAAGAATAACGGGTAATTGCTTTTTTGCTTCGAAATAATCGAAGGCTCCTTTCAATGTGGTGGCAAAAGCCTGCAGTGACTGATTTTCTTTCGTTGCCTGGCTAAGGTATTCCAAAGATTTTTTCACATTATATTTTATGGGATATACATGTACGGGAATAAAATCCTGCCCCAGTTCTTTAACCTGCGTTGCCATTACATACAATTCTTCAATTGGAAAATCAGTGATTGGGATACAGCCCGTAGATACGCAGCTTCCATGGATATATATACTATTGCCGGGGCGCAAAGAATCGCTTAACAACTTGTCCGAGGCATTGGGATAATTCAATCCCAATGCTAAATGGTAATTGCTATTGGGGTTAAACTCATTGATATAATAAAATCCTTCGGGTACCTGGTAATCTCCTTCCATACGCTTCGGGCCCATTGTTCCGCTTTGCATACAAACCTTATAGGTTTTAAATAATTTGAATGCAGTTTTGGCATCCTCCTTCACCCATATTTCCAACTGCCGGTCAAACTTAAAGCTTCGCAGGTACAACTGCTCTGGTGGCCATTGGAGCTTTTTTTCTTCAAATTGCTTTCTGAGCGAATCTTCTATCTTACTAAATAATTCAGGTGATTTACCGGATGATTTTGCATAATTGATATATGCAGTTTGTGAAAACAAAATACCGGTAGCAATAAATAAAAAAATACCTGTAAGAAAAAAATGTAAGACCCGGTTGCTCATTGATAATAAATTGGAGTATTAGTTGATAAACGTAAAAATAACAATTTTATTGAAGTTTGATTTGTTAAAAGCTCGAAGATTAAAAAAATTACTGGCATATCTTTAAAAACTGTTAAAGTAAATTCTATCACTAATGATTCAATTATTTGGATTTGAGAAGCATGCCGGACCCAACCGCAACCAGCTATCCCGGGATATGGAGTATGTTCCTGCTTCTGGTATGGAAACATCATGAAAATTGATCCCTTCATTTAGCCTGGGTGTACTTATTTTGCCACTTCTTATTTTGGTCCCCTTTATTTTTTATAATAATTCTCAACAAGGTGGACCGCATCATTCCATTCCTTAGTGATGATGAACCATTGAAAAGATAATTTGAGCCTGGATCGCTTTAATAATTTGCGGGATGTTGTTCTCATACGCTTTTACGATTTGCAGCATTTCAATTCCCGGGGCCGCCCGGATAAGGGATGGGACGTTGATGCCTGTACGGAATACACATCAATTAAATAAGAGCCGAAAACCTGAAAAAAAAAGGCTTTTAAAATGACCCGTCCAACCGGTGTCAACCATTATAAATTACCCCTTGCATCCTGTTCCCTTTCCAATGCCTCGAAGAGAGCTTTAAAATTTCCTTTGCCAAAGCTCCTGGCACCTTTACGCTGAATGATCTCAAAAAAAAGGGTTGGCCGGTCCTGCAACGGCTTACTGAAAATTTGTAGCAAATACCCTTCTTCATCCCTGTCTATCAATATCCCTAATTTACGTAATGGCTCAAGGTCCTCATCGATGCTACCAACCCTGTCCAGCACTTCGGCGTAATAACTTCCGGGGATCTTTAAAAATTCGATCCCACGCTTCTGGAGCTCAGATACTGTTTTTATGATGTCTGCGGTAGCGATCGCTACATGCTGAACGCCCGGGCCATTATAAAAATCAAGGTATTCCTCCACCTGGCTTTTCTTTTTT
>JGI24806J26614_1000722_pt1 | contig 10943 bp, 12 predicted proteins | sample Kansoi200umMDA_FD_26614 | JGI IMG/M metagenome (IMG submission 26614)
CGGCTTGCCAGGTCGACCTCGTTCGCCCTTTTCACAAACTACTGAACAAGAACTAGAGCTGGAGCTACTACATTTCTTTTCACAACGTCCCATTTTATTTTTTATTAATGTGGGAAAAACTATTTTGAAATTTTTATTTTTATAATTCTTTTACATTTTCAAGTTTTTAACCAAAAATTAAAGAATCAGCTATATATAAATATTATCTTCTATCACAAGGCACTTCTCTATCTTTCTCAATTCGTGGAATATCATCCATAGACAAATTTGCCCCGTCATAAGTTACAGATCTTGTTATCGATTTTCTTATTTCGGGAGTATAAGTTTTCGATTCGATTTTTCTCGAAACTAAGGGAGTATATTCTACAGTTTCTGTATACTTGGGAGCTTTCACAATTTTGTTAGGTAGAGAAACAGGAGGTGTATGAACATGTGTAATTACAGGTGCTGGAGTACTTATAATAACGGCGGGTTGTTTAATATTATGAACATGTTTATTTACAGTAATGTTTTTAGGTTGAGAAGCTATTCTACTTTGCTTAAACCAATCAAATCCTACAATAAAAGCCATTACTAATAAAATTCCAAGAAGGATAAGAATAACAGTTATAATAATCCAATTTGAAGATGTTGTGTTAGTTTTACATCCTGGACAATTTGGAAAACATCTCGGATCAGCACAATTTAGTTGTCCTCCTGCACATCCAACGCAATTCCCTGAAGGGCAGTTAATTGAATCACACGGATTAGAAGACATAAATATTTATTTATAGATAAATATTTTTTATTTGTTTACTCGTCCCATTCCCATGTATGTTTGTAAGCTGAAAGTCTTGCACCTTCACAAACTTTAGCAATGTTAGTTGCGGAATAAGAATAATCTCTTTCTCCCTCGGGAACTTCAGAAACATATTTATACAATTCTCTTAAATACAAAGTGGCAGCCTTGAGACTTTCATGCTTCGTAATCAATCCTGTTTCGATACTCTTACCAATTACTCCCTTCTTTAGCGAATAAAGACTATTCTCAGACGGAGAAACCCATTCAAGATTCCACAAAGCGTAATTTCCCTTATCTTCGTCTTTATGATGAACCATCCAATATTCGGCGGTCCTTCCGGGAACAAAGAATAAAGCTAATAATTTATGGATGGAAATTTTCAGTCTGGTTCCATTACGTCTTAATGTTACTTTAACGTAAGAATTTGGAGTTTCTCTGATATTTTTGAGAATTTGATTGTGATAATCTTTATGAACAACAACCCCAGAACTATATAGGATATGACCTGGGAAATCCAAATCAATATCCTCGTCTTTCATTACTACGACGGCTTCCATTTCTCCCTCTTCAGGCTCATAATGTACATAGGACCATACAGATTCTAAAGCCGTTGATTCATCCCGAGCCCATTTTCTTATCAAATGCGGAGATACTTTTAGACCTGTTTCTTCCTCTAAATCTCGTTGGACTTCTCTCGCGGAAATATATTCTTTAACTTCACCATTTCTTTCACGTAAAACGTGTTTCCCCTCAACGATTCTATCTTCTCTAATTGTTCTTGGTTTTTCAAAATTCTCCTCCGGAAATGTTTCTTTCAAGAGTTTCAACACACCACGGTTTCTTCCTCCAACATGAACACATCTCTGCCCATCCGCATTCTTGTGTTCGTTCAAATAAACTGCGTATCCTTTCTTAAAAGAAATAGCTCTTCCTGTCAATTTATTCATTCGAAATTGTTTTGCATCCGGAACCATTCTCCAAATTCTATAATCCAATACTACTGGTTCATACCACCACATTAAATTACTGTAATGATCATTATATTCTCCTTTTTCATTCTTTGTATTATCTTTTCTAACTACATATTTATACTTGCGATTTTCCGGTTTACCGATGTATGCTAAAGCTACTAATTTTATCACTTCTACTCCAACATTTTTAATCGTTACGGCCATATTTTTTGATTCTGCGATGTATGGCTCTAACTTCTTTCCACCCTTTTTGAAGGTAAGCAGATTATTCTCATAAATATACACATTCGGATATAAATCTACAAGACGACGTCTTATAATGCCATTAACCGAATTTTCTGTGTAATGTTGTTCTATCAAAACAATTTCTTTCTCTGAATCCTCATTTTCACTCTCACTCGAAGAAATTTCTTCTGATTCTTCGTTTCTCTCATTCTCACTTTCACTTTCAACCGAAGAGATTTCTTCCTCTCCTTTTCGATCCCATATGAGATCTTCAATAGTAGAGTTTGCTATATCTAACCCTTCTCTTCTGAATTTTAAATCTCCCTTATCGTCTAAAGGACGACCAAAATATGTTAAAGCCGCCAATTCAATAACAAGAACTCTCCCATTTTTCCCTTCATCTGAAGTAATCCTCACTTTCTCTTTCTCGACAGCTGCTAGCTGATTAGTCGAAAAATTAAACACTTGGAAAGCTCCATTTATTAATTGGCCTTTATATCCCGGAACTGAACGGATATCTTCAAGATGTTTTAACATCTTTTTGTTCTTATATAGGTCGTTATCGCTTACATATTGATCTATTAGATCTTTAAACAAGGAAATTTTCTTCCCCCTCTTGTCTTCTTCATCTTCATAGCGCTTAGGCATCTTTATTATTTAAATTCCCTATTTTTAGATCATTTTTCATTCATTTTTATTTGATCATTTTCATCAAATAAATTATGTTAAACTGGATATTTGTCTCCCGGAACCCATTCTAGGTTACTAGCGCGATTGTTATTTTTATCTCCATCCTTATGTCGAACTTTTGTGTAACCATGTGGGTTCGGAATGAAGGTTGATGCTACTAATTCGTGAAGATAATTATCTCTTAAAACATTGTTATTATCTCGCAAAACAGCTTTATGATAACCTTCTGCATCTACGTAAATATGTGAACCATCTTCTTGAGGTACATTTGTGACGAGGCGTCCTCTTTCTACCTCTTCATTAACACGTCTCCCGTTCCCACATTTCGTATTCTTTCGCATTTTTCTTTGATAAAAATGAATTTCTTAATCATTTTTATTGATTTTAAATTTTGAGTAAAGCTTCTGATAATGTATAATGCGAGAATGAATATGGACGATGAGGAGAGATCTCGTTTAGTGTTTAAGGAGACGGAAGAGCTACAACAACTGCTACTGCAAAAATCCAAGACACAAGAATCTAAATCTAACATTTTTCACTGTATAAACACTATCTTAAACATCTTAATTATAGCACTGTCCCTGGTTTCTTCAGTGTTAACAGGTATAGATAGTCCTGAAATGAGAATACCTGTAATTGTCTTTACGGCATTAATTTTCGCCATCTCGACAACTATACAAACAATGAGACTGGGACCAAGAGGATACAACTATAGACAAGGAAGCATAAGGTTGAAGAGAATCTTAGGCCAAGTGAGAGATATCCTTTACATGTTTCACACCTATACAACAGAACAAGTACTCACCTTCCTCAGTAGCTTCCGAACAGAAATAGACGAAATAGACCTCGATCTCTACCAGAACTCTATCGTTTCAGGAGGTGAAATGCACATACCACCTTCTCAAAATTCACACGATTCCGAATCTCACATTCACATACATATAGAAAATGGGAAAGAGAATAATAAAGAAAGTGGGAAGGGAGATGAAAGAGATGAGAAAAATGATAATGAGAAGAAAATGGTTCGCAGTACATCTCTCCCCACAAATAAGGCAGAAAAAGAAGAATTAAGGAGAGTAGACTCAGAACCTATAATAAAAAATTCCCCTTTATTTGCTTCTAAAGATTCCAGTCCTAAAATGTTGAGAAAATCTATTAAAGATTTCAATGATATTTTATAAGAATAAGTGCTTAAATTTCTTCCATTTTCGAAATGAAACAAAAGAATTTTTTCAATATGAAAAGAAGAAGTTCAAAAATTTTCTATAATATAATACTTATAGAAAGTTATCTTCCATTAAACATACGAAAGTGTATTCAAGAATCTAACATCGGAAACTCTTGTTCAGCCATTTCGATGTTAAAGTCTCGAGTGAATACGATAGAGTCGTCATCACTATCATCTTCACTATCAACACGCTCACTTATACCCTCATTTTCAACATCTCCAGCTTCATCATCTTTCTTTTTGTAATCATACGGCATAGCGTAGGCAGATAGAAGGCGAGAACAGGCTAACATTCCGCTGTTGAAACCATGCTGCCAGTCTCCTTCTTCTGATTGTAACTTTTCTAATTCTCCCGGATATTTGGCTACTAATTTGTTGAAAGTTTTCCGAATATCGGGTCTTGCTTTCATTAGCGCTTCATCCCTACGCGCCATCCAAACCAAATCGAAATATTTCTCCATGATCTGTGAAATTCGGTCCGCAATACCTTTCTCCCTCTTCACTTTCTTCTCCAATTCAGATAGCAACTCTAACTCTTGTTCCTCATTCAGCATCGACAAAATAGTCAATAGTATTTAGTGACTTCATTTTTTCACATTCAAATTTATTCAAATCTCACTTTTTGGAAATTAGATTTTAGAGTTTTGAAAAATATCAAAAATAAGATAATTGATATTTTACTTTAACATAAGAAGAAAGTGCTTAAAAGTTTCTTCCATTAAACGTAAGAAGTGGTTTGTGAAGTGTAACTCGAAAGCAAAAAAAATTAGAAAATGAATTGAAATTACGAAATCAAAAGTTAAAAGATGGAACACAAACACATGAAAATTATAGGAGTGTTTCTCATAATTAGTGTTGTAACTATCTCAATATTATATGATTACTATACGCTGACACATGCAAGTTTGGATATTCGTATGGGGTTAAAAGTAACTCCTGTAATTTGTAATATGGTGTATATAGCAATCTACTTTCTGATATATCGTGTAACGATTTATTCTGCCTTTATGTTAGGTGCTTTATTTCTGTGCATGTTGGGAGATATATTCATTGTGCTGTATGACCCTGCGGTAGAAAATGCCATGGACAATAAGATGTTGTATTTTATCGTAGGAGGAGCATTCTTCTTTGTAGCACGACTATTATTCATTGTCATATTTGCACTGAAACCATATTCTAGAATCTCAATCATCCGTCATCACAGAGGCAGAGTAATACTATCTCATATTCTCTTTACCCTTCCCTTTCTTATATTAGCTATTTTAAACCTTGCCCTTTCAAGATATTTTATAGATGTGGATGCGCAAGCTTATATTAGTTTTCCTACAGTAGCAGTATCTTTATATCTGTTTTTAGGATTTGGTTTGCCAATGTCATATGCTTTTCTGCGTATAGGAGCACTGGAAAATTGTGAGGTAATGGAATCCTTTTATTCTTGTTATTTTGGATTTGTAGGCATAACTATCTTTAACGTATCCGACATACTTTTACTTATGTGTATGTATACAGCCCTTCTCCCATCCTTTTGTTTTCTCATCAGCATCAACCTTTACTGGTTAGCCCTCCTTTTCCTCACCCTCTCTATCATCCGCACCCCATTCACCTCAACCGAAAAAGGTGAATTCGCCCTTCCCATTATGCAACAATTTTGATGAAGAATATTTTGAAAATTGAAACTCAAATTTCCAGTCTATAGTCAAATAGTTATAGAAAATATTGGGCCGAATAGAATCAGAAAGTGGTTTATCGAAAAATACATTTCAAAAAAAGAATTATTTTGACTTAAAGGAAAGAATATGATAGAAAAATGAATGACTTTTTCGGATCGAAGAAAAGTGGAAAACCTAAAGAATCTAGCAGTAAGAGTGCCAAATCTGACAAGGACACTAAAAATGTGAAAGATGGAAAAGGGGCGAAGGAAGGGAATAAGGAGAAAAGTGCATTAAAGTCGTCTCCAAAATCATCTCGTGGACCCACCTCTTCAAGAAAAAGTTCTAAAAGTGTGAAGACTCTACTCAAAACTCATAGAACAGGATCATCTAAAAGAGTAGATGATAAAAAGAAAGTTGACGACAGAAAGAGAGGAGATGATAAGAAGGATATAGAGGTAAAGAGAGTTGATAAGAAAAATGATGACAAGAGAATTGAGGATAAACCGATTTTGAAGAAAGAAGAACCTATACCATCAAAGGAAACAACCGAAGAGACTACAACTGTAACAAGCTCAGTAGAGGAGAATAAGGTAATTGTTGTTGGAACTTTGGAACAATACAGCGATTTGAGGAATTCGGGATTGGTAGTAGTTGATTTTAATACTACATGGTGTGGTCCTTGTAAATCATTTGCTCCTCTATTTGAAGAAATTGCATCCCGATATCCTGGCGTAGTATTTCTCTCAGTAGATGCGGAAAAAATCGAACACAAAGATTGCGAATCTGTATCTAAAGTTCCAACGTTTCGTGTGTTTCTTAACGGAGTAACCAAGAGAGAATTTTCTGGTATTGACAAAGAGAAGTTGGAAAGATATATCCAAAGATACCAAGTACAAATTCTCGTTAACGGAGATGTCCAAAAATCTTTTCCCGAATCCGTCAGGGAGAAAGTCATCACCTACATGAGTATGCTTCAACCCGAAGACGATTAATAAAATTAGTATATTTTTAATACTAATCTTTGTGACTCAAAGTGGTGACTATGTTATGACAAAATTAATATATTTTTGAGACTATGTTATGACAAAATTGGTGACTATGTTATGACAAAATTGAGACTATGTTATGACAAAATTGAGACTATGTTATGACAGAATGGTGACTATTCAACAATTTCTTATTTAATTTTTATTAAATAAGTTTCCATACTGCTAGAGCAGCAGTGATAAGTATCAGACAATCCATATCCATTTCGTCATTCAGACAAAGAAATAGCAATTCATATTTCATATTTTTACAGTATACATCAATTTTTTAAAGGCACCAAAGGAGGCAATTTAAATATCTTCTTTTCAACTTTTTCTTCAATAGCTATAACAGGTTGTTCCACAATTTTTTCTTCAACAACGTTTTCTTCGCCTTTTTGTATAGGTTCTTGAATAACATTTTCTTGAACAGATTTCTCTGCTTTTTCTTCAGCGATATTTCTCTCTTCGACAACATTCTCAACAATATTTCCCTCCTCTTTCTCTTCCGAGTTCGGTTCTTCAGATGAGGATGTGTCTTCTTCTTCTATGTAGTTGAGGATGAGGGGAAAACGCATACGTTTGGGGTTGACGGATTTGCCATTTTGTTCTGTAATTTCGTGGATTTGTATGGTAAGAGAATTGTCGGAATCTCGAGAAAATTCACCATAAGCATAATGTATGTCACCTCCTATTCTAAATTCAAAAGTAGCCTCATGTCCATTTCTATATCTACCACACGGCCTCTTCCCGAAAGGATATATCACCTCTCCCCAACTATTCAACTTCACAGTTTCCAAATCATAAAGCAGAAAGTTCTCAGAAGAAGTGACTGTTCTTTTTTCCGGAACGGGAGATGTGACTGTTTCTTCTTTTTGAATCGTTTCTTCTTGTTCATTTACAGTTTCAGCTACTTGGACGACAGAGGGAATCGTTCCTACAAGTTCTTGTTTCTTCGGTTCTTCTCTTTCGCTTATAGTTTCAGTTACTTGGACGACTGAGGGAATCGTTTCTATGAGTTCTTGTTTTCGTACTGGTTCTTCTCGTTCATTTACAACTTCTTCCCGTTTTTCAACAATAACTTCTTCTACCTTTTCTACGGGAGCGGAGGTTTCAGATACTTCCGGGATTTGTTCTTGAACTTCTTCCGGAAAAGAAACAACGATTTCATTCTCTTTTGTCTCATCTTTTGTCTCATCTTTTGTCTCATCTTTTGTCTCCTCTTTTGTCTCCTCTTGTTCGCTTTTCTCCCCTTTTCTCAGTTTCAGAGCTTGGGTGATGAGGGTGAGAATTTCTTTAGTGTAGGTTTTGTGGGTGACGAAATTTTGGTCTAGGTTGTTGTAGTGAGATATGAGTTGGGATAGTTTTCGATTGGTTTCTTCCAGTTCGTCTTTCACGGTTTGAAGTTCAAATTTAAGCCGAGAAATTTCTGTATGAGGCACTCCGTCTGAAGAATCCGAATCATCTTCACGTGTCACAAAATTTTCTGTTCTCTTTAAGCGAAAGGAAGAAGTATTATCATTCTCCTTCTCAGTCCAAAATCCACTTTTCTCTTGTTTTTTCACTACAGTCGTCTTCCCGATTTCCTTATCATGTTCGACAACTTTCACATTAGCTTTTTTCTGCACTTTAGAATTCTTATCTCTTTCGTGTTTATTTTCATGTTTATTGTCTCTTTCATGTTTATTTTCTCGTTCTCGTGAGGAAATTTTTTTATCGTTTCTATCGCTCTTCTCATTCCTATAGCGAGAAGTTCTTTTGTCCTCTTTCTTATCCCAAAAACTTAACATTTCTCTTATGCTTTTCTTTCCTTTAAATTGAACTTGATATTTTTCTAATGTCTTCCTTTAAATTGAACTTCTCAAAATGATTTAATTAACAAACATAAGAGAAAATAATGTATTGGAGTGAAGTAAAATTATTATTAAGATATTTGATATACAATTGTGACGATCCTAAAACGTATATTTCTTTAGCATTAACATGTAAGTATGCTTCTGAACTTGCAAGGTATTATGCACCTATGAAGATGAGAGAATTTTCTAGATCTTTAATCATGCATGATAGGGTTTTTAAAATTTACCAAATGGCAATGTTTTAAACTCCACTATTAATAAGGGGAAAATTGTTGAGTATTTTATAAAAAATGGTCTCTTTTACTCGATGAAAAAAGTACAAGACAAATATCAATGGAGAAGTCATACAAATTGTATACAGTATTTCAAAAATGACAGGCTTTACATTGCCGTAAAGACTGCAATAGCCATATCCATATACAAAAATTCTGATTTTTACTCTCGTTTTATGTGTGGTAGGTGTGAATATTGTAAACTTTGTCATCATTTTGAATTCCGCAAACGTGAAGGAGATGTTGTATATTATTTTTCCTCATATTGTGGGATGAGATTTAGGCTTTATAAAAGTGACAGAGAATACCAGATACACCGAAAGAGGCGGAAAGTTATACGTGCTATTATAAAATATGCAAAGAAAATGAAAGAAATTGATTTCGAATAAAATAAACATAAGAAAGAATGTATTGGAGTCAAGTAAAATTGTTATTGAGATATTTGATATACAATTGTGACGATCCTAAAACGTATATTTCACTGGCATTGACATGTAGATATGCAGCAGAACTAACAAGATATTACACTCCTATGAAAATGAGAGAATTTTGTAAAGAGGTGAAATGGGGAAATAAAAATTATGTCGTTGGAGAAGGGATTTTGTATGTGCTACCTAATGGAAGAGTGTTGAAATCCGAACATTTGAGTTGTGAAACCGGATATCAAGAATCTTATAAATTTACAGCGTATTATGACGTGAAGAACGATACATTAATAACTGATGATGAAGATTGTACAGCAATATATGAAAGAGAGATTTGCTCTTTTCTTAATGACAAGGAGTATAATATAGAAGATAGATTTCTAGCTATAGAATATAGAACTGGAGAAAACGCGCATAAGTATACCTTAAATTGTTCGATGTGTTGTTATTGTCAACAATACCATATTTTTCACGGATATATTCGTAATATTGGTAGACACTTCATGATATCAAGTTATTGTGGTTTGAACCTCAAATATCTTTCTGGAAAACAAGCTCATGAACACAACAAAAGGAGAAAAGTAGTACATGCAGTTATCGAATATGCCAAGAAAATGAAAGAAGAAAATGATGGATAATTTTTTATTTATAAATGTTAATGTATTGGAGTGAAGTTAAACATTTATTAAGATATTTGATATATAATTGTGACGATCCTAAAACATACATGTCTTTAGCGTTCACATGTAAATATGCAGCTGAACTTGCCAAGTACTATGCGCCAATGAAGATGAGAGAATTTTGTAGAGTAATAAAATCCAGAGAAATATGTGAATTATCTGTATTACCTAATGGGAGAATAGTAAAAGAGAAATATTTCGCAACATTTCTACCACATTTAATATGTTATAATATCAGAGACAATTATAGGTTAAGTTATGATATACATGAAAGTGATATCTCAAGCGTTTTTCAGGAGAATGTATCATCGTATTTTTTTAACGATATTCATTATGTAGTGAAAACGACAAGACTCGTTTTCAGTAAAAATTATTCGTTATACTTACAAATGAGAAAATGCAAAAAATGCGGCAATTTTCATAAAGGTTATTTGAACAATAAGAAATATAGTATGTCTACGAGTTACGTTTCCAGTTACTGTGGTTTAAGCTTGAAAGTATATCGTGATTATCTTCAATATCTAGCTCATAAAAAGCGAAGAAAAGTAGTACGTGCAGTTATAAAATATGCTAAGAAAATGAAAGGAGAAAATGAAATTTAAATAAAAACTTTCCTTCAAAAATAAAACAAAAAGTCGCGTGGGGTAAGAGGTATATAAGAGGAGTAATAATGGGAATTAAGACATTGAATCCGTTTTTGAAAGAGAAGTGTCCTGAAGCTTTTAAGGATCTGCCGTATTCTTATTTTAGGGGGAAGAGAGTTGCGGTGGATTCGGATAACGTATTGAGAAAATTGATGTCTCGAGCACATAAGGAAGTAGTGAATCGTACAGATGTTTGTGTCAATGAACCGGATAGAAAAGCAATTGTAGATCAATGGTTACAACATGTACATGACGAGTTACTCAAATTTTTGAAATTTGGAATCACTCTGATTTTTGTCTTTGATGGAGCTTATATTGATGAGAAATCTGATACGCAGAGTAAGAGAAAAGAAGAGAAACAGAAAAGAGTCAAGGAAGCAGAAGAATGTAAGAGAAAAATGCTGGAGTTACATCCTTTAGAGAGAACTCCTGATATGGTGACTGAATTGAGAAAGAAAATGCATCATTTAGGTAACATTAAACCGGAAGAGAAA
>JGI24806J26614_1000723_pt1 | contig 10942 bp, 8 predicted proteins | sample Kansoi200umMDA_FD_26614 | JGI IMG/M metagenome (IMG submission 26614)
CACTATTCACGAAATAATTCACAAAATCCCTGCGTTGTTTGGCAAACTTCTTGTCTTTCTTATATTGCAGGGAATCTGGCATAGCTTGCACATCGCCTTATAGAAAGTTAGAAATGGGACCCAAAATTTAAATTGAAGCACAATTTTAAACCGGAGTAAAATTTCGGATTTCGGATTTCGATATTCGAATTTAAACCGAAGCGAAATTTATAATGCCGTATTCCAACTTCAGATTTGCAAAATGTAAACATGGAATTAAACATACTCACACTCTGTTATTTGATCGGTTCAGTAACATTTATCATTGGCTTAAAAATGCTCTCTGATCCTGCAACTGCACGAAGAGGGAATTTAATTGCGGCAGCAGGTATGACGATTGCTATTCTTGGAACTATTTTTTTATACAAAGATGATGAAGGCAATGCGCTGCATAATTACGGTTGGATATTCGGTGGTATTGTAATTGGTGGCATCATTGGAACACTTGCTGCAAAGAAAGTAAAGATGACTGCCATGCCGGAGATGGTTAGTTTATTCAATGGCATGGGTGGTGCCTGTGCCGCATTGATTTCGATTGTCGAGTATTTCAACTGGTATCTGAGTGCGACTTTTGACATTATAGATTTGAATTATTCTGAAGCCCATAAATACTATTTAGATCACGTGGGTCATTTAATAGTTATAGTGCTTGGTTGTATTATCGGCTCCGTTTCATTTGCGGGAAGTATTATAGCTTGGGCTAAGCTAAAAGGGAAAATGAAAGACGTTACCTTCAAAGGGCAGCATCTACTAAACTTAGGCGTGTTATTAGTAATTATTTTATTGGCTGTCGATTTATTATTTTACACTCCTTTAGATGAAAGAATTATCGAAATAATATTTCCATTATCATTGATTTACGGCGTCCTCTTCGTTCTCCCAATCGGTGGTGCAGATATGCCTGTTGTAATTTCTTTGCTTAATTCATTTACAGGTGTTGCTGCTGCTTGCGGTGGATTTTTATACGATAATAAAGTAATGCTTACCGGTGGTATTCTTGTCGGCGCTGCAGGCACACTGCTTACCATTCTAATGTGCAAAGCAATGAATCGTTCTTTGAAGAATGTATTGATTGGTTCATTCGGTGGCAGTGCTGCTATTGCCACAGGCGTAGCAAAGCCAGCGGGAACATACAAACAGATCTCTGTCAGCGATGCCGCAGTAACGATGAGCTATGCAAGAAAAGTGATGATCGTTCCGGGGTATGGTTTGGCTGTGGCGCAGGCGCAGCACGTGTGTCATGAGCTGGAAAAAGTTTTGGAAGAAAAAGGCGCCGAAGTAAAATATGCGATTCATCCCGTTGCAGGGAGAATGCCCGGTCACATGAACGTGTTGCTTGCAGAAGCCGATGTGAGTTATGAGAGATTACTCGAAATGGAACAGGCAAATGATGAATTTAAAACAACAGACGTTGTGCTTGTGCTTGGTGCAAATGATGTGGTGAATCCTGCGGCCAAAAATGATAAGTCCTCCCCTATTTATGGCATGCCTATTCTTGAAGTGGAAGAAGCAAAAATGGTGATCGTTAATAAACGAAGTATGAAACCCGGGTATGCCGGAATTGAAAACGAATTATTTTTTCAGCCAAAAACTTCTATGCTGTTTGGCGATGCGAAAACTGTTTTGCAGCAATTGGTGACTGAAATAAAAAACCTCTAAATTCCGCTAAAACAAGCTGATTCATTTCTGCTGCTAAGATGTCACCCCTATGGAGCTTAAGTAAACAATATGCTCCCTCTCTTTGCCAAATAGAGATAAAAGCGTACAAGTGAGTGACACAACGCAAGTATTATGCATGCTATGCGGCCGGGCTCATAAAAAATTCAACTTAATAGATAGCTTTCACCGCCCCCTGTGAAATATCTATGAAATATAACTTCTTGTTTTCGATGTAATTGGGTACATCTGTGTCGGTGCTTTTAACGGGTTGAAACTCGTAACGATTGCAAACATGAAAAGAGGCATCGGAAAGATTGTTTAAAAAATCATTGTGGTATTTGAGAATGAGCTTGCTGAAACAATACATGGTTTCAAAACCTTTGAAAAACATATCGCTTGGGCGACTCTTGTATTTTGTTTTGTATTGGGCTGAAAGAGCTGTAATTATTTTGTCTGTGGGTGAGTAATTATAGGGCGTTGAATAAACGATATCAAGATTTGGATTGGTAGCTCCCGTTACTGCCTTTAGACCGTCCCATGTGGGCATCCCTACCGCTACAATTGTATAAGACTGCGGCGCTGCGTTCAGCACCTTTAACAGGTTTGTACCGAATGTTTCGTGTATGCACCCGCAGATAATAATGTTTTGTTTGTTACTGTCGAGCATAGGCAACAATTGGTCGGCGGTAAAATTGTCCTGCAATACAACGGAATTGTATTTTAGAGGGTATGTTTTTTTACCCATATCTGCAAACATGGTTTGTATCTTATCTTCCAGCGGGCCTTGCCTTGTAACAAAAATTATTCTTCCCACCGGGTAATATGTTTGCACATATTTATAAATCGCTTCAATGTGTGTTTTAAGCGAGGAGTTGATCATCACAAAAAAAGGATTTGATGTTACATAAGCGTCGTTCGGATAGGTTGCAGAGATGAGGGGAATATTTTTACTTAAAGAGAGACCTGAAAAAACTTTTTGTTCAGCCGTATTCGAAAAAGAGGCAAGAATGAGCGAGAAATTTAATGAGCTTACCAGTTTTGCGAGTGAATCTGCAGACTGGTCCCTTTTTTTTGAATCGAATATCCACACATCAAGATCTGCACCTTCTTTTTGCAGTGAGTCCAGTGCCATTATAACACCATTATAAAATTCGAGCCCCGGCAAAAAATATTTTGGAATATTTAAATTACCCAACTTATACTCATAATTATCAAACGCAGAATCAAGATACAAAGGTGCGATCACTGCAATACGAACGGGACCAGGGTTATTTATTTGCGGAGGAATAGTGTCTGTCTGCTCAACAGCACTGTCAACCTGGGCCTGTAGTGCCCCGAAAAAAAATGATGAAATGATAATAAGTATAAAAACTACAAACCTTGAGCGCATAATATTTACCAGTGTCATGAATGGTAGTGTTTTCAATAAGGCGATGTGCAAGCTATGCCAGATTCCCTGCAATATAAGAAAGACAAGAAGTTTGCCAAACAACGCAGGGATTTTGTGAATTATTTCGTGAATAGTGAGTGCTCAGCAGTGAATCCAAGATGTCTCTTCTTCCAGGTAACATCTTTGTGACGCCGCATGTTTGACGTTTTCTTTTTTTACTTTTTACTAAGCCTATTCCCATTCAATAGTGGCGGGTGGTTTGCTGCTTATGTCATAGACCACACGGTTTATTCCCCTTACATTGTTGATGATAGTGCTGGAAATGTGTGCAAGAAAATCATAAGGTAAATGCGCCCAATCCGCAGTCATGCCATCTACTGAAGTAACGGCGCGCAATGCAACGGTATGTTCGTAAGTTCTTTCATCGCCCATAACACCAACGCTTTTTACAGGCAACAATATAGCGCCCGCCTGCCAAACTTTGTTATACAGATCATGTTCTTTTAAAGCAGAAATATAGAGATCGTCTGCTTCCTGCAGCAATCTTACTTTTTCTTCTGTAACCTCACCAAGAATACGGATTGCAAGACCGGGACCGGGGAATGGGTGACGGTTAATCATTTCGGCCGGTATGCCCAATTCCAATCCCACTTTTCTTACTTCATCTTTAAACAAAAATCTTAACGGCTCAACAAGGCCCAGGTGCATTATATCAGGTAAGCCACCAACATTATGGTGCGATTTAATGGTCATGGAAGGACCATGAACACTTACACTTTCAATCACGTCCGGATAAATAGTTCCCTGTCCCAAAAATTGAACACCTTTTCCACCTGGAGTTTTGTGCACAATTTTTTCCGCTTCATCATGAAAAACATCAATAAAAAGTTTGCCTATTGCTTTTCGTTTTGCTTCAGGATCAACTTTACCTTTCAATGCATCGTAAAATAGTTTCTTTGCATCAACACCTTTCACATTTAAATGAAGTTGTTGATAGGTATGCAACACGGCTTCAAATTCATTTTTTCGTAAAACACCATTGTCGACAAAAATGCCATGCAGACGATCACCAATGGCCTTGCTGATAAGCGTGGCGGCAACAGTGCTGTCAACACCGCCGCTCAAGGCCATAATAACATGTGCATCACCAATTTTTTGTTTTAGCTGTTCAACTGTTTCATGAATAAAAGACGCAGGTGTCCACTCCTGCCTGCAGCCGCAAATGTTTACAAGAAAATTTTTCAGGATCTTTTTTCCTTCCGTTGAATGATATACTTCAGGGTGAAACTGCAAACCATATAAAGCATGGGTTCCGTTCTCGTGTTTTTTAAAGGCTGCAACCGGAATGCTGTCTGTTGTTGCAAGCAGTTCAAATCCTTGCGGTAACTGGTTAATAGAATCACTGTGGCTCATCCATACCTGCGAATTATTATTTACATCTTTCAGCAAAACATCATCGCTGTTCTTTAAAAGCTTTGCTCTTCCGTACTCACGTTTGTGTGATTTGCCAACACTACCCCCGAATTCTTTTGCAGTTAGCTGTGCTCCATAACAAATACCCAATACCGGCAGTTGCTGAATAAATGCCGGTACATCTACCGCAGGTGCATTTGCATCGTTCACACTGAAAGGTGAACCGCTTAAAATAATACCTTTTAAAGCAGCATCAACTTCAAAAGCTCTATTATAAGGAATAATTTCACAATAAACATTTGCTTCCCTCACTGCACGTGCGATTAATTGAGTGTACTGGCTTCCAAAATCGAGGATAAGAATCTTTTCGGTCATAATTTTGAAGATATTGAAAAAGCCTTCTGTAAAAATTGCTGCGAAGGTAATTTAATTTTGAAAGTAGTTGTCAAACGTTATCCCCGCTTATAAACTTACTATATGAATTAGAAAAAAGATTTTATAATTTTCCGTTCGCTAAAACCAATAACATGAGAAAGATTTATTTGCTCGCCTTGCTGGCAGCCACCATTAATTCTTCCTGTGATTACATGTTTAAAAAAACAATTCACGGTAATGGCAACGTAACCACCTCCCAGCGTACCGTCAGCAACACAGACAGAATAAAATCCATGGGCAGTTTTAACATCGATATTATACAGGGCTCTCCATCGTCGGTAAAAATAGAGGCAGATGAAAATCTGATGCCTTACATTCTTACCGAAAACAGGGAGGACAGGCTTATTATTCGGGCAAAGGAAGGTTATAATCTTTCGTCGGACAATAAAATTAAGATCATTGTTACAACAGATAAGCTGCAGGAAGTGGAAGTGGATGGAAGCGGCGATGTTAACGGTGACGGAAAATTTACCGGTGCCGATCACTTGAAGGTCAGCATTGCGGGTTCGGGTAATATTAATCTGGATGCGAACACACCCCGTGTAGAATCAAGTATTGCCGGTACAGGCAACATAACGCTTAGCGGCGAAACAAAAGATTCAAAAATCGAGATTGCCGGCGTTGGGAATTATAAGGCGGAGAATCTTATGAGCGAGAATGTTGAAGTTCACATTGCGGGCAGCGGCAATGCGAGGGTATATGCAGAGAGTATGCTGAATGTTAATATAGCGGGCAGTGGTGATGTTTTCTACAAAGGCGATGCAAGTGTAAAACAAAGTGTGGCCGGCAGCGGGAAAATTTCTAAGATACAATAGCTTTTGATTGAATATTTTTTTGGGACAAGCCGGAGCACTGTTGTCATCGCCCGTTGTGTCACTCACTTCATCGTTCGGAAATTTATTCATCAAAGTAAAAAGTCAAAAGCTTGAATTTTCACTTTTGAATTATTTGCTGCAGTACAAGAGTGCGACGCAAGGAACGATGGGAGAAGATTTACTGCCCGGTACATAATAACTCTTCTTCTCTCTGCGCCGGCAAACTTATAATTGGTAAATCATCGAACTTCTCATGTACGAATCAATCACACAAATACGTGTACGCTACGCAGAAACAGACCAGATGAATGTTGTTTATTACGGTAACTATGCGCAATATTTTGAAGTGGGCAGAGTGGAAAGCATAAGGCAATTGGGATACACCTATAAGGACATGGAAACTTCCGGTGTTGTAATGCCCGTAGTTGAATTACATGTGCGTTATTTGCGCCCCGCTACTTATGATGATTTGCTTACTGTAAAAACAACTTTACGGGAGCTGCCTAATAACCATCGCATTGAATTTTTCCAGGACGTGTATAATGAAGAAGGAAAAATACTCGCCGCCGGCAGAGTGGTGCTTTATTTTTTGGATAATGCGACAAGAAAAAGAACCAATATTCCTGCGGCGATGAAGGAGAGGCTTGAGCCATTCTTTCAAAGATAAATTAAAGTAAATTTGGGTATGGACGTAAACGAGCCTGCACCAAAATTATACAAGCAATACATGACTCCTGAAGAGTACCTGGAGTTTGAAAGAAATGCTGACGAGAAGCATGAATATGTTGAAGGTGAAGTCTTGGCCATGAACAGGGCTTATGAGGGACCTTATGCAATGGCGGGTGCAAGGCTAAAACATGTAAGGATTGTAAGTAAACTGCACGGTGAAATTTATAATCAGCTTAAAGGCAAAGGATGTGTTGTATTAACAAACGACATGCGCACGGCAATAAATCCTGCCGACAGCTACTTCTATCCAGATTTAATAATTGTGTGCGGCAAACCTGAAATAGAAGATAAAAAAGCAGATATACTTTTAAATCCCGATATTATTATCGAGGTGCTTTCAATAGGAACAAAGGATTACGATCTTGGAACAAAACAGTTCATTTACATGCAAAATCCATCTGTTAAGGAAATGGCTTTTGTTGACAGCACTATAATGAATGTGAAAGTAACAAGAAGGCAACCAGATAATTCATGGAAATTTGAAATACTAAAAGACCCGAAAGATGTTTTACAATTTTATTTCATTGACATCAAGCTTACACTCGATGATATTTACCAGGGCATAGAATTACTAAGCAAAAAATAAACGTCCCTAGTTTAACTCGTCCAGCACTTTATACATTTTCTGTACTATGTTTCCTGCATCTTCATCAAAGTTATTAATGATGATAGCAAATGTATATGTCGTTCCGTTTTTTGATGTGTGATACCCCGCAAATGCCTTGCCACCCCCAATTGTACCGCTTTTCATTTTCATACTGTTGTAAACCGGGAGTGCATTATAAAATGAATTATACCAGGATCGTGTCTTCGCAAACTGCAGCACTTTAACCAATGCATCTGTTGTTACGCGGTTTTGAGGAGACAGACCGCTGCCGTCGGCAATATTAATCGCTGATCTTTCTATTCCATGTTCACTCCAAAAGTCTTTTAATATGTCAACACCTTTCTCTGTTGAGCCAAAACCGGTTTTTTCATAAGCCATTGTTTTTATCAACGCCTCGCCATAAAGGTTTACACTTTTTTGAAGGAACCAATAATTAATGGAATCAAGCGTTGGCGAATACAATGTTGTAACTAATTTTTCGGGATGAAGAGACTTATTTGTCTTTGTATTGTACTCATTCATCACGATCATGTTACCCGTACAATTGATTTTATTTTCTTCAAAAATATTCTGCAGAAACATTTTTATTTGAAAAGAGGGATCAGGCAGCGCACCTGAAATTGTAACCCTCGAATCTCCTGCAGGTTCTGTTCCTGTTACAAAAGCGTTCATAGAATAAGGCGGTAAATAAATGTAACCATTGTCGCCACTGCCGGGCTTTCCTGTTTTTAATAAATTAATAAATGAGGATACGTTTAAATTCATTGATGTATCAACAATCTGCACTGTATCATCCTCATTTTTTCCCGGCTTTAATACAAGGTCATATTGATTTTCATTCCAGTTTAAAGCCCATGTGCCTGCTCCATAATAGTTGCCAATGTCATCCCATATCCAGCCGCCGGGAAGCGGCTGATAGCTGAATTTACTGTCATCAAGGATAATGTTTCCTTTAACTGATCTTATACCTGCATTACTAATTGCCTTTGTAACTTCCTGTTTCAGTTTACCAGTTTTGGTGCATGCAAAACGAAAACTTCCGAAAGTTGGGTCGCCATAGCCTATGATATAAAAATTGCCATCGAGCACCTCATTCCCTAATGTTCCGTCATAACCAATTTCTGTTTTGTATTTATAATCTTTCCCCAGTAATTCAAACGCAGCAACGCTTGTAAATAACTTTTGCGTGCTTGCGGGCGCTAAACCAACTTGTTCATTCAAATTATAGACGACTTTTCCTGTGCTTGTTTCAACTACATACAAACTCATTGTCGCATGTTTCATCTGTGCATCTTTCAATAAAATCTGTGTTGCATTATTTAAACGCTGTTGAACAGTTTGTGCAAAAGAAAATATTGAACCAAACAGTAAACCAAACAATAAAATAAATGTTTTCATAATCATCATTTACTTTGCGCTAAAATAAGAGATATACAATTCATAATATGGAAAAGGTTACGGCTTCAATTATTACTATAGGCGATGAATTACTAATAGGGCAGGTAATTGATACCAACAGCGCATGGATGGCACAGCAGTTGAACAATATCGGCGTATGGGTTCATTACCGTGTTGCCGTTGGCGATGTATGGGAAGACATCTGGAATGCGCTCGCCGAAGAATCAAAACGGTCTGATGTTATTTTAATAACCGGCGGTCTTGGCCCCACAGCAGATGATATCACTAAACCTCTCCTCTGTAAATATTTCGGTGGCAAAATGGTTATGCACCAGCCAACGCTTGAGCATGTAACCTATTTATTTGAGCATGTTTTTAAAAGACCAATGCCTTTATTAGACAGCAATCGCAAACAAGCCGAGGTGCCTGATGTGTGCACGGTTTTAAAGAATGAAATAGGAACAGCGCCTGCCATGTTGTTTCAAAAAAATGAAAAGATATTTATCAGTATGCCAGGGGTGCCCCATGAGATGCAGGGCATCATGAAAAAAGAAGTGTTGCCTTTGCTAAAGCAACGTTTTAGGTTGCCGCATATTGGTCACAGAACTTTATTAACCGCAGGGGTTGGAGAATCATTTCTTGCAGAAAAAATAAAAGATTTTGAATCGGCATTACCTGCATTCATGAAGCTAGCTTATTTACCGAATTATGGCATGGTGCGGTTGCGATTAACAGCAACAGGCGAAAACTCAACTATTGAAGCAGCATTAAATAATAAGTTTGAGCAATTAAAACAGTTGGTAAAAGAATACCTTGTTGTTGATGAAGATATAAACCTGGAAGTTGTAGTTGGCAGATTATTAAAAGAAAGAAACAAAACAGTTGCCACCGCCGAAAGCTGCACAGGAGGCTATATTGCCCATTTGATCACTACTGTTCCGGGTTCATCTGCATACTTTAAAGGAAGTGTGGTGAGTTATGATAACAGCATTAAAAAAACAGTATTGCATGTGAATGAAGAAACATTAAAAACGGCTGGCGCTGTTAGTGAAGATACCGTGATCGAAATGCTGAAAGGAGTTTTGTGTGTAATGAAAACTGATTATGCCATTGCAGTATCGGGTATTATGGGACCTGATGGCGGCACACCCGATAAGCCTGTGGGAACAGTATGGGTGGCTGTGGGAAATAATCAAAACCACGAGACGAAAAGATTTCAATTTCGTTTCGGGAGAAAACAAAACATTGAATTAACGTCAATAAATGCAATGAATCTTTTGCGCTCATTCATTATTAAACAGAGTTAAACTGATTTATTACCTTTGAAGCCCCATCCTTTAAAGAAGGTGTAAAGAAAACGTTGTTTGTTAAATAGAATTCAGAATGCCGAAGAGTGCGACGCAAGAGGCGATGCCACTTGCACTTAGCCGGGTTCAATAAAAGAAATAATAATTATATAAGCACTAACATAAATCGTAAATCAAAAAATCGTAAATGTCTTATGGCTCTTGTTGATCTTGTAATGCCTAAAATGGGCGAAAGTATAATGGAAGCAACCATATTGAAGTGGCATAAAAATGCAGGTGATACCATTAAGCAGGATGAAACTTTATTGGAAATAGCTACCGATAAAGTTGATACTGAGGTGCCATCCACTGCCGCAGGAACCATAAAAGATATCTTATTTAATGTAAATGATGTAGTGCCCGTTGGCGCTGTGATTGCGCGTATTGAAACAGAGCAGGAAGCGGCATCATCAAACGAAACCGCTCCGCCCGACAGCGGCGAAACATTAGAAGCAGTTCTTGCAGAGGAGGTACCTTACACACCTCAAAAAAGTACCGCTGCATCAATGAATGGCAGCCGCTTTTATTCCCCGCTTGTTTTAAATATTGCAAGCAGTGAAGGTATAAGCATGAGTGAGCTTGAAACTATTCCGGGCACAGGGAATGAGGGTCGCGTTACCAAAAAAGATATTCTGCAATATGTACAGGATAAAAAATCCGGACGGGTTTCAAGACACAGGGAAGAAGAAACAAGAACCAGGATACAAGAACAGGGAACCAGGGAGCAAGAATCAAAACCTGCTTATGAAACACCTGCAAAAGTTGAACGACCGGCATACGAAGGCAATGTGGAAATAATTGAAATGGATCGTATGCGCAAGCTTATTGCACGCTACATGGTTGAGAGCAAGCATACAAGTGCACATGTAACAAGCTTTGCAGAAGCAGATGTTACCAACATGGTAATGTGGCGCGAAAAAGTGAAAAAAGAATTTGAAAAAAGAGAGAATACAAAAATTACATTCACGCCGCTGTTCATTGATTGCGTGGTGCGCGTGATAAAAAAATTCCCTTTAATAAACAGTTCAGTTGATAACGACAGGATCATAGTGAAGAAAGACATCAACATTGGTATGGCTACTGCGTTGCCTACAGGAAATTTAATTGTGCC
>JGI24806J26614_1000724_pt1 | contig 10941 bp, 10 predicted proteins | sample Kansoi200umMDA_FD_26614 | JGI IMG/M metagenome (IMG submission 26614)
AGAATTCCAATTCTACTCCTTGTTTTTTCAGGGGCAGTTTTTGCAAGCTGTTCCTCTTCCTACAAAACCGGCCAGACACCAGACGATGTATATTTTTCTCCCGAGCGTCCGCAGGATGAGTATGTAAAAGTTGAGGACGATAAGGAAGACCGCAATTACCAGGGCGACAATAATACCGCCTATGAAGATTATTACCTCCGAATGAAGGTGCGCAACCGTTATCAGTGGTCAACAATCGACGATTGGTATTTCTACAACAATCCTTACCGTTATAGCTACAGTCCGGTTTATAGCTGGAATCCTTACGTTTCATGGAACTACAATCACAATCCGTATTGCTGCTGCATGTACGGCCCGGGGAACGTCAAAACAAGTATCAGCTACGGTAAGCCTCGCATGGTTAACCTGAACATTTTTAATGTCAACAATGGAGGTTCAAGAACACTTGGTATTTACACCCCAAGATCGTCAAATAACAAGGCTATACCGAGATACAGCAATAACAACACGAACAGATCAAATGATAATAATGCCGGTAATATTCTAAGGAGCATTTTCAGCGGCTCGTCCAACAAATCTTCTTCAGGAAGCAACAGTTCTTCGAGTAGCAGCTCCAGCAGTTCGAGCTCTTCAAGTTCTCCGAAGAGCAGTTCCAGCGGTTCAACTGCTCCGGTGAGAAGGTTCTGATCCAACTTGAAATATTATTACAACTCAAATCTTCATAAATGAAAAAGATATTTTTCATAACAGCCATCGTATTTACTTTCCTAAGCAGTTTTGCGCAGGAGCCGGCTGATGCTTTAAGATATTCCTGGATTACACAGGGCGGTACAGCGAGACAACAGGCGATAGGCGGCGCAATGGGATCGCTCGGTGGAGACATTACTGCAACTTTTGTTAACCCCGCAGGGCTTGGTTTCTATAAAACGGGGGACTTCGTATTTACACCGGGCCTTGTAATGGCCAACAACAAGGCAACGTATTACGACCACAAGGAAAAGGACAAGAAAAGCCAGTTTGTGTGGGGCGCGACGGGGTTTGTAGGTGGCACTGGGCAGGGAAAAAAGAAAACTCACGCGTATAGCCTCGCTATCAATAGAACCGCCGATTTCAATAGCAAAATATTATACCGTGGAATCAATCACGAGTCTTCTTACTCCCAAAAATTCCTGGAACAGTTAAGCAACAATAATATTCACGATTCTTCGGCAGCATTTCTTTTTCCTTTTGGAAGCAGCCTTGCCATCAATACATTCTGGATCGACACAGCAAACGGATGGAAGTCGGGTAACCGCACTTTTCAATCTCTCGCTACTCCACTATTACCAACGGGGTTGATCCAGGAACAAATGATCAGCTCCAATGGTGGCATCACCGAAGTTGCCCTGGCTGGTGCAACAAATTTCAACGATAAATTTATGTTCGGTGTGACGTTCGGCGTGCCGATCCTCTCCTATGAAAGAAGAACAACTTTCACTGAGGCAGATGCGACGGCCGACGAAACAAATCGTTTCGATTTCGCAAAAGTCACCGATAAGCTTTCGACAAAGGGGGTTGGATTTAATTTGAAAGCAGGCCTTATCTACAAACCTGTAGAATTTATTCGCCTCGGATTGGCGGTTCACACTCCTTCGTATTATTTCCTCACCGACAAGTATGAAATTTCAATGACGACAAATACGGAGAATTTCCAGGGGACACTGACTCAGAGACCCGACGATATTCCAGAGGCTGGAATTGTTACGCCAACAGAATTCAAATATTCCCTGATGACTCCGTACAAAATAATCGGCAGTGCTTCGTACGTATTGAGGGAAATTGAAGACGTCAGGAAGCAAAAGGGATTTTTGACAGTAGATGTTGAATACATCAATTACAAAGCCTCATCCTTTCATACTGATGAAAGTAACGCCGACAACCAGGAAACAAAAACTTATTTAAAGACATTGAACAAGGCAATCGATAAAGCCTATAAAGGTGCGTTCAATTTCAGAGCTGGAGGTGAGTTGAAATTCACGACAATTATGGCAAGAGCCGGTATAGCATACTATGGCAATCCTTATAAAAATATTCACGGCGAAAAAGGAAGCAAATTCCAACTTAGTGGCGGTTTAGGTTACCGCAACAAAGGAATGTTCATTGATCTTACCTATGTTCATACCCTCACTAAAGATGTTCACTTTGCCTATCGGCTCCAAAACTCCCCGTATAGTGGAGCCCAAATAAAAGGCAGCGGGGGCAATGTTTTGCTGACGGTGGGGTTCAAGATCTAATAAAAAAGGCCGGCGATGCCGGCCTTTTTTATTAAGTCATCTATCAGTTATTGCTTAACGAAATAGAAGATCATGCTTTGACCACTACCGAGGTCATAAGAAACATTCAGATTTGTACCATTGAATTTTACAATTGTGGCAGAAGATCCATCAATGTCAATTGTAGTTGTATTTAACAAATCCCAGGTTCCATCAAAGCTGCCATCTGGTGAACAAACCGTACCTACGTCCTGGTAGTTGTAAGTAAGATTAGTGTTGAATTTGTAAACGTCATCTCTTTCACAAGCGTCAAAAAACATAGTCGTAACGTCTTGCTCAGCGCCACCGCTTGCTTTGGTAGTCACTTTCGCCATTTTGTAGCTGCCACTTACATTCTGAACAGTTGGAGTTACATCATTTGGCTCGTCGTTGTCTTTCTTGCAGGAAACGAACACAAGGGATACGAATGAAATTGCTAATAATACTTTTTTCATAAATCGAATTGGTTTAAAAAATTTAGGTCGCAAACATATGAGAGGCGACCTGAAAAAACAACGACCTGTACCTATTTATTTTATTGCCTGGATTACTTATTTATTTTATGGCCTGTTTGAAATCTAGTTAATAGATTTTCTAATAAGATGGACCATCTTATCTTTTTCCGAGGGATGGAACCACGCGATTTCTTTATCTCTCCTGAACCAGGTCATTTGCCTTTTCGCATATTGACGCGTATTTGTCTTGATGGCCTCAATTGCCTGGTCAAGAGTCGTTTTATTTTCGAGATAATTGAATATCTCTGTATACCCTACAGTTTGCAGCGCATTTTTTTGTTGATAAGAACGAAGCCTCTTCACTTCCTCTTCCAATCCGAGCTTTATCATTTCATCTACCCTCAGGGCGATATTCTTGCGAAGCTCTTCTCTTGGCAGCTCTAAACCAATCTTGATGATATTAAAATCTCTTTTCGCTTTTTTACCCTTCCGAAATTCCAGGATAGATTGCCCTGTTGACTCTATCACCTCTAACGCTCTGGAGAAAAATATACATCGTCTGGTGTCTGGCCGGTTTTGTAGGAAGAGGAACAGCTTGCAAAAACTGCCCCTGAAAAAACAAGGAGTAGAATTGGAATTCTCATGGCAACAAGTTTAATTGTTTAAAATTGAAGTTACTACTTTTGTGCCGCTTGCGAAAGCATTGGCGACAGCTCAATGACCTTCCAGACATCAAAATTGCAATATTTGCTGTTAACAGAATGGTAAAGGTGAACAGTTGTTAGTTTAATGGATGAAAGTAACAATATGGCTAAAGAAATTACATCGAGAGCAGAAGATTATTCTCAATGGTATAATGACCTTATTTTAAAAGGTGGCTTGGCGGATTATTCAGCAGTGAGAGGCTGCATGGTGATCAAACCTTATGGATATGCGCTATGGGAAAATATGCGAGATCAGTTGGACAAAATGTTTAAGGAGACTGGTCACCAAAACGCGTATTTCCCATTATTTGTTCCGAAGAGTTTGTTTGAAGCGGAGGAGAAAAATGCAGAAGGGTTTGCAAAAGAATGTGCAGTAGTTACTCATTACAGGTTGATAACAGATCCGTCAGCAAAGGGAAAATTGATTGTAGACCCGGAAGCAAAACTCGAAGAAGAACTAATAGTTCGCCCGACGAGCGAAGCAGTGATCTGGAATACATACAAAGACTGGATACAATCGTATCGTGATCTTCCAATTCTCATAAACCAGTGGGCAAACGTGGTGAGGTGGGAAATGAGAACGCGTTTGTTTCTACGCACAGCGGAATTCTTATGGCAGGAAGGACACACTGCGCATGCTACAAAGCAGGAGGCTGTGGAAGAAACACTGCGGATGTTAGACGTATACGCAAGATTTGCCGAGGAATTTATGGCAATGCCGGTGATTCGTGGAATAAAGACCGAAAGCGAACGTTTTGCGGGCGCGGAAGACACCTATTGCATTGAGGCACTCATGCAGGATGGGAAAGCATTGCAGGCGGGTACATCCCATTTCCTCGGTCAAAATTTCGCGAAAGCTTTTGACGTAAAGTTTCTAAATAAAGAAAACCAGCAGGAATTGGTTTGGGCTACAAGTTGGGGTGTAAGCACAAGGTTGATAGGTGCTCTTGTGATGGCTCACAGTGATGACGACGGACTGATCTTTCCTCCAAAAATTGCTCCTTTGCAAGTTGTCATCATTCCAATTTTCAATAAAGATGAGGACGCGAGGAAAAAAATTGATGAAACAGCGGCCCGTGTTATGCGTGAACTTAAAGACATTGGAATTAGCGTGAAGTACGATAACAACGAAAATACCCGCCCAGGCTGGAAGTTTGCAGAACATGAGATGAAAGGAGTACCTGTTCGCGTGGCCATTGGTGCACGAGACCTGGAAAATAATGTGGCTGAAGTAGCAAGGCGCGACACTAAAGAAAAGCAAGTGATTTCACTGGAAGGGCTGGCCGGTTTCATTGGAGGATTACTCGGGGAGATTCAGCAGAATATGTTTGAAAAAGCAAGAGCTTACCGGGATGAGCACATCACAAAAGTGAATGACTGGAAAGAGTTTGAAAAAGTGCTGGATGAAAAAGGAGGATTTGTTTCCGCCCACTGGGACGGTACTGCGGAAACTGAAGAAGCGATTAAAGAAAAATCAAAAGCCACTATTCGCTGTATTCCGGTTGAAAACAATCATGAAGAAGGAAAATGTATTTTGACTGGCAAGCCGTCGAAGCAGCGGGTTCTGTTCGCACGCGCCTATTAAAGTCCATTACTACCGACTGTTGATTTTTTATTAAATTCAAACCACATTTTCTAACCAAAACCTCACACAACATGGAACAGCCAATGCAGTCTTCTTCTTTATTTCAACTAAATATTGATGCTAACAACGCCTCTACTTTGCGCAGTGCTGCAAACTGGGCGAAGATACTGGGTATACTGGGTATCGTTTTCGGTTTGCTGTTTATCCTAATTGCGTTTGTGGTGCAAAACACGATTAACTCTACCTACCGCCGCTTCGATGATTATGGTCCCAGCCAAAACACCGGTATTCTCGCTACCGGGGCCATGGCAGTGTACATCGTGATGGGTTTATTAACTATAATCGGGTCAATCTTTGCCTTGAATTTTGGGAGCAAAGTTTCATCTGCATTGCGCACGAATGATTCGAACACGCTTCGTAGTGGATTTGCCGGGGCGAGAAATTATTTTGCTTTTTGGGCAATCCTGATGATCATTGGATTATTGTTCATGGTCATTGCAATTGCAAGCGGAGGAATAAATAGCGCACTGGACTAAGCTGCTGAACTATTTTATGCTTATGTAATTATAGTCTTTTAGCAATGTATCCAGGAAATCGTATGGCGAGAGCGTGGTATGAATATTCAGGTGATTCTTGATCTTGTCGCTTGCCATCTCCGCCATACTATAATCACCCCTCTTCCGGGATGTATCTAAAATGGTTTTGATCGCATTTATGTCGCGATCGCTGAGCCTCATGATCTGTGGGAAAACAGGGACGTAGCTGCTCGATACTTCCATGAAAACAGTTTCCTCCATACTTCCTTTTGTTGTTGTTCTTACTAAGATCGTGTGAGCAAGAAAATCTCCAAGACGTTGACTTTTTTTGCTTGCCACAACAAGTATTATGTCTACGATTAACAACAATGTAGAAGCGAGAAACACACCCCGCAATTCGTTGTTCACAAAAACAAGCACGTTCAGGATAAGTATAAAAACCATTGCCCAGTCGCCAGACCTCACTAACCAGCGAATAAGGAATTGGCTAATTGAGGCGCGTCCACCGTTTTCGTTAACAACCCTGATCCCGATGATTTTTTTCCCGATGCTTTGTCCATTCATCAGCATTTCACATAGTGGGTGGTAAATGAGTATTGGAACAAAAAGCATCCACATTACACCCCAGGCGTTATAGGAACCGTCTTCGGAATACATGTCGTAATACGACAAACTATTCTTGAAAACTTCAAGTGCGACTCTGAGATAAATATACTGGAGCAATATGTCGATCAGCCACGCGAACAAGCGGCGATGAAATTCGGGGATCTCGAAGTCGAGGTCTATGTTAAATGAAGTGGAGACTTTGATGTCAGCCATAAGGGCAAATTAACTTTATCCCAATGAATTAAAAATATTTATGCTGGAAATTTTAACTGTTGCAAAAAATAGTATTTTACGAGCCAAACCTGGCCAGTGAGAGAAGCACTATTCATAAAGAAAAATAAAGATAAGTGGACCGAGATCCAGCAGTCGCCATCCACCGATGCAGATGAAATGGCCAATGATTTTACACGGCTGGTGAATGATCTTGCCTACGCCAAAACATTCTATCCGTCAAGCAAGGTTACCCAGTTTATCAATGGCCAGGCTGCCAAAATTTACCTGAGTATTTATAAGAACAGAAAAGAAGACACGAACAGAATTTTTTATTTCTGGCAATACGATCTGCCGCTCACTATAAGAAAGTACCACAAAGTCATTTTTTTCACGATGGTGGTTTTTTTCGTTTTTTACCTGGTCGGGTTTTTTTCAAGCCGGCAAGACCAGGACTTTACAAGGATGATCCTCGGAGACGGATATGTAAACAAGACCATTGAGAATATTGAAGATGGTAACCCATTTGGTGTTTACCAGGGCGGGAATTCTTTCCTTAGCTGGATGGGGATTATGATTAATAATATTGGTGTTGCAATAAGAGATTTTACCGAGGGGATCGTTTTTTCCATTTTCTCAATAAAATCCATTTTAGAATTTGGTGTGATGGTTGGTGTGTTTCATGAATTATTTTTTTCGCGTGGGTTGGGATTAGAGTGGGGTCTCGCAGTAATGATTCACGGTACGCTCGAAATATGGGCGTTTGTTGTTTCGTCCTCCGCGGGTGTTATTCTTGGAATGGGATGGCTTTTCCCGGGAACGGTGAAAAGACTTGACTCTCTAAAGCGGGCAGCGAAAGACGGGACGAAATTACTTGTTGGTGTAATTCCTGTCTTTATGGTTGCTGCGTTCTTCGAAGGATTTGTCACTCGTCATTACAAAATGCATTGGATGCTGAACGTTCTCATCCTGGCTGCTTCCCTGAGTTTTGTTATCTGGTATTTCTTTATCTATCCAATAAAAGTTCAAAAGAAACTTGCCTCTGTCTTTCTTGACGAAGAATAACCCATGAATCAGGTAATAAGAAAAATATTAGCTCCGGTTCGGTTTGGCCTTGCGCTGCTTGCGTTGTTGTTATTTGCAGCTGTCGCGGACGCACAGGAATTCGACACATTGGAAACTACTGTTGACCACGAGGCGTCGACTGTAGAGGATGGATATTCCGACCGCGGCAGACCGGATACCGGGACTATTCACCTCCGGATACTTCCATCGAGAATAATTTCTGAATTGAAGAGTCGCGACGAATTCTGGTATGCAGATTCCGCTTTTAACTCTAACCGCAAAAAAGATTCGATAAAGGCAGCGAACAACCAGGCGAACAATAAAAATAAAAACACAACCACTACTACGGCGCCAGAAGAAGACCAACGACAGCCCAGCCCAATCAAAACGTCGCGATGGTTGAGCATGCCAGTACTGGTGATCATACTTGTGATTTTTGCAGCAGTACTCATTTTCATGCTCGTCAAGAATAATGTTGTATCATCAGCACGCTACAAGGAAAAGATCGAAGATGAGGAAACACCCGAGGACATCTTCAATATTCCCTACGAAAAGGAAATTAATAAAGCCATTGCTGATAAAAACTACCGTTTTGCCATCCGTTTAATGTTTTTGAGATTGCTCCGGTCGATGGATGAAAAGAAGTTGATTCAATATACCCACGAGCGAACGAACTTTGATTACCTCATGCAGGTGTTTTCTTCCCGTTACTACAAGGAGTTTTTTCGAATCACACGTAATTACGAATATGCCTGGTATGGGAAATTCGACATAACAGACGACGCGTTTTCGACAATTAAATCTGAATTCGACAATTTTCAGCAAAAACTATCGTGAAACAATATCTACCATATATTATTGGAGCGCTCGTCATAACCCTTGTAGCTGTGCTTATTTTGCAGGGTAAAGCAAAGCAACACGTGTTCGATGAGAGAGTGACATTTAATAGAAGGGACAGAATCCCTTACGGCTGTTACGTGGCTTATAATAACATGACGCAACTCTTTCCTGACGCAAAAAAGAAGTTGAACTCTAAAGCTCCTTTGTACTGGGATTCTCTCAGCGAATACAAGGAAAACCAGGCGTTGATCATCGTGTCGAAAAATTTCCTGCCGGATGAATACGAGTTAGGCTATCTGCGGAGGTTCGCCGAAAACGGCAACACTGTTTTCGTGAGTGCTGCGAACTTTTCCGAATATGCCATGGACGAATTCAGGTTTGCAGTTCCACGTATGCAGGAGGTGTTTAACAACCTTTCGATTAAGACTGAAAAAGACTCAGTAACTCTTCTTATTGGCCGCGATTCTTTTGGAGTCTCCCTAATGCAGCCTCCGTTCACCGATGCGCACCAATACATATTGCCGGGAAAGCGATTTCAATCCTATTTTTCTCTGTGGAATGAGGCTACATCTACGGTGCTGGGCTACGATGAAGACAATATTCCTAACTTTTTAAAGATACATGTCGGCAAGGGGGCGTTTTTTATTCATTTGAATCCGCTGGCCTTTACCAACTATTTTATTTTGCACAAAGAGAATAACGAGTATTTCAGCCAGGTGATGTCCGTCATTCCGGAGGATACAAAAACTATTGTGTGGGACGAATACTTTCAGCGCAAGCGGACGATTTACCGCCCGCCCGAGGACGATGAAAAGCGTAAGGGCGCTCTTTCGGGTATGATGCAGCACCCGGCTTTTCGAACTGCTTTCTGGATTCTGCTTTTATTTCTATTCCTTTTCGCGCTACAGGAAATGCGTAGAAAACAACGCTACATTCCGGTAGTTCAAAAACCACGTAACGACTCACTTGATTTTGTGAAAACTATTGGCAGGCTTTACTACGAGAAAAGGGACCACTTGAATCTTTCGCGAAAAATGGCAGCTTATTTTCTTGAGCATGTGCGCAACCAGTACAAGATCCCTACCGGGAGACTGGATGAGAGATTTGTGAAGATGCTGCATTTTAAGTCTGGATATGACGAGGGTGAAATCGAAAGGATTGTCAATTTTATTAAAGATTTGGATGTTGCAGAAGTCGACAGTCATAAACTTGCAACATTTCATAAACAACTGGAAGCTTTTTATAAAACCTCATAGAAAGAAACTAAAAACACTTAAATGGAAGAACAAGTATTTGCCCAACGGACTGACCTCACTGCCCTGAACCATGCAGTGATGTCTTTGCGCAGCGAAATCAAAAAAATTATTGTAGGACAGGATGAAATGGTGAAGCTGATTGTAACAGCTTTGCTTGCTGACGGTCACGTATTAATAGAAGGTGTTCCCGGAGTGGCAAAAACACTGACGGCAAAACTTGTTGCAAGGTCTCTGAACATCGCGTTTTCACGCATACAATTCACACCAGACCTAATGCCGTCGGATGTACTTGGTACGCCGGTATTCAATCCTCAACAGGGAAGTTTCGATTTCAAGAAGGGACCTGTATTCAGTAACATTGTATTAATCGATGAGATCAATCGCGCCCCAGCCAAAACACAGTCGGCATTATTTGAGATAATGGAGGAAAGACAGGCGACGGTGGATGGGAAAACTTACCCTATGGCAGCCCCGTTTATGGTATTGGCAACGCAAAACCCGATAGAGCAGGAGGGCACCTACCGCTTGCCCGAGGCGCAACTGGATCGATTCATCTTCAAGATTCTTGTCCCTTATCCTTCAGAAGCAGAAGAGGTGACCATTCTTACACAGTTTCATAATATGGGGAACACGAATGTGCAGGACCTGGTAAATCCTGTGTTAAAGGGAGCAGAGATCATTGCGCTTCGCCAGCAGACAAAAACACTGGTGATAGAGGAGAAACTCTTGCATTTTATCGCGAAATTAATTCACCAGACAAGAAATCATAAGTCAATTTATCTCGGGGCTTCACCCAGGGCGTCACTGGTGGTGATGAACGCGTCAAAGGCAATGGCGGCAATTAATGGGCGTGACTTTGTTACCCCGGAAGATATCCTGGATGTAGTGAATCCTGTTCTTCGTCATCGTATCATTCTTTCGCCCGATAAGGAAATGGAAGGAATTACTGCAGATGATGTGATCAGGCAGATTATCCAGGCGATGGACATACCCAGGTAGTTGAGAGTTTAAAGTTTAGAGTTTATAGTTATGTTTTTCCAGGCAATAGCACGATTTTTTGGGCAATCATTTTACCTGAGCCGTTCGGTTTACTATATCGGCGGAGTCGCAGTCGTTTTGTACATTCTCAGTTTTTTTATTCCTGTTTTGTACGATGTGGCAACGATCGTTTTGCTCTCTCTGTTAATGTCTGTCTTCATTGATACGGTCTTGTTGTTTGGTAAGAGATATGGGTTGCGGGCCGAAAGAGTTACGTCTGATAGATGGAGTAACGGCGATGAAAACAAAATCGTCCTCAACTTCCAAAATAATTATTCATTTCCTGTACAGGCATCTATAATCGATGAGTTGCCTTACCAGTTCCAGGAAAGACACTGGCTGCGAAAGCAAAAAA
>JGI24806J26614_1000725_pt1 | contig 10938 bp, 9 predicted proteins | sample Kansoi200umMDA_FD_26614 | JGI IMG/M metagenome (IMG submission 26614)
CTCTCCTGAAAATGGATTCATGTGGAAATTAAATTACTTTATAAACCACAATAGTTTTTTAAAAAAGCTGTATACCCTACAATTTATTAAGCAAAAAATATTAAATATTAAAAATAAAGACAAAGAGAATGCCCGGCAATATATGGACCCAATATTTTTAATACTTGATTCCGGCGACTCTGAATATATTAACAAGGCAAAGTTCCTGGCAAATAAAGAAATAGAACTTTTAAGTAAAGAACCCTATAAATCTATTGTTATTCTAATCCCTGACAGGTACCAGGTAAATAGCAGTATACGAAAGAATATGAGTGCTTATTATAATCTTGATGAAAAAAAGCTTNTACCTGAACTGCCAAACAAAATACTTATAGAATTATTGGACAAATACAATGTAAAATATATTGATGCTATGCAGTGTTTAATAAACCACCAGCAAGATGGATCACTGTACTACGTTAAGGATAACCATTTTACAAAGCTTGGCCAGAAAGTTTTTTCGGAATGTATAACAGATTCACTAAAAAGAATTTTAGAAGAGCAGCATTAATTAGAATCAAAACCTGCATGAAACAATCTTTATTTAAAAAATATCCCAAACTATCACTACTATTCTTTAATATATTTCTTTTGTTATTTATCCTGATAATTTTTGAAATTTTATTGAGAATATTTACTCCGAATTGGCTGAGTTACCGGATGAAAATGATAAACTCCGGTAATTTGGCTGGCTACGGTACTGATGCTAATTGGAATCTTAAATATAAAGATGGGTCCTTTTTCTCTTTTACTCCAAATTCGAAATTCAAAATCTATCATTTTGAATATGAGAACACAGTTACAATTAATGCTCTTGGAGGCCGTAGTAACGAACCCGGTGAAAAGACCGATACAACCAATATTATTCCTTTCACAGGCGATTCGTTTGTAATGGGTGTTGGCGTTGAAGATACTGAGACGGTAGTGTCATTAACTAAAAAAACCACCGGGTATAATTTCTTAAACCTGGGTATTGCAGGGTCCTGTATGCCCATTCAAAGAAAAATAATAAATATGCGTTATGAAGAGCTTGGCAAACCTAAAATAGTAATTTATGGCTTTTGGCTTGGAAATGATTTTGATGATATCATGAAACAGAATTCTATTACCTCCCCGGATTCAGTCTCATTGATAACAAACCCTAAGGAGATAAAACAACCTGCTGACAATGGTATCATGTGGAAAGTAAACTTTTTTATTAATAATAATAAATTCTTACGAAAGTTATATGTTTTGCAATTTATAAAACAGAAAATCATAAATATGCAAAACATAAAAAATAAGGAGATGTATACTCCTTTTTATTTATTTGACTCTAGTAACACGGAATACATTAATAAGGCTAAAATCCAAATTGATAAAGAGGTTGAAATATTAAGCAAAGAACCTTACAAATCAATTGTTATTATTATACCCGATAAATATCAAATAAATGATTCATTAAGAAAAAGTATGGTTAATTACTATAGCCTTAATGAAAAAAATATAAACCCTTTAATACCCAATCAAATCATTACAGAAACATTAAAGAAATATAACATCAGGTATATTGATGCCACACAATGTTTAAAGAATCATCAATATGAACAGGCATTATACTATGTACTGGATAATCATTTTACCCGGTTTGGTCAAAAAATTCTTTCAGAATGTATATCCGACAGTTTAAAAAAAACCATAGCAGAATATAAAATGAGGAAATAGTAAGCCAAATATAAAGCTCCTATTAATTAGCCTCCTTAAAATAAAGTATAAATAAACGGAGCTATGGCAGAACCTCCACCCACAATCAATAATAAACCTATTAAAAACAAAACAATTATAATAGGCAGCAGCCACCATTTCTTACGTTCTTTCAAAAAATTCCAATAATCTTTTAATACACTCATTTTATAATAATTAATTCTTTACCAAATATTTTCTACGTCCTTAGGAGCATATTGTTTATTGCGTTCTGTATAATATGTATCGTCTCTTCGTTTCAAAAATAATGGATTTTTTTGGGTAAGACGATATACCATGGCAATGGGAACTAAAAAAACAAAATATATCACAGAGAGTATAACTTTAGACATTACACTTCCAAGCAATTCTGCAAATTTTAACCATACCCACGAAATTTTTGATGACAGAAACGGGGAGACCACCCCTATTAATATAAAAAGCAATGCTATAAGTAAGTATATTTTTTTTGGTGAAAACCAATATATTACTATCAGGGCGCCTGTAAGTACTAACAGGGTCTCCAGGGATTTGGCTTTATTACTTTCTTTCATAATTATTTAATTAGTCTAGTACAAATTCTTCTTTCCAGTTGTCCAGCTCTTTCCATTCAGGCTGTATTTTTTTATCAAAAATAAAATTACCAATTACCAGGTAGTCCATCTCTGTTCGCATCAGGCACCTGTAAGCATCTTCAGGTGTACATACGATTGGTTCGCCCCTCACATTAAAGCTTGTATTTACGATGACCCCATAACCTGTTATTTTTTTAAACTCATTAATAAGTTCCCAATACCTGCTGTTTGTGCCCTTATGAACAGTTTGTATTCTTGCTGAAAAATCAATATGCGTTACAGCGGGTATATCTGAACGTTTATAATAAAGTTTGTCTTTTAATGATAAGGAATTAAAATGTGGAGGCAACTTTTCCCTCCTGGATTCAACTACAGGCTGAACGATCAGCATGTAGGGAGATACCGTTGTATCTTCAAAATATAAATTGCAATCCTCTGCCAGTACAGACGGCGCAAAGGGCCTGAAGCTTTCCCGGTATTTAATTTTCAGGTTTAATTTTTTTTGCATTTCCTCATTCCTTGCATCTCCTAAAATACTTCTTGCACCCAAAGCCCGTGGACCAAATTCCATTCTTCCCTGGAACCATCCTACAGCAGCACCATCTGAAATAAATTTGGCAGTTTGTTGGGCTACCTCAGAAAAATTATCCAGGTAAGTATACTTTCCAGCAAATTTTTTAGACATTAATCTGATGTCAATCTCACTATATTCAGGTCCCAGGTATGAGCCACTCATTGCATCGGGCGCTACGGCAATACGCTCTTTACCAAAATAGATGTGGTATGCCGTCAACGCTGCTCCCAGGGCTCCTCCAGCATCACCTGCAGCCGGTTGGATATAGATATTTTCAAAAATATTCTCATTAATTAATTTACCATTTGCAACACAATTTAATGCCACCCCACCTGCCAGGCATAAATTTTTTGACCCGGTAAGGCGCTTTACTTCCTTAGCCATCTTTATTACGATCTCTTCTGTTATTTGTTGAATGGCGAGCCCCAGATTGCAATGATGCTGTTCCAACTCAGATTCACCACCCCGTTTAGGAAACCCGAAAAGACTTTCCCATTTTTTATCATCTGCCATTGTTAATCCAACAGCGTAGTTAAAATAATCCTGGTTAAGCCACAAGGAGCCATCATCCTTGATCTCGATCATTTCTTTTTTAATATCATTTACATATTTGATTATTTCCGGAGCAGCCGGGTTGCCATATGGGGCAAGTCCCATTAATTTATATTCGCCTGAATTAACTTTAAATCCAAGAAAATAGGTAAAGGCGGAATACAATAAGCCGAGAGAATGGGGAAAGTGTAACTCTGACAATATTTTAATATCCTTTTTTTGCCCATGGCAGAAAGAAGCTGTCGCCCATTCACCTACTCCATCAATAGTCAGGATAGCTGCATCATCGTATGGCGAGGGATAATAGGCGCTGGCAGCATGGGAAAGATGATGTTCAGGAAAAAGGTATTTTACTTTACCTTTTTTATATGTTTCATCAATCTTTAATAATTCCTCGTTTAACAATCGCTTTAAAAACATTTTTTCTTTCATCCAAACCGGCATTGCCATTAAAAATGATCTAAGCCCCTTTGGCGCAAAACCATAATATGTTTCAAGCAAACGCTCAAATTTCAACAGCGGTTTATCATAAAATGCTATAGCATCAAGTTCATTCAGAGTTGTTCCACAATTTTTAAGACAAAATTTCACTGCTTCGGCCGGAAATGATGCATCGTGTTTTTTACGGGTAAAACGTTCTTCCTGGGCAGCTGCTATAATGATCCCATCTTCAATTATTGCCGCGGCGGAGTCGTGGTAAAAAGCGGATATTCCAAGAATTTTCATGTAAAATAAAATAAAAAGTTACTGCCTATGCCTAATATTGAGAATTAAAAGTGCTTACAACTTTTTCGCTTTTACCTGGTAATTTACCGTGAAGTACAGTTTTTTCAATCTGACTGCATATTTTTTCAAAAGACCAGTCCTTTATTATTTCCAGGGAGTTATTTCCCATTTCCTGTATCTTGTTTTTATTACTAATTATCAGATTCATTTTTCTAACCAGGTCTTTCAAATTAGTTCTTCTGAAACTATAACCATTAATGTTATCCTTAACAAGATCGATCCCACAACCGCACCTGTCGCTCACAATAATTACACGTGAACACGCCATAGCCTCATTCACGGCTAATCCCCAGGTTTCAACAGGCCCTTTTGACGGTAGAACCAGCACATCACCCAAACGATAAGCTACAGGCATATTGGTTTGATTCTGGAAATCTATAAAATGAAGATTTTTAGTTTGTGAATATTTGAATTTTATTTTCTTTTCCAGGGGGCCATTGCCCAGAATGATCAAATGTGTTTCAGGATTATTTAATTTAATAAAAGCTTTTATCAACAAATCCGGATCTTTTTTGTATTCAAGCTTTCCGGCATATAAAAAAACAATATCATTTTTTTGAATACCTAAGTTTTTGCGCCAGTTTACTGCCTGGGTGTTATAAGTATTATCCTTATCAAAAAAACGATCATTATCTATAGCATGTGGTGCGAATATCAGCTGGCTTTTTTTTACCCCGTGCCTTAAGAAATATAATTTATTATTTGTACCTACATACATTGCATAATCAATAAAACGGTAAACCCATTTTAGAAACAAAGTTCTTATAATTAACCTGGGACCTATCTGTTCAGCAAGTAAAGTAGAATCACCTCTAAAAAGAATTGGAACTTTTTTATGAAAATAACGCATGCATTTTAAATGGCTGTTAAAGCTCCACCCGACAATAAAAATGGCATCGGGTTTCCATTCTTCTATTTCTGCATTTAAAGTAGGATTGATTATACCGTTAAAATTATGACTTCCTGGCCTGGTGGAACTATTATTTACAAATGTATAATCATAGCCCTCCAGAAGTGGTATATCCCATTCAATTTTTTTTCCAAAACCAGGATCAAAATAAATTCCCTCCTTAGACTGAGACCAGGTATAAAAAACTTTTATTTTGATCACGCCTCTATTATTCAACATTCTGAACATGGGTGCATAGTATTGTATGGGGTGTGTAGTTACAATTGCCAGGTTCATATATTATCGGGGATACAATATACCATATGTGGTATACCTTTTATTTTTTCAAATTCTTTTACAGAGCGAATACGTTCGGTAGCGTCAGGCATATTAGCCATAATTACACCTCCATAATTATACTTTTCAAAAAACAATCCAGCAGCCTCCTTAGCTTTTTGCCCATGTAATTCCAAAAGTATGACAGGGCGTTTTTCGCTAAAAACCCTGTCCCCGTTATGCAATGCAAATTCTTCAGCTGTTTCTAAATCAAATTTTATGAAGTCAGGCATATCAATGCCTAATTCAAATACCATTTCGTCTATACCGGCGCACTTTACGACTTTAATATCCAATTCATTTTCAGACTGATTATAAACTTTACCTAAATGATACGGGCCATTTGCACCTCCAAGATTATTCACAAATTGTATAGTGGTGTGATCTGGTCCTACGGCCATATTTAAAACTTTAATATTGTCCCATTTATTTAACGCGGGCAAATATTTTAACCTCTCATAATTTGTTTTTGATGCCTCAAATGCATAAATAAAGCCATTTTTTCCAATAATTTTTCGGAAAACGGAAGTATAATATCCAACATATGACCCGCAATCCCATATTATAAATCCTGGTTTAATAATTTTATCAAATGGCACAGCATCGAAAATCCATTTATCATAGGTACCTAACCAGTAGGAAGCTTCTTTGCGAAGATCTAATCTTAGTTTAGATCCTTTGGCAGGACCACTTAAAACCTTTATATCACAATATTCCTTTTTCCCGGAAAGAAGTTTAAACAAAAGGTTTTTTACAAGTTTTTTTAGCATTGCAATTTTTAGTTGGATAAGTGATCGCATAATCTTGCTCCCAATGCCAGTACAGTAAGCGTAGGATTAGAGTGCGAAGAAGTTGGGAACACCGAACAACTGCATATATATAAGTTGGCTATTCCCCATACCTTGAGATTTTCATTGACTACTCCTTCTCCCGGCTCAGCACTCATTTTACATCCCCCCATATGGTGACAAACATCAGATAAAAAGTTACTCCACTCAGGATTTTGGGCATTAATATAATCATATAGCTTAACCTCGCCTAAATTCAAACGGGTTATCTCATCTTTAATCGCACCGGCGGTGGCAATTGCAGTATCCCAGGTTTTTGAACTGATCTTCCAGTTTATTAATGCTTCAGGGATTTGGAATTCATCTTTTTTCTTACTTAAGGATATATAACTATCATTGGACGGCTCTTGCTCTATCATTAAGGCAATTTTTGCTATCGCATTTGATTTAAAATAAAAATGATGGAATAGATATGCCCAGGTACTTTTAAAAATACTTTTAAGTGAACCTGATACTTTAAGTAAGTGAATGAACTTAAAATCTTTCCTAAAAGCTTTTAATTCACCATACGGGTCAAATGAATCCTCTGGAAGCATAAACATGATACCCGCAGAACAATTAAGCAGTTTATTTACCTGCTGAAAATTTTTATTGAGGCTTAATCTTATTGAATATTTATGCCCTTTACAAATATGGGAATTGAAATAACGCTGCAGCTTATAAATATTTTTAGCGTCTAAGGTTCCCACTTCTATACACGGATGCTCCATAAAATTTTTGCCCACCCATGCGGAATGATTACCTAAGTTATTCTGCAGCAAAATTCTTACCGTTTCAATTGTGCCAGCTGCCAATATTACCGTCTTCGTAGTTAGTGAAAATACAGATTTACTGAAATTTTCAATGGTCAGTGAAGAAATATAATCGTTATTTTTTTGCAGGGATGTTAGCTGGGCATTATAGATCACGGTCACTTTTTCTTCCAGTTCCCGTTTATACAATAAAAAAAAGTTTGGCTGTACGGCCCATTTTGAAACGTGAAAATCAAATACAGAAGCATCTATGCCGGGATTTTTTAAGGAAATTTTTGGGAAAATATCAGTAGCATAATCCAGGGTATCAATACCCATAAATGCATTGGCTTCAGGATAATATTTTGATATTTCTTCATAAGAAACAGGCCATCCACTTCCCCTAACCCATTCCCTTTTTTCAAAATCTATACTTGTAAAAGGCAAGGATTGGCCACCCCATGCAATAGTTGTGCCGCCTACTGCTCTTTTCCTTCCCCACACTGCATTGTTCACCATTTTACCTGTTTGTTCTACCTCGTTGAGCGCCTGCTTTCTTTCATCTTCAATAAAATGCCCAGACTCAAACATAACGACACTTTTCCCCTGTTTTACAAACTTAATGGCCAGTAATATGCCAGCCGCCCCGGCGCCTATGATCGTAATATCACTTCCAGGTATTGTAAATGAACCAGGCGTCTTTGTATTAAGATCAATAAATGGCATTGATGATTTTATTCAACTCTCCTAAGGATAGCAAACTGTATTTTTCAACAGCGTTAAGGTTATTTTTAAGATGTTTCTTATTGGTAGTAGAAAATAATATCTTTCCTGTAGGATTGGTCTTAGCTGCCCGGTTCAATAAAATTCCAGCCCACTCGGGGTTGGAGTATTCTTTATTCAAATACGGGATGGATTTTAATGCGCTGTGATAAAAATGTTTTTTATCAAAGAACTTATTTAAAAGTTCACCGCTTTTATAATGCGGCCCATTTTCATATTGCAAAACAGCAAATCCTTCGAGGTCTGCGGTTGTAAGATGCGTAAGATTTACATAAGATGCTGCCACACCCAATTGCCTGATTATACCTTTTTCCTGCTGCTTTTGTAAAAATAACATAGCCTCATTGGTTAAAAACGCCGGCAAAGCCTCATGCAAAAAATAATAATCAATATAATCTGTCCGGAGGTTTTTTAAACTCTTTTGCAGACTTGTTTCTATGTAATCAACGTTAATACGCCTGTGCTCAAGCGGTGTTGGCTGTTTAATTTCAGGACTAATTTGTTGTTTTCTCATCCTGTTCTTCATTGCATTTAAAAGCAGGGCAACATTCACATTTATTGATGGTTGATGCACATTTCCCAGTCCGCATTTTGTGGTAACGGTAACCCTTGCTCTTTTATTTTTTATGAACCTGCCAAGAATTTTTTCGGAATACCCGTTACCATAAACCGGTGCAGTGTCAAAATGATCAATGCCGTTATCAAAAGCCAGGGATAAAATGTTTTGAGCACTTTTTAAAAAACTATGTTGCGTAAGAGAGACACAGCCAAAACCCAGGGTATTTCTTACTGCCATTATAAAGTGGTTCTGTACCAGTCTATAGTTAGATCAATTCCTTTTTGCATATTTATTTTTGGTGACCATCCTAACCGCTGATGAATTTTTTCAATATCAATTGAGCGCCTCCTGATATTATCAATGTCCCTTTCCGGGACATTTTCTATGTGCAGGTTGCCAACTTTTTCATTAATTAATTTTGCCAAAGTATTTACTGATGTTTCGGTACCAGTGCCTACGTTAAATACGTCTCCGATTGCCTTGGGATGTACGGCAGAAAGTATCGTGGCACTTACAGCATCTGTGATAAATGTATAATCCCTGGTTTGCTCGCCATCCCCAAATATTGCCAGGTTTTGACCAGTTAATGCATTATGCACAAATTTTCCCAATACCCCGCAATAAGGATTGCGGGGTGATTGCCCAAATCCATATACATTCGAATACCTTACACTGCTTGTAGGAATATTATAGGCCTTATTATAGATCATTGCATAATTTTCACCAAGTAACTTAGTTGCTGCATAATTGCTTAAAACATATGTAGCATCATCTTCACAGATTGGTAGACGCGTGGAACTGCCATATACTGAACAGGAGGATGTATACACGAAACGCTCAAGTGCCGGTAATTTACTATGTCGTATAAACTCTAACAATAATAAAGTACTTTCTGCATTTACACGCAAATCGTCTAATGGATCAGTACCCGAAGCTGAGATCTGTTTACATGCAAGGTGAAAAACATAATTTACATCTTTTAATAATGGAAATAGTTTATTGGTTTCAAGTACAGATATGTTATGATATTCCACTTTCGTTATATCATCTCCCATTACGCTTACCAAACTATTGGCACAATTATCAACTAATATTATTTCACACCCATAATCATTCAATAGAGTCTTTACAAGGTTATGTCCTACAAACCCCAACCCCCCGGTTACTAAAATTTTTTTGCCTTTTATTTTTTCATAATAATTGATCATATCACAGTAATAGTTTATTAACAGGTGCTAAAAAAGTTTTTGTCATTCCCAGTGCAGTATTTTCATATATTAAAGGATGTGAAAGATCAACACCTCTAAAGCTATCCTTTTCAGCAATTGCTTTTTTAATTATTTCTATTAAAATTTTTATCCGGCGTTTTGGTAATCTCTCCTCTGTTTGGCCATAGGTTACAACATAAGGAAATTTTACTTCATGTAATAACTTAGCTGGAAAAGAATCCTCGTGAACAAAAGCTACAAATGTTTTTTTTGAAACTAATAAACCCATTAATTTAGATGCCGCATAATATGGCATCATACCACCCATCAATAATAAAACATCAGCTTGCAATGTTAATTGTACTGCTTTACGATAGGTAACCCTTACAGGATTTTCGAAAGTATAATCCTGCATATCGTTGTCTGCTATCCACTTGCCAAGCTGGGGCCTGACTAGTTTTTCGCCTGCATAGCTGGTTCCAAAAAATTCAATTTGCAATGGCTGTGTTTTACCAACTTCTCCCAAAGCCGGCATCAACCCATCTAGTACTTCATAACAGTCAAACCATATAGCTCCAATATACCTGATAACAATTTTATCATTATTCAACACCGGTAACTGCTTACGCAACGAATCAAAATCATTTTGCTCAGCGCCGTAGGGAACAGCAATAAAAATTTTTTTTTTAAGAAATGGATACCGCTCTACCAGGTTATCATTAATCCCTTTAGAAACCGCATAAATTATAGAAGCATGGTTACAAACATATTTTTCCATCCTCCTGGAGATCCAGTGAGAGATTCGTTTCTTGATCGACCTTTCCCGTTTATCCATATCATGTACCCAGGGGTCGATAAAGTCAATGCCATATGGAATGCCTGTCAATCGCTTTATCAGCGGTGCAATCATTAATATATACCAGGGAGGTACCGGGTAAAGAATAAAATCAGGCTTTTCTTTTTTGGCTAGTTTGCGTAATTTAAAAAAAAGAAAAGGCAGGATACGTAAGCCCAGATCACCAATTAGAAATTTACGTGTTTTATTCTGATCGAAACAATTGACAGTAACCAGGTTAAATTTATCTCCTGCCAGATCAACCATCCAGGGATCACCTGTTTCTTCACGATATTTGGGATCAACTGTAAAAACCGTGGGATAATATCCTAAAGATGCAGCATGTTGCACGATTAATCTTACCCTTTGAGAGGGTGGCATTGCAGAAGGAGGAAAATAGGGCGCTATAATAAAAATTTTCTTCAAGAAAGATAATAGTCTATTGATAAATATTTTTAACCATTGCTGCCAGATCCGCTGTTGATAAGCCATTAAAAGCAA
>JGI24806J26614_1000727_pt1 | contig 10934 bp, 9 predicted proteins | sample Kansoi200umMDA_FD_26614 | JGI IMG/M metagenome (IMG submission 26614)
TATTTTATCTATGAAACATTCAAGCGAATTACAAGAAATCATCCGGAACATCAATTCATTTTCATTTTTGACAGGTCGTTTAATAAACGTTTTATTTTTAGCTCAAACATTACACCTGTTGTCACTGGTCCACCAGCACGACATCCTCTGTTATGGAAATTATGGTACGATATAAAAATACCCGCTGCTCTCAGAAAATATAAAGCCGATGTATTCGTGTCATGCGATGGGTTTTGCTCGTTGACGGCTAAAGTACCCCAATGCCTGGTAGTACATGATCTTTCTTTTTTACACTATTCTTCTTTTATTAAAAAATCATATTTATTGTTTTATAAAAGATATATTCCGAAATTTTTAAACAAAGCAAAATCAATAGCGACTGTTTCCGAATTTTCAAAACATGATATTATTTCTCACTATAAAACTTCGGCCCGCAAAATTGATGTAGTGTTTAGTGCAGCCAGGGAAAATTTTTATCCATTAAATGACGAGGAAAAACGAACAACAAAAGAAAAATACACAGAAGGCAAAGAATATTTTGTGTATGTCGGAGCAATTCATCCGCGAAAAAATTTGCTTAACCTATTAAAAGCTTTTTCTGTTTTTAAAAAACGCCAGCAAACCAATATGAAACTTGTATTGGCAGGAAGACTTGCGTGGAAATACGAGTCGTTTATCAAAAAATTAAAGGCATATAAATACAGAGACGATGTAGTAATGACAGGCTATCTTGCCGAAGAAGAGGTGATAAAAACTATTGGTTCTGCCTATACGCTTGTTTATCCATCATTATTCGAAGGATTTGGTGTACCGGTATTGGAAGCAATGTGCTGTGAAATACCGGTGATCACTTCTGCTGGTTCTTCAATGCAGGAAATAGCAAAAGGTGCGGCATTATTTGCAGATCCTCAAAATCACAATGATATTGCGAATAAAATGATGGAGATTTATAAAAATGAAAATTTAAGGAATGAGCTTATTCAAAAAGGAAAACAAATTGCCAAACAATATAGTTGGGATAAAACAGCCGATCTTCTTTGGCAGGCTATCCTGAAAGCTATGGGTTGATTCATTTACCTTTGCTTTCTTTTTTTAATTTGATATGATAATGAATAAATCAACTATTACAATTGATGTGCATACAGATGAAAACCGAATCCCGGAAACTATTGCATGGAGTGCAACCGATACTTCAGCCGAAAATATTCAGAAAGCAAAAGCTATGATGATTTCTCTTTGGGATGGCTCTGAAAAAACTGCGCTGAGAATTGACCTTTGGACAAAGGATATGATGGTAGATGAAATGGCAGATTTTTTTTATCAAACTATGATGACAATGGCCGATACCTATGGCCGTGCCACCAAATATGCTGATATGGTAGATGAGATGAAAAAATTTGCTCATGATTTCTATCATAAGTTTCGGGATAAGCAACTAAAGGAAAATAAAGCATGAGAACTAAATCGGAGGTCAAATTCGTATCGCATACTTCAGACCTCAGTATACCAAATAGAAAATTCAAACTTTAAGAACATGAGTCTTGAACAAAAAATAATGTCTGAATTAAAAACGGCGATGCTGGCTAAAGATGAAAAGTCGTTGCGCAGCCTCAGGGCTATAAAAGCTGCAATCTTATTGGCAAAAACGGCTGAAGGCTCTGCCGGAGAATTAAAGGAGGATGATGAAATAAAATTGTTGCAAAAGTTAGTGAAACAACGGAAGGATTCATTGGAAATTTATCAGCAACAAAATCGTTCTGATCTTGCGAAAAAGGAACAGGAAGAAATCGAAGTGATCGAAAAATTCTTGCCTAAACAACTTTCTCCGGAGGAAATAAAAACTTTATTAACGAAGATTATTGCTGAAGTTGGCGCAAGTTCTCCTGCTGATATGGGTAAAGTAATGGGAGTAGCTACCAAACAATTAGCTGGTAAGACAGATGGAAAAACTATTTCTGCTGTGGTAAAAGAGCTCCTGGCTAAGTAGTTTTGGACTAACGCTTAGGTTTAGGGTTTGTTTAAGAATGTGAATGTGCCAACGATAAACTTTTTAGCGTTAGCATTATAAACAAATACATGATACTCGATCTTGTTTTTGCTGTTTTAATTCTACTTGCTGCTATCAAAGGCTATCGCCGAGGATTGATTGTTGGAATTTTTTCATTTATAGCCCTTATTATCGGCCTGGCTGCTGCTATCAAGCTTTCGGCGGTTGTTGCAGATTACCTGGGTAATACAGTAAAAATTTCTGATCAATGGTTACCAGTTATTTCATTTGCCATTGTCTTTCTCATTGTTGCATTGTTGGTTCGTCTTGGAGCTAATGCCATTCAAAAAGCTGCTGAAACAATTATGCTTGGATGGGTCAATAGAATAGGAGGAATGGTTTTTTACATAACTCTTTATATAACTATCTTCAGCGTAATTCTTTTTTATGCAGAACAAATAAAAATTGTTCAACCCGCTACAAAAGACAGGTCTGTCACTTATTCCTATATCAAGCCATGGGGACCTAAAGCCATTAATGGCATTGGTTCAGCTGTGCCTGCATTTAGAAATATGTTTGCTGACCTTGAAAATTTTTTTGGCGGAATTTCTGAAAAGATTTCTGAGCACTGATTTTGCACTCAACATTGCCAAGTAATATTCTTTTTTCTATTAATTCAATCTTCAATCTTTTTTTTAAATACCTTCTCTTTTAGTGTTGAATAAAAACAGCTTTTTAAAACAGGCAGTATGAAGTTATATTTGTACTGTCAAGGCCTGTTTTTAAAAGATAAAGAGCTGATTTTTTGCGGCAAAACGATTATTTTAGTCTGGGATTTCGAACGACTAACAGCATTACTGACCATGCAATACGAAATTAAACATCAGGATAAATTCAGGTACATTGAAGAAGGTACTGGTGAACCATTGGTGCTCCTCCATGGTCTTTTTGGGGCATTAAGCAATTTTATTAACCTCATCGAATACTTCCGGCAGCATAATAAGGTAGTAGTCCCCTTTCTCCCATTGCTTGAAATGGATATTCTCCATACCTCGGTCGGAGGCCTTGCAAAGTTTGTTCATAGATTTATTGAGGCAAAAAGTTATCATGGTGTTCATTTATTAGGCAACTCTTTGGGCGGTCATGTGGCCTTATTGCATGTATTAAAACACCCGGAACGAATAAAATCACTGATTCTAACCGGCAGTTCAGGATTATTTGAAAGCGGGATGGGAGACAGTTATCCTAAAAGAGGCGATTACGAATATATTAAAAAGAAAACTGAACTGACATTTTATGATCCTAATGTAGCCACCAAAGAATTGGTAGATGAAGTTTACAGTATCACTAATAATCGCCTGAAAGCTATTAAGATCATTGCGTTGGCAAAAAGTGCCATCAGAAATAATTTGGGTGAAGAACTCAATCAAATCAAGCAACCTACGTTATTAGTATGGGGAAATAATGACACCATCACTCCACCGTTCGTTGCCAGGGAGTTCAACAGATTGATCCCAAACAGTGAGCTTTATTTTGTTGACAAGTGTGGCCATGCGCCGATGATGGAAGTGCCGGATGAGTTCAATGCTATTCTGCATAAATTTTTGAAAAAACTAAATCAGCCTGCAACAGTCGCCTGACAGTTGGAGTCTAATTTAAAAAATTAAGCCGTCCATGTTAACAAGAGAACTACAATCTCAGTCACTCCCATATCTTCATTTGCGCGACAAAGTTTACCAGGCGCTGCAAATGATGAATGAAAATCATGTTACCCATCTTCCCATTGTTGAAGGTGATAAATACATTGGTATCATTAGCGAAGAAGATTTGCTTCAGGTAGACAATGATCATGCTGAATTAGAATCCATGCAACAATCATTTGGCAACGCATCAGTAAAAAGCAATGATCATTTTTTAAAGACTTTACAGGTAGCTGCCGAAAATGCACTCAGCGTGGTGCCTGTAGTGGCAAACGATAATGAAATAATAGGAGCTATTGCTTATAATGATCTGTTGAAATACGCTTCGGAGTTCATGAGCCTGAATGAACCGGGTGGCCTTATCGTTTTGGAAATGGAAGGCCATCAATATTCTTTCAATGAAATAAGCAAACTTGTAGAAACTAATGATGCGCAGATAACCCAATTAAATACTTCCAATGACACGGAAACAGGGATGATGGAGGTCACCATTCGTATTAATAAGCCCGAAGTCTCAGATATTGTAGCTACCTTTCAACGGTATGACTATAATGTAAAATATTTCTTTGGCGAAGAAATTTATGCCAACGAATTGCGTAATAATTACGATAACCTAATGAACTACCTGAAGATTTGATTTATCCGGTATTATTATTGAAATAGATAGGAAAATCCTGCTAATTTTAGTTGTCCTGGTCTGATTCACTGTGCTGAAAGAAAAGAAATATTGTCTTTGGCTGATAGTAGTACTGGCTTGCTGCCATAACCTGTTTGCGCAAAACCCTCCTGACGATTTGCCTCCACCCGAGCCGCAGACGGGTAATGAGAAATCCATAAGTGATTTTGCCCCAGCCAATTCCATATTTACTGTTAGGAATATTATCATTACCGGAAATAGGAAAACAAAAGCCGTCATTATTCTGCGTGAAATTCCTTTTAAATCCGGGGAAGAATATCCACTGCAGGATCTCGTAAAAAAGTTTGAAGATGCCCGCAAGCAATTGATGAATACATCTCTTTTTCATGAAGTAATTGTAGCATTGAAAAGTTTTGAAGGATATAAAGTAGATGTTATAGTGGATGTAAAAGAACGTTGGTATATTTTCCCGCTTCCTTATCTAAAGCCGGTGGACAGGAATCTCAATCAATGGATCGTTGAACAAAAGGCAAGTCTCAGCCGGGTAAACTACGGAATAAAACTTTTATATAATAATGTAACCGGCCGCAATGATAAATTCAGATTTTGGCTGGTTAGCGGATACACAAAACAATTCTCTTTCAGCTATGATCGCCTGTATTTTGATAAGAAAATGAAATGGGGTGTCAATTTAGGATTTGCTGTTGGTAAAAACCGGGAAGTAAATTATAATACTATTAATGACAAGCAGGTTTTTATAAAAGACAATGATAACTATATCCGCAGTTTTGTAAATGCTAATGCAGAACTTACTTACCGCAGAGCTATCAAAACACGTCACCGTTTTGGAATTGGTTTTACAAAAGAAATTATAAGCGACACAATCGTAGCTCTCAATCCCACTTATTTTAAATCTGGTCGTAACAACATACAGTTCCCTGAGATTTATTATAGCATGACGTATTTCGATTTGGATTATATTCCTTATCCCACCAAAGGATATGCCGCAGCTGTTTCTGTTGGGAAAAGGGGTTTTAATAATACTATTAATCTGTGGCAACTCAGTGCAAGAGGCTCTGGCAACTGGCATCTTATGCCAAAAACATTTCTGAGTCTCAACGCTTATGGAGTTATTAAACTGCCGTTCAAACAACCTTACTTCAACCAGCGATTGCTTGGATACAGCGATGTATTTATGCAGGGATATGAATATTATGTGATAGATGGCGTAGCCGGAGGATATCTAAAAACATCTATCACACGGGAGCTATTAAACTTTAGAATTAAAATGCCGGCAACACGCAAGGATAAAGAACCGTATCATATACCGATAAAGATTTTTGGAAAAATATATGGCAATGCCGGGTATGTATATAATCCGCAGCCCGGCAATAATCTTCTTTCAAATAAAATGCTGTATTCCGGAGGTATCGGCATTGATTTGCTTACATTCTATGATGTAACCTTTAAGTTCGAATGGACATTTAACCAGTTAGGGCAAAACGGGCTATTTTTACATCGCAAGACTATTTTCTAAGATGAAAGCAGCTATTTACAGCCGGGTAATGGAAGATGACCAGCAAAAAGATGTTCAGTTATTTTTTGATGAATTGACAAAACAAAAAATTGAGCCCATTATCTTTCAGCATTTTTTTGACCAAATAAAAGAAAGCATTAATCTCCCAGCCGAAACAAAAACTTTTTCTCTTGCCGAAGAATTATCCGAAGAAGTTGAATTTATTATCAGCCTTGGTGGCGATGGCACTTTGCTTGACACAATAACACTGGTGCGGAATAAAGATATTTCTATTGTTGGAATCAATTTTGGAAGGCTCGGTTTTCTTGCAAGCATTGGACGGGACGAAGTAAAAACAGCAGTAAAAGCGATTGCCAAAAGATCCTATGTTGTTGATAAGCGAACTATGATTCATCTCGATGCCAACATTCCTATGTTTGGTAATATCCCTTATGCTTTGAATGAGTTTTCCATTCATAAAAGAGATGTGGCCTCGATGATAAAAATTCATACCTATCTGAATGGTGAATTTTTAAATACTTATTGGGCCGATGGCCTTATAGTAGCTACTCCTACCGGTTCCACAGGTTATTCATTGAGTTGCAATGGCCCGGTTGTTTTTCCCGATTCGGGCAGTTTTGTTATTACACCTGTTGCTCCACATAATTTGAATGTAAGACCTATCATAGTCCCGGATGACAATGTTATATCTTTTGAAATTGAAAGCCGCTCAGAGCAGATTATTTGTGCGCTGGATTCAAGAAGGGAAATTGTAAACAAAAATGTGCAGTTGGCTGTAAGAAAGGAAAGTTTTGGTATTAACCTGGTAAGACTAAACGAGAACAATTTTTTGCTCACTCTTCGCAATAAGTTAACATGGGGGCTGGATAAACGTAATTAACAATAATCTGGATACATAAAAATTTGCAATTGTTAAGAATCCTCGTAGGGAATTTACCAATTGAATATGGAATTTAGTGCCTTCTTAATGAAAGAAAATTACTATTTTTCCGTTCTAAAGAATCCCGGACTCTTATTTAGCTATTATGATGAAAAAGTTTTTAGCCATTCTTACCTTTTCCATCCTTGCTGTTTCAAGCAGCATTGATCTTTTTGCACAGTATTCTATCCGGCAGGAAGGGGAATTTGGGATTGGTCTTGGTGCTGGTCATTATTTTGGTGACCTTAATACCCGGGCCCGTTTAAACAGACCTAAGCTTGCTGCTAGTATATTTTTTCGCAAAAATTTTGGGAATTATATCGCCTTAAGAATAGGGGCTTCTTTTGCGCAATTGGGATATTCGGATATATATAATAAACAAAATACCTATATGCAAAGCCGCAACCTGAGCTTTAATAGCAAAGTTTGGGAGCTGGCTCTGCAGGGGGATTTTAATTTCTTCCGATTTATGCCGGGCGAACCTGAATATAGTTTTACTCCGTATGTTACTATCGGCGCTGGAGTTTTCAGTTATGACCCTTATGCTTTTTTAAATGGAGAAAAAATATTTTTAAGACCTCTTGGAACGGAAGGACAAGGTAGCGGCCAGTACCCTGACAGGGTGCAATACAGTTCCATGGCCATTTGTTTTCCGTTTGGTGCTGGTATCAAATATTCATTGAATGAAAGAATAAATATAGGGTTCGAAATATTACATCGTTTTACAAATACTGATTACCTCGATGATGTTAGTAAAACTTATGTTGATCCTTCTATATTTCCTCCAAATCCGGATGGAAGTGATTCCGATGCAAAATTATTAAGCGATAGATCGTATGAAGTGGGCGAACCCATTGGGATTCCCGGAAGACAGCGTGGTAATAGCAGGCAGAAAGATCAATTTGTTACAGCAATGTTTACAATTTCATTCAATCTGCAATCTTATAAATGTCCCTCAGCTAAATAAGCATTAGTTCACTAAGCTCCGATTAAGGTTATTAAAATTTAGATAAATGATTAAACCGTTCCGATGCACCGGAACGGTTTTTTAATGCAATAATTCAAATGTATAAATCTGCCTGATCTGTGATACCTTTGTGCCCTTTCATTTTTGAGAAGTTTCTATGTCGCAGTTATTAGAAAAAATAGATAAAGATCATTTGCCACGTCATATCGCCATCATTATGGATGGCAATGGACGCTGGGCAAAAGAACAGGGGCAGGACAGATTGTTTGGCCATTTTCATGGTGTGGCAAGTGTTCGCAATATTGTAGAGGGCTGCGCTGAATTGGGCATAGAATATCTGACACTGTATGCTTTTTCAACTGAAAACTGGGACAGGCCCGAATATGAAGTAGTAGGATTAATGGAACTGTTGGTAAATACTATTCGTGATGAAGTAGAAAGTTTAAATAAGAACAATATCAGGCTCCATGTAATAGGCGATATGAATATGTTGCCGGAGTATGCAAGAAACGAATTGAAAGAAGCTCTTGATATTACAAAAAGAAATACTGGACTTAATCTTATTATGGCGTTGAGCTATAGTGGTCGTTGGGAATTGTTGAATGCTGTAAAGAATATTGCTCATGAAGTGAAAAAAAATAACCTGAAAGTGGAAGAAATTGATCAGGATACCTTGCAGCAATATTTATGTACAAGTGGTTTTCCCGATCCAGAACTAATGATACGAACCAGCGGTGAATACCGGATAAGCAATTTTTTATTATATCAATTGGCTTATGCCGAGCTGTATTTTACCAATGTGCGCTGGCCTGATTTCAGAAAAGAAAATTTATACGAAGCAATAATAGATTACCAGGGACGGGAAAGAAGATTTGGTAAAACGAGTGAACAATTAAGTAAAGAGTCACTAAGTCAATAAATCACAAGGGTTAACTAGCGATTCAGGGATTACTTTTATGACTTCTTTGACAGTCCGGCCTTAAACACTTTCGATATTTACCGCTAATTTGCCGCGGCAGCTAAGACTGGATCCTATTTTTTAATAAAAGCTTCTTAATCAAAATCAAACTGGCTGAATAAATCAACTATGCGAAGAATTTCTACACGAATATTTTCCAGGAAACTAATTGCTTTCAAAATTTCAAAACTTTATCCGTTGAGCAGGATTTTCCGTACCACATTCACTTTACTGATTTTATTTTTATCAATAGCTGTGTATGCACAGGATACTGATACTACCAAACCTCCCACTTCGGTAGATCCTAAACTGCTTGAATGGCAAAATGCCCGCGTTCCCAAAGAGTATACAATATCTTCTGTCAACATTACTGGCATTAAGCATCTCGATACCGCTATTGTACTTTCTATTTCAGGATTACAACCGGGTGATAAATTCATGCATCCCGGCGAAGATATTTTTGCAAAATCCATTGCTAATCTCTGGCGCCAAAAATTATTTTCCAATGTCCAGGTTTTTGTAACAAAACTGGAAGATGATAGAGTAAGTGTTGAAATAAATGTTTTGGAGCGTCCCCGCCTTGGCAATTTTAAATTTATCGGGGTTAAAAAATCCGAGCAGGAAGACCTGCAGGGAAAAATTGGTTTGGTAAAACAAACTATAATAACCGAAAACATACGGCGCAATATCAAGGAAGTAATTACAAAATATTATGCGGACAAAAGCTTTCAAAACGTATCAGTTGATATTATTGAAAAGCCGGATCCGGCTTTTGTGAATTCCAATTCGCTGACTATCGTTGTGAATAAAGGAGAAAAAGTTCATATTAATGAAGTACGTTTTTATGGTAATACCAACGTGGATGATTTCAGGTTAAAAAAACAAATGAAGGGTACAAAGGAAATGAGCAAATTCACCCTTCATCCTGACAGCGAACCAAGCTCATTCGGTACAAAAAAGAAATTATCATTTAAAGAATACAACAGCGATTGGGGCTTTCTTTCACTTAGCAAAACAAAACGCTTACTCGATCCCTATTTCCGTTTCAAACTTTTCAGCTCAGCTAAATTTGATGCTAAAAAGTATGAAGAAGATAAAAACAAAGTGTTGAATTATTATAATTCTTTGGGCTATCGTGATGCACAGATTGTTGATGAAGCAAAACCGGTTACCAAAAAAGGTAACATGAACGTTGATCTGAAAGTAGAAGAAGGCAGGCGATATTATTTTGGAAACATTACCTGGAAGGGTAATGCAAAATATTCTGATTCGGTTTTAAATGTTCTCTTAGGCATTAATAAAGGAGATATTTATAACATTGATATTTTAAATAAACGCCTGGGCAAACAATTATCACAGGAAGGCGGAGATATCAGTGGTTTGTATATGGATGATGGTTATCTTTTCTTTCGTGTAGAACCCGTTGAAACAGCTGTATACAATGATACAATAGATCATGAAATAAGAATTACTGAAGGACCACAGGCAAGAATAAAAAATGTGACTATTTCCGGTAATGAAAAAACAAAAGATTATGTAATCCGACGTGAGTTAAGAACTGTACCCGGCGATTTATTCAGCCGTGCTGAACTTATTCGTTCGCAACGTGAGCTTGCTAACCTTCAATATTTCAACCAGGAAACGATCGATCCTGGTGTAGTACCTAATGCTGAAGATGGAACTGTTGATATAAACTGGAAGCTCGAAGAAAAATCTTCTGATCAGTTGGAATTATCTGCAGGTTGGGGTGGCGGTGTCGGCCTTACTGGTACACTCGGTGTTACATTTAATAATTTTTCTATCAGGAATATCTGGAAAAAATCTGCATGGGATCCATTACCCACAGGAGATGGACAAAAATTAAGCCTCCGCATACAGTCAAACGGCAGGGCTTATCGTTCTTACAGTGCGTCATTTACTGAACCTTGGTTGGGTGGTAAGAAAAGAAATTCATTAACTATAGGTTTTAATAGCAGTAAATATTCCAATGCGTTTGACTATCTCACAGGTCGGATAGATCGGAGAAGATCGGATACTAATTATCTGAAAGTAACAGGCGCTTCTGTTTCCTTAGGCAAACAATTAAAATGGCCCGATGATTATTTCAGCCTTGTTTATTCAATAGCTTATACAAAGTATAAATTGAGTAATTATCCGGCATTTCAAAAAGATGATGGAACTTATCTTGATAGTGGAGTGTCGCATAATCTTAGCTTTAAAATTGCTTTG
>JGI24806J26614_1000728_pt1 | contig 10934 bp, 8 predicted proteins | sample Kansoi200umMDA_FD_26614 | JGI IMG/M metagenome (IMG submission 26614)
GGACATGAAAGATATGTTCCCCCAATACCACTCTTCTTTATGGGAATTGATCTATAATGGCGATCAATCCATTTTCCAACATCAAAAACAAGAAGAGATACCAACCACGACGAGCACCCAGGGCAATACGCAAATGACCATGCGTTTTGGTGGACGCGACAACAGGGTGGTTTATAAAAATCTCACCGATAGCAAGATGATTGATTCGCGTGATTTCATGCAAAAGCAATTCCTCATCACTGGTGTGCCAACGGAACGCAAATGGAAGATTGGAAAGAAATCAAAAGAGGTGCTGGGGTATAATTGCCTGGAAGCTTCTTTCGAACAAGACAGCACTACTCATATGACAGCCTGGTTTACTCCCCAGATCCAGCAATTTAACGGGCCCTTTGATTACCAGGGACTACCCGGTTTGATTTTGCAGGTGGATATTAATGATGGAGAAAGAGTGATCACCGCTACTGAAATTAAAACAGATGGTATTGACATGACAGTCATTGAAGCTCCAACAAAAGGAAAGGAAGTTACTGCGGAAGAATTTGAAACCATACGGGCTGAAAAAATGAAAGAAATGCAAATGCAAGGTTTCCCGGGCGGAGCCGGTGGACCTCCTATGCAAGTAACGGTTATTCGCAATTAATAAAACTTACGAATCCCCCTTTCTAAAAGCCACTTCCATGCGTAGTTCTTTATTACAAAGTATTTTCTTCATGCTCTTCAGCATCCTGTTGACAGCAGGGCTGCATGCACAAACATCCAGGACCAATTTTAAAGGAGTTGTCACCGATGAATCGGATGCTCCAGTACCAGGAGCCACCATTATGATTTTGAATGAGGAAGATTCGACACTTGTTCAATTTGGAAGCAGTGACGAGCATGGGGCATTTATGATAAAAAACGTTCCCTATGGATTTTATATCCTTCATGTTAATTTCCTGGCTCATGCTCCTTTCTATCAATTGATCCGTGGTGGGGTAGCAGAAGAGGTGGACCTGGGGATATTGAAATTGGAACCCGAGAATACCGTTTTAAATCCCGTAGAAGTAACAGCAGATTTTGTTCCTGTCGAATTAAAAAAAGATACCATTGCGTACAACGCCGATGCGTTTGAAACACAACCCAATGCCAATGTTGAAGATCTTTTGAAAAAACTACCCGGAATAGAAGTAAACCCCGATGGCTCTGTTAAAGCACAAGGTGAAGATGTACAAAAGATACTCGTGGATGGAAAAGAATTTTTTGGTGACGATCCCCAAATGGCGACCAAAAATTTACCCGCCAAGGCTGTAAAAAAAGTCAAGGTGTACGACAAGCAGTCCGAGATGTCTGAATTTACGGGTGTCGATGACGGAACGCGAATGAAAACGATCGACCTTCAACTCAAAGATGAATTCAAGAAAGGTCTTTTTGGTACAGCACAAGCCGGCTATGGTACGGATGAACGCTACAATGCAAAAGCTTCTATCAATAGATTTACTAAAACTTCGCAACTTTCTTTCCTTGGCCAACTCAATAACATCAATCAACAAGGATTCACTTTCCAGGACCGGATGAATTTTTCAGGTGGCATGATGGGTTTGTCAGGCGGAGGTAGTGGTGGTGGTGGCCGCAATGTGGAAATGCGAGTGGGCGGTGGTGGAACTAGCGGTTCCAGTGTGCCTATCTCCAGCGGTACCTCTAATGGACTTGTGAATACAGGAGCTGCAGGTTTAAACTTTAATTATCAAAAAAATAAAAACTTCAATGTCCGGAGCAGTTATTTCTACAATAATGTGGATAAAGAATTATTGCAAAACACCTATCGTCAAAACCTGACATCAGATCCTTATGATACAGATGAAGACATTGACCAGGATACTAAAAACAGCGCACACAATATCGCACTCAATTCAGATATCCAATTAGATTCCACCTCCCAGGTGCAGTTGACATCGCGTATCGCGATTGGAGATGGAACGTTGAACGAAGAATCATTTTTACAGACGCTGACGGATGGAGGCACTATAAAAGCAAATCAATCCAATACTCTTAATAATAATACAGACGATAATTTCTCCTTTACCGGCGGAGCTACTTATATGAAGAAGCTGGGAAATAAAGGACGTAATTTCTCGCTGAATGGAACTTACACGCTCAATGATAATAATACGGACAACCAACTCGAATCCTTGATTGAATATTTTACCACCGGCGAGGTGGATCCTGTCCATCAACTCCAAAATACCACGTCAGATGATCATCGACTGGAAGGCCAGGTGACGTATACTGAACCCCTGCACAAGCGAAAATTTCTCGAGTTGAATTATTACTACAACAAATTCGATGCAGACTATGACAAATTGGTCTCCGATGTTACGGATTCCGGTTCTGTAATCAACCCTCTGTTGACGACAGATTATAATTCAGTATTTCAATATCATCGTCCCGGTGTGACTTTCCGCTATAGCGGTGAAGTGCACAACCTAAATATAGGCCTCAATTACCAGGTGTCTGATCTGACAGGTCATATTCAATTGGGTGAAAATGAGATCAAACGCGATTATCATCATTTTCTCCCGCGATTTATTTGGCGTTGGGATATTGGAAATGGTAAGAATATGCAGTTTCGGTATACTACCCGTGTGAGGCAACCTTCCATCACACAATTATCTCCTGTCGTAGACAATTCAGATCCTGTTCACTTGTATGTTGGAAATCCTTCCCTCGATGCAGAATATAATCATCAATTCAATTTGAATTACAATTCTTTTAGCCAGTTTTCTTCGACCAACATGTTCTTTTCCTTAAGTGGTGCGATTACGGAAGATAAAATCATTAACTCCCGCACCACGGACGATAAATTCAAGGAGCTCACGACACCAGTAAACATTGCTGATGAAAAACAGGTTGGCCTGTATGCCAATTTTGGCCGACCATTCAAACCTTTTCATAGCCGATTCAGCATCAACGCCAATATCAGTTATACCAACACACAGAATTTCATTGACATTTCCCTTATCGATGTCAATCGGTGGACGCGTGCCGGTGGCATTACCTTTAGCAATTTAAATTCGAAAGTACTGGAATACAATCTCGGTGGACAATGGACTTCGACAGGCAATTATTATAAGGAAAACGAGGACCTCGATCAAAATACATTGTTGAGTACTTATTTTATTGATGTCACGTTGACGCTTTGGAAGAAATGGAAATTGCAAGGCAATTATGATTACAATTTATATTCGGATGATCAGTTTTCCGAAAACCAGGCTTTACCACTTCTCGGGTTTTCTATCTCCCGTTTCATCATGTCTAAGGATCGCGGCCAACTGAAGTTTTCCGTCTTCGATGCCCTTGATGAAAACCGCGGTATCTCCCGCACGGCTGATCTCAACTATATACAGGAGGTTCGCTCCAATTCTATCGGCCGCTACGCCATGTTTTCTTTCATCTATTCCATCCGCGGAATGAACCAGGGTCCGGGACCAGGTGGGATGTTTAAGATTATGGAGCAAAGGCATTAAAACGTAAAAACTCACCAAAAGCTATTGGCCGTTGGATGGAGTTCTCTCCGCCAACCAGAGGGAGACCTATTGCAGGAATCCTACAGGTTGGCGGAGAGAACTCCATCCAACGGCCAAATGTCGTCTGGTCGTATAATCAATTACTTTTGCAACGAAATCCCTGGATTTGTCACTGATTTTCCCTAAAAAACGCCCTCATTATCAATTCATTAAAAAACATCGGCCCCATTTTCTTCGTTAAACAACCCAATGCGGCGATCCATCTTCATTCCCTGCGCCGCTTCCAGCCCACAATGAGTCGACATTATTATTTCCTCTGCCTTACCCTCCTGACCTTTGGCTTCAGCTTCATTTCCAATGCCCAGGAAATGGTGCTCGTGGTGGAGCGCTGCAAAGCTTTGCCCCAAAACAGCCCTATCCACAACGTGTGGGTTGATGAGGAAAACAATAAATGGGTCGCCAATTCACAGGGACTTTATAAAGTGTTAGCCATCGACCTCGTGCAACGAGTTTCTATTCCGGGTGGTAAAACATCATTACTGGATATCCGTGGCGGTAATGCCAAAATCGAATGGAGCACATCTGAAATGCAAGCGATCATTGGGAATGCAAATATTACCTGCGCCTCCTATGATGAAAGAACAAAATCACTTTGGATCGGGACTAGTGATGTTGGTGCATTGCAATTGTCGCTCGATCCATTGCATGTGATGCAGCGATTCAATATCGATAACAAAAGGTTGGCTTCAAATCAAATCAATGACATCTTCATTCAATCCACGGGCAAAGTTTGGATTGCCACAAATGATGGCATGCTCACAGGAAGCGGAGATAAGTGGACACTGGAAGAACGCTATCTCAATTTTATCGGTGTCGATGCATGGGGTTCCAATCTCTGGATCCTCGGTGATGACTTTTTGTGGCAGGTAGATAGCAAAGGAAAATGGCAATCGATTGCCATTGAACCAAAAAATGTGGAAGGCCAGTTACGCGATATCGCAGTGGACGATAAAGGACGGGTTTGGATTGCTTCCAACATGATGACTGGGTACGATGTGCAGAACAATCGCTATCAGCGCTTTGGTCCGGGTCAATATTTTACCAGCCAATTTGTGAATTGTCTTGATGTCGATAAAGATGGATCCATCTGGACCGGCACCGATGATAAAGGACTTTATCTCATTCAGTGGGAAGCAGCCATGACAGTCAACTTATTGATGGATACTCCGCTCGATTGTAAAACCAAAGCAAATACAGCTGCTCTCTCCGTAAAAGTAACCGGCGGCACTCCTCCATTAACTTACCTGTGGAGCAATGGACAGACAGCAGAAAAAGTAAATATGCTGGGGCCTGGCAAGTATTCCATTACCGTTACCGATTCAAAAGGAATAGTAAAGAGTTCCAAGTATGAAATCCCTGATCCTAATTTCAAGATCAAAACTGAATTGATCACTGCATCAACAGGAAAACCAGAAGGTGATGGCAGCGCCAATCTCATCATCGATGGAGGCTCTGCTCCTTTGACATACAAATGGGATAATGGTGAAACTCAACAAACAGCAATTAAACTCACAACCGGTGATCATACCGTTACTGTTACAGATGCTGCAGGCTGTTCAAATACAGCTACCATTGCCGTTACCGAAAAAACCACTTCACTAAATGTATTTGCCAAATTCGTTTCGGAAAATAAATGCGCTGATGCCAAAGATGGTATTGCTGAAGTAGATGTTACCGGGGGTAAAGCTCCTTATACCTACAAATGGAGTCCCGGGAATGGCACCACAAGCAAAATTGAAAATCTCGGTGCAGGTCTTTACGGCGTTACCGTCACCGATTCAAAAGGACAAACCGCTACCACTTCAGTAAATATTCCCGCCCCTGCTCCATTAGTCTTATCCGCCAGTATGATTACACTCGCAGCAGTCAATACAAACAATGGAATAGGAGAAGCAAAAGTATCTGGAGGCAAACCTCCATATACCTACAAATGGGATACCGGAGATGCAACATCAAAAGTCTCTACCCTTTCTGCAGGAGGACATTCTGTTACCATTACAGATAGTAATGGATGCAGTGCCAGTGCAAGCCTGAATGTGCAGGAAAATATTAATGCACTAGGTGTTATTATCAAACAACCTGTGCGCATCAGTTGCCATGGTGCCGGTGGCGCTTCCCTTAAAGTAGATATCACGGGTGGAAAACCACCTTACACCTACAAATGGAGTGATGGCCAGGCCACAGCTACTGCTGAAAAATTGAATGCAGGTAAATACACAATCACCGTGACAGACGTACTGGGTAATGCTTTCAGTTCTGAATTTACGATCAACGAACCGGAAGCCATAACGATTACCACCAGTATTGATGCCCCTGCAACACCAAACAATGCAGATGGCAAAGCAACAGCAAAAGCCAGTGGAGGAACCGGCACCTTGACCTACACGTGGGATAATGGTGAGAAGGTCAATAAAGCCATCAAACTTAACCTGGGAACACACAGGGTAACCGTAACCGATGCATCAGGTTGTTCCGCCACTGGTGAAGTAACGGTTTCTGAAAATATATCTGAATTACAATTGACGATTGAACAGACCGCAGAGGTGAAATGTGCCGGCGGTAACCAAGGAACTATCAAAGCAGTGATCAAGGGTGGTAAATCACCCTTCACCTATCATTGGGGTGATAACGAAACAACACCTGAACTGACTAATGTCGCCGATGGTGTTTACAAATTAACCATCACTGATGCTGCAGGACAAATGGCCACTTCTGTCATTACCGTATTCTCTCCCCCTGCTCTCACTATTGATGCAAAAGCGGATTTAGCAGCAAGCACCGGCAAGAGTGACGGCAGAGGAATAGTAACAGCAACAGGTGGAACAGGCAAATACACTTATCAATGGGATAACGGCGAAAGTGTAGCTAAAGCGATAACGCTGAGTGCCGGCAAACACACCGTAACGGTCACTGATGTAAATGGCTGCAGCGCAACAGCAGAAATCAACACTACAGAAAACATATTACCGATCACTGTGAAGATCTCGCAAGACAAAAAGATCTTGTGTGCGGGAAAGACAGATGCTTCATTGGTGAGTTCCGTAAGCGGAGGGAAGCCACCTTATGTGTACAGCTGGAAAACCAATGTAAGTTCAATCACCGGGAATGGTGAATCCATTTCAAATTTAGGTCCGGGCAAATATGTTTTATCGGTCACAGACGCTTCCAACCTCTCTGGTACTGCAGAAATTACGATCACCGAACCCAAGCCACTTGAACTCAGCATTGATGAAATTACCCCTGCGAGCACTAACAATGCGGATGGAAAAGTTATACTTCGCGCGAATGGAGGTACTGCACAATATACTTTGGATGGCAGCACCATTCCGGCAGGAACGAATACCTTCACTATCGATCGACTGAAAGCTGGCGATCATCTCTTATTGGTGAATGATGCTGCTGGTTGTTCTGCGCAGTTATTAGTGAAGGTTCCGGAGAATGTACTTCCATTGACCACCACCATAAAACAGACGAAAGAAATTCTTTGTCATGGAAATTCGGATGGCGCACTGGAAGCAAGTGTCAAAGGTGGTAAAGCTCCATTGACGTATGCATGGTCAAATGGTGCTCAACAAGCCAGTATTTCCAATCTGAAAGAAGGAAGTTATACCGTCACCGTGACGGATGCATCAGGTCAAAGCAATAAAGCTGAATTCACAGTGAAAGCGCCACCACCGATTCAACTTCTTATTGCCAATATTCGATCTGCAACCAATGATCGTATCAATGATGGTAAATCCAATGTCACCACCAATGGTGGTACCGGCTCATTTACATTTCAATGGAGTTCTGGTGAAACCGAGCACCAGGCGGTGAAACTTCCCATAGGTCCAGCCTATGTTATTGTAACGGATCAAAATGGTTGTACAGCAAAGAGTGAATTTACGATCAATCAAAAAGTATTGCCGGATCTCACGGCTACTCGCTTGGCCACCGGCGAACCCATCCGCATTGAGAAGATCCAGTTTGCTGCCGATAGTATCAACATCAACCCGGAAGCTATCCCTTCTTTAGATGAATTATATGAATTCTTATATGACAACCCGACCATCGTGATTGAAGTATCAGGACATACCAATGGTTTACCGGCCGATGATTATTGCGACCGCATCAGCTCCGAACGGGCGAAGTCAGTGGCAGATTACCTGGTGAACAAAGGGATTGAAGCCCGTCGCGTTATATCAAAAGGGTATGGTAAACGCAAACCTGTTGCTACCAATCAGACAGCGGAAGGAAGAAAGAAAAATCAGCGCGTAGAGATTAAGCTGATTAAGATCGAAGAGTAGGTCTCACGCTTTGCCCTAAATCCCCTAAAGGGGACTTCCCTTTCAAAATAGTAAAAAACAGAATGCTAAAAAGAAGATGGCCGTTGGCTGGAGTTCTCTCCGCCAACCAACGAAAACTAAGAGTAAAAGGCCATTACTTCTAACTTCCTCATTCCTTATTCTTACTTCCTTATTCTTTTATATTTGCACTCTTCAAAGGGCCCATAGCTCATTCGGTTAGAGCATTTGACTCATAATCAAGAGGTGCCTGGTTCGATTCCAGGTGGGCCCACTAATGTGAGGCAGTGAGAGCGTAAGACGCTCTCACTGTTCGAAGTAGAAATCTTCACGATTTTTCAGTCATGGAAGAAAAAATCCAGCTCCTCCACCCTGCCGGGAAAAAACTACCCCGAATCGATAAGGCTAAATATGATATCCTGTCTGCAGCCATCCGGGAAGGATTGAAAAAAGGACCGCTGACGCATAAAGGACTTCATGAGTCCGTGATGAAATACCTCAAATCCAATAAGATCAAATTTGAAGGCTCGGTGGAATGGTACATGGAAGGTACCAAGCTGGACATGGAATCTCACAAGATCATCGAAAGGATCACGGATAAATTGGTGTTGAAATTTCAATTGAAAAAGAAATAGACTTTAAGTTACCTTCCTAATTAATTGCCACTCCCTTACAGGTGTGATCAAATCATGCATTAATACGAAATAATCACTTTCTCAACTCTACGATCACCTGCTACCATACAAACCAGTAAATAGACTCCATCCACAGCATTTTGAATAGTAATAGCTTCCCGTTTTTCGCAGAACTGCTTCAAAGGATGAAATGTTATTAATTAGCTTCCTTTCGATGAATGCCGGTTTCCCCATTTAAATTCCTTACTTTTGCTGACTCAATGAATTGGTGACTTTCTGTCTGTTAGCTAAGTATTAGTTGATATTCCGTCTTTCGTTCTCTTCTTTTTGAACTTTTTCTTTATCAACTAATCTATTTTCTAATGAATATTTATGTTTCTAACCTGGGCTCTGCTAATGATAGCGAACTCAAGGAGCTTTTTAGTCCGTTTGGTGATATCACTTCCGCTAAGGTCATCAATGACCGCGATTCAGGACAATCCCGTGGGTTTGGTTTCGTCGAGATGCCAAACAAGAGTGAAGCTACCAAAGCCATCGAGGCGCTCAACAATGCTGACTACCACGGTCAATACCTGAGTGTCAAGGAGGCACGCCCAAAAACTGACAGCCAAAGTTCTTATGGCAACCAGGATCGCGGCGGTTACAGCAAAAAATGGTAATCTAATCCAGAATATTCCTGCCTGAAATTCAAGCAGGAATATTTTTTCTCAGCAACATCCCTGTTGCTGGGCTTTTTGTATTGTATGCGTACATCTGGTCATGGTATTGTATCAATTGTGTATTTTTCGCAAAAGAAATTACACCTCACCATCCATACAAAATGAACAAAGCAACCATCAAATCCTGCCTGGCCGAGTTTGTCGGAACCTTTGCACTCGTTTTTTGCGGAACAGGTGCCATCATTATAAATGAAGAAATGCATGGTGTTATCACCCATGTAGGAATAGCCATCACGTTTGGATTGATCATCATGGCGATGATCTATGCATTCGGTGAGGTGTCAGGAGCGCATTTTAATCCTGCTGTTACCATTGCCTTCACGGCTGCCCGATTATTTAAAGCATCATTATTATTGCCTTATATTTTAAGCCAGAGATGCTCAAAATCGTTGCAGGAGCCATTGTGGCCAGTTTAGTATTAAAGGTCCTGTTTCCAATGAATCAACTTTTAGGCGTCACCTTACCCGCAGGTTCAGACATGCAGTCTTTCATCCTCGAACTGATACTTACGTTTTTCCTGATGACGGTCATCCTTTCGGTTTCACAAGGATCTAAAGAACAAGGCATGTTTGCAGGCTTGGCCATTGGCGGTACAGTTTTATTGGATGCCATGTTTGGAGGACCTATTTCCGGTGCATCGATGAACCCCGCAAGATCATTTGCACCTGCTTTGGTGACTGGCGATTTTGAGCATCTCTGGCTCTACCTTATTGCTCCAGTGTGTGGTTCGCTCCTGGCTTTAATAGTTTGGAAGCTCACAAAATAATATTTCAACAATTCACCACTCACTACTGACTACTCACTACTTTCTACTCTCTACTTTCTACTCTCTACTTTCTACTTTCTACTCACGCTGCACTCATCGAATTAAACAGCGAAAAAATCACCGTCTTTCTTTTCCTTCTCGATATCTCCGCCTGGCTTTCATCTTTCATGATGATCGTACCGTTGTTGTCAACGTGGTCAATATGTTGGCGATTGATGAGATGCGAACGATGCGTGCGGATAAAACCATGCGGTTGCAACAAGGCTTCGTAATCACCAAGCACTTTTGCCATCAGGATGGGCTTTTGATCGATAGTGTAGATGTACGTGTAATTGCTCATCGATTGCAAGCGGATGATCTGTTCCGGTAAAAAGAAGTGCGTTCCTCCCTTGTATGGAAAACCTACCTGGCGCGCCCGGAGTGCGGAAATCTTTCTGATAATTTTCATGATAACGGGTTAATTGGTCAGTAATTCAATTTGTGAATCAATCGTGCCGATCTGGCGATTGAACCAAAACCAGGTGATTATGCTGATGACCAGGAAGACCAGGATGATGTACCAAATGGAGAATTCCGGGACTTTGATTTTCATATGCTCGCCGGTTTTGATCGGCGTGACAAATATGAATTCGACCCAAACCCGAAAGCAAATTTTCACCGGGTACAAAGCGGTGACACCGAGGGGGACAAAACGGTGACTTATTGTAATAAGCTGAGACTCAGGCTTTCGAAAGTAAAAATAAGAAAGGCAGAATAAGGAAGTTGGAAGGATTCACTTTTCACTTTCTTATTCTGCCTTCCTTATTCTTACTTTCTTTTACACACTCCTCACCAGGTCATCCAGCGAATCCTCTTCCGAAAGGTTAATCTTCTTCCGTAGCCGCTGCCTTGTCTTCTTAATGGCATCATAACTGATCCCCAACATAGAGGCCATCTCGCGCGGAGCCAATTGTAATTTGATAAGCGCG
>JGI24806J26614_1000729_pt1 | contig 10931 bp, 9 predicted proteins | sample Kansoi200umMDA_FD_26614 | JGI IMG/M metagenome (IMG submission 26614)
CAATAACCCTTGTAAAACGGCCGTCCACGAAATATTGGTATTGATCTTTACAGGAAGAAAGTCTTTTATAATGAATGGCAGGAACTGCTGAATGACTATGCCTGATATTGCACCGATAAGAGAGCCGATAAAAGCGATGCCCACAATCTGGATGAGATAAATAATAAAAGCCTGTGATGACTTTACACCAAGGCATCTTAATATTGCTATGGCGTTTATTTTTTCCTTTATATATACATGTACCGCGCTGACAACACCTGTACAGCCAAGCAGTAAAGCTATAAAACCCACCAGCGATAAAAACCTGGTAAGGTCGCTAAAGGAACGACCTGTATCTTCTTTCTGGCTTTCAACCGTTTCATAGTTCAGGTCGTTTGCTTCCAGGCGGGGCTTTATGCGATCAATCAATTTTTGCAAATCGGCCTGGTGGTCGTACTTAAAGAAATAGTTATAGGTGATACGACTTCCTTTTTGAGAAAGCCCAGTTTGTTTAAGATACTTAAGCGGTATATATATTTTTGGCGCTATAGATGCAGAGAAGCCGGTTTGGCCAGGGGCATTTAATAAAATGCCTGCAATTGCAAAGGTTACCTCTCCCAACTTTATCGAGTCGCCTGTTTTTGCACCGTATTGCAACATCAATGTTTCGTCTACCAGTGCCTGTTGCCGCGAACGAAAAGACATGCCCGCTGATCGGGGTAATGTTTCCAGCGAACCATAATAAGGAAATTCCCCTTCAAGGGCACGTACCTGCACTAACCGGGACCCACCATTTTTTTTAAACAGCACCATCGAAGCAAAGCTCCGTTCCTCTGATTTTCTGTCACCCAAAGAATCAATTAAGCTTTTAATTCCCGGAGTAGCCGGCTGGTTACCGGAAACTTTAAGGTCGGCGCCTAATAATGTTGCAGCCTGGTTATCCACTTCATCACGCAGGTTATTACCCAGGGAATAAATAGCCACCAATGCTGCAATGCCTAAAATAACAGATGATATAAAAAGCAGCAGGCGGGAACGGTTTCTCCTGCTGTCGCGCCACGCCATTTGTACAAGCCATGGAAAGTTAAGGCCGCTATTAAAATCATCAAGCTCTTTCTCTTCCGGAGTTAACTGCTGCATTCCTGCTGTTTAAGATAATTGAAATTCTTCCTGTACGCAATACTAATCCATGGTTACACTGTGTGCAACATTTGGCTCATCAGAGGCTATTTTTCCACCCTTCAAATGTATGATGCGCTGTGTACGTGCAGCAAGCTCAGCATTGTGGGTTACCAGCAATAATGTAGTGCCTGCTTCTTTATTAAGGTCAAAAATAAGGTTCACTATTTTTGCGCTTGTCTCAGCATCAAGGTTACCGGTAGGCTCGTCTGCAAATAAAATACCGGGCCGGTTGGAAAAAGCCCTCGCAATGGAAACACGTTGCTGCTCCCCGCCACTTAACTGGGTAGGATAATGATGGCTGCGATCTGCAAGACCAACTTTCTCCAATAGCTCCATCGATCTTTCCCGCACTTTCTTCTCTCCGCGAAGTTCTAATGGCACCATCACATTTTCAAGCGCGGTTAATGTAGGCATCAACTGAAAATTCTGAAAGATAAAACCCACATATTTATTTCTTACTGCAGCAAGCTGGTCTTCATTTAAAATTTCCAACCGGTTATGGTGAAGTTCTACACTTCCTGAAGAAGAGCGGTCCAGCCCGGCACATAAGCCAAGCAGGGTAGTTTTACCACTGCCTGAAGGGCCGACAATAGACAATGCAGAACCAGCCTGTACAGAAAAGCTGACATCAGAGAGAACAGTTAATACACGGCCCCCGCTTTTATAGGTTTTATTTACCTGCTGAAGATTAAGAATAGTTTCCATTTGGTTTGGTTTAACTTGTCGCTCAATTGCAAGAATGGCATAGTTTTTTTATAATGAAGTTATTAGCTGCCAGCCTTTTTTAAATGGCAGCCACTCCAAATTTAATCAACTATTTAATGAATAAAGCACTGTTCTATATTAACCTGTTTTCTTTGATAGTAATAGTTAGCTGTAATAATGATAAACAAGGCATAAACTCCACACAACAACAGGCTGATAAAAATACTCCTGCTGCAGCTGCAGCAAAAGCAAGGACTATCTTATTTTTTGGCAACAGTATTACCGCGGGATATGGTATAGATCCAACTGACGCTTTCCCTGCATTGATACAAAACAGGATCGACTCGCTGAAGCTGAATTATAAAGTGATCAATGCAGGCGTAAGCGGTGAAACTTCTTCAGGAGGGAATAGCCGTGTCAATTGGATACTTCGGCAACCGGTTGATGTGTTTGTTCTTGAATTAGGGGCAAATGACGGCTTGCGTGGAATTCCGTTACCCGAGACAAAAAAAAATCTGCAACTTATTATTGATAAGGTAAAAGCCAAATATCCCGAAGCAAAACTGGTACTTGCCGGCATGCAAATACCGCCTAATATGGGACAGCAATATGCAATAGAGTTTAAGAATATATACCCCGACCTGGCTGTAAAGAACGGAATACCTTTAATTCCTTTTCTTTTACAAAGTGTTGGCGGCGAAGTAAAGCTAAACCAGCGCGATGGCATACATCCAACAGAAGAAGGTCATAAAATTTTAGCAGAAAATGTATGGAAAGTGTTGAAGGAAGATTTATGAATCTTTAGCATTAGAGTTTCTTTTGCTTTTACAAAAGGCAGGTAAATGGGAATTGAGTTCAAGTTAATTTTAGAATATGAATGATTTCACCGCACTCAATAATTTTTTTGACCATATTTATGTAATTACCTTACAGCGTGCGGGGGAAAGGCATGAAGCATTAAAAAAAAACCTGGCAGGATTAAATTATGAGTTTTTTTGGGGTGTTGACAAACGGGATCATTATATAAGTGATATGATCCGTGACGGAATTTATGATGAAGCGCTGGCTATAAAAAATCACCGGTACCATAAACCGTTAAGTAAGGCACAGATCTGTTGTGCATGGAGCCATAAAAAAGTATACGAGGATGTACTAACCAGGGGTTATCAAAAAGTATTGATATTGGAAGATGATGTAATGACAAGAAGCCATTTTGCAGAAGAATCATATTTAATTTTTAAAGAACTGCCTGAACATTGGGAATTATTATACCTGGATTATAATAAAAATGAAAAAAGAGATGCGGTCAAACAATACTGGTATCATGTGCAAAAAATTTTTGGCGGACTAACCTGGAGCCATACAACTATTCAAAATCTTTATCCCAGAAAGATCAGTGAACATTTAGCATCGGCAGGTTTTCATGATTATACCAGTGCATACGCCATTGCGGCAACTACTGCCCAAAAATTACTACAGTTGCAAACACCCATCGCTTACCTTGCCGACAATTTATTGGCCACTGCCTGTACCACCAAACTGGTCAATGGTTTTATAGCCCGGCCCAAACTATTCTTACAGCTTTCACAGGGGCCCGGTAAGTTATCCCATTCACTTGTGGATGATTGATGTTTTTTAGAAATTAGCATTTTCGCCCTGGAGTATTATATGTTCGATAGCATTTTTATTTCAATAATTTTACAGCCGGGGGCTGGAAATTAAGCCGTTTAAGAAAGCCATATATTCGACTAAACCCAGGACAAACTATCCGCTTTTTCTTTGCTCAAATAAAGGAAGGAAAAAGAATTCGTCTATCATGATTCTTAAAAATATGCTGAAGGGATTATGCGGTTACTGCAAACCTTAAGAAAAAATTTAACCTGATGACAAGCTGTTTAATCTCCATTTGTATTCCTGCTTTTGAAAAAGCAGCATCTATGCAAAGATTATTGGAAAGTATCTGTCAACAGCATTTCACCGGTTTCGAAGTAATTATTACTGATGACAGTAAAACGGATGTGGTAGAAGAAACGGTGGTCCGGTTTAAAGATCGTTTACCCGTACACTACTACCGCAACAATCCCCCGTCGGGCATGGGCAATAATTGGAATACCTGTAATGATAAAGCATCCGCACCCTGGATAAAGACCATGCATGATGATGACTGGTTTGCAGATCCGTACGCCCTGGAAAAATTTGCCGCTGCTGCCCAATCTACCACTGCAGCATTTATTTTTTGTAGCGCCGGTAATGTAATGGCTAAAAACAAAACCAGGAGAGTAGACAAACTTACCGGAAGCAGAAAACAAATGCTGGACGAAAGCCCCCTCAGTTTATTGTATACGAATATTATCGGGCATCCCAGTGTTACCATGTATAGGAGAGAAGAGGCCATCGTTTTTGACGCCCGGTTTAAATGGGTAATTGATATTGATTTCTATATCCGCTATTTACAGCAGCATGGCAACCAATACTATTACATTGATGAAGGGTTGATTAACATTACCAAAGATGACAACCAGGTTTCGGCAAGTTGTTATAAAAACCCTTTTGTAGAAATACCGGAGTACCTGGTACTTTTGTCGAAATTTTCCCCTGGCCTGCATTTGCAGAACAAATATGCTTTCTATTGTTTGTGGGAACTGGTAAGAAAATTTTCACTTACTGATCCGTCGGATCTTGCACTTTATGGTTACAGCGGGACTGTTCCGGAAAAACTGGAAGCCATAATTTCTTATCAAAAAAGAGTCCCGCGTATCATTTTAAAACAAACGCCCGGCAATACCCGGCTGATGAAACAATGTTTTGATGGTTTGAAAAATTAACCTTCGAAAGTAATCCGGCATTTCCAGTGACCTTGCTGCTCCAATATGTAAGCACGAGTGTTGCCGGAGCCTGGCCTGGCTTTATTATTATTCAAACACTTTTAGCCAGTTAATTTTTTCCAGTAGACGCCAAAGCCATCAATATCTATGATCTCTTCGGAAATATTATATTTTTTTCTATAATCCAACACCGCCTGTTGACAACCGGGTATATTCCCAAAATCGTCAATAATGATGTAGCCGCCCTTTGATAGCTTTGGATACAAATTATCCAATGCATTAATGGTTGATTCGTACATGTCACCATCCAGGCGTAGTACAGACAGTTTTTCAATGGGTGCTGTGGGCAACGTATCCTTAAACCAGCCTTTTAAAAATTTAACCTTGTCATCCAGTAAACCATACTTTTCAAAATTGTACCTTACCTGTTCCTCGGATATAGCCAGGGTGGCTGAAAAAGTATTGTGCTTGTCTCCTTTGTCAGCATCATATTTCTCTTCATCCGGCCTGGGCAATCCCTCAAACGAATCAGCCACCCAAACAATTTTATCTGTGACACCGGCCACTTTTAGCAATGCTTTCATAAAAATTACAGAGCCTCCCCTCCATACGCCTGTTTCAATAAGGTCGCCGGGAATATTGTTCTTAATGGTATCGTTTACACAAAATTCAATATTATCCATCCGCTTAAGACCGATCATGGATTCTGCATATGCCGGCCAGTCCCTGCCGTTGATTCTTTTTTCACGGTTATACGGCACTTTTTCCCTGATGGTAAAATCGCTGTTCTTCAATATACGTTCCAGGAGGTACAAGAGCATATATCTTGGTTTATGACCTTTGTTCCGTTGAACAGGCGGCGTTTCCCCCATTTCCATCCTTTGGTAATCGATCAAAACCTTTTTTAGCAGGTCAATATAGAGGTCATTACTCATGTAATTTTTTTTAGCTGCAAAGGTAAGAAATGTGGCCTGAAAAGTATCCCGTACTATCGGTCATGATAAACGCAATCACCGGTTTGCCCGATTATTCATCTTCATATGTCGTGGAAACAATCTCTGAAAGCAGATCTTCCGGATATAAGGCAACAATGGAGTTCTGAAAAAGCAGCTACCCTGTTCCGGTGCTCATTTTCCTGATCTCAACTATTTGTGATAAAAGGTTTTTTCTTTTTAAAGAAAAAATATATTTCCTGTTAGCAATTAAAAATGTAAATAAAGAAAAACTGAATCCCTGTCTCCTTTTTAAAAAAAGGCGTTCCCAATGCAGGTAAAATGACTGGTCCCTGTTAAAAGATAGCGCTGCGATGCTTTTAATCCTTGATAGCTGTAATTCAAATTCTGCTTTTGATCTTCCCGGTACCCTTCCTGCTTTTACCGGTACAGCCTGTGTTAGATTCATTGCATGTTGCCGGTAATAATTCAATACCATGGGGCAATATTTAATTCTATCGAGGTGGCTGCTTATTACTGCAAACCACCAATCATGCGGGTGTATATTTTGTTGAGCTGATGTATATTTCAATAGTGTATGATGAAACATGATCGTATGTCCCCAAACACAGTTGCCAATAACAAAGCCCCTGTTTACCAAGGGATCACCGGGTTGCAACATTCTAACCGTATCTGAAAGTTTAACATTCATGGAAATGCCCTGTTCATTAATAAGTTCAGAATCCGAAAATATTAATAAGTTATTCCCTATCATTGACAGCAGGGTTTCCAATTTATGATTTACCCAGATATCATCCTGGTCACAAAACAGGATATACTCACCTTTACATAGCTGTATTGCACGATAGAATGTTTGCCGGTAGCCGATATTTTCTTCATTAAAAAAAACCTGTATCCGCTTATCTCTTTGCCGGAAGCTATTTAATAATGTTCGTGTATCATCGGTTGAATGATCATCTACAATGATTATTTCAAAATCGGAAAAAGTCTGGGTTAAGATGGACTCCAACTGTTCAGCAATAAAAGCATACCCATTATAGGTAGCCATTGCAACCGAGACCAACGGTGTATTCCGCAAATTGCTGCTATCCATTTCTAAACAGTTGTGTAAATATCCAGGTATTGGGCAGCGGAATTATTCCAGTTAAAAAAAGCAGCTCTTTGTTTTATTTTTTCCGCGGGCATATTTTGTTGATAATCCTCCATCCCTTCTGCAAACACTTTCTGCATGGCCGCCGGATCAAAATTATCAAAATAATAGGCAACATTGCCGCCAATCTCCGGCAGGCAGGTTTCGGTGGATAAAAAAACAGGTTTACCAAAATGCATCGCTTCAATCGCAGGTAAGCCAAACCCTTCCGCATAAGATGGAAACAAAAATGCCGAGCAGTTTTTATAATACCAGAATTTTTCTTCTTCGCTGACAGGGCCGGTAAATTTTACCCTGTCTGCCACATTCCATTTTTTTATCGCTGCTTCAATTACTCCTTTATATTCAAAATTATCCATACCTGCTATCACCAGTTCGTATTCATTGTGCTGTAATAGTGCCGGCAATAAATGAAAGTTCTTTCTTGGTTGCACCAACCCAAGGGCAAATAAAAAGGGTTTTAAAGGATGGTACCGGGGCGAATCAAATGCAGGGAAATCGTTTATATTGCAACCATTGTAAACAACTGCCCGGGGCTTGTTCTCCATATTCAAATGTTGTGCAGCGACATCCAATGCATATTGTGAAATACCGGTGATATAGTCCGCCCTGTAAATTCTTTCCTGTATTCTTTTTAACCTTTGTTTGTTTAGTTTAACATTTGCCGGGTCTTCTATTAAAAAATTGAGATCATGTATGGTAAAAATAAATTTTGTTTTTTTATTAAAAGGGCGGTACCAGGAAATAGTTGTGGTAGCATGCCACACATCAAAATATGACGTACCTGTTTTATAAAATTTATCAATGGAATGATGGGTCTCATATTCCACCTGGTCTCCAAATAATCCAAACTTTTTTTTAGGCAGATAAAAATGAAGGCATTCTTCACGGGTTGATAATCCTGCCAGGCTTTTTCCCAGGTTCAATGAAAAGGTATACAACCCATTGTATGGATTTTCCCTTAGCCTATGCATGTCTACTAAAATATTTTTCATCACCGGCAAATTACGAAAACAAAACCCGGAAAAATATACCCCGGGATTTTATGCGGCCCCTCTTAGATTTTAATATTAAAAATAACTGATTATTTACGATGCCCCTGCGGGCAGGGACAGGGCATTTGCATTTAAAAAAATTGCCCATGCAAAACGTCAAACCTGGCATTTTATAAGAACTTGCACGATATTTGACCCATCGAAACCCTTCGATGTTTATTTCTCCTAACTTTATTGTATGAAATTATTATTAAAATACCTTTCGCCCTATAAATGGCTGGTTGTACTTACTTTGTTTTTAGCTGCTATCAATATTGGCTTTTCTTTGGTTGATCCTATATTATTTGGAAAGCTCGTCAATCTCGCCAATGAACATCAATCTGTATCAAAACCGGGCAAGTTTAACTGGTCAGAATTTTTCTGGAGTTATGAATGGATCACGAGGAAGGGCGCCCGTTACCTGCAGATCGGTGTTTTTTATATCTTAATTTTTTCTATCAGTGTTGCAATGATAAGCCGTATTGCCAAGGCATTCCAGGATTATTTTCTTAACGTAATCATTCAGAAATTTGGCGCCAGCGTTTTCACAGATGGTTTACAACATGCCATGAAGCTGCCCTACCAGCAATTCGAAGATCAGCGCAGCGGCGAAACTTTGTCTATCTTAACCAAGGTAAGAACAGACGTGGAAAAGTTCATGATCAATTTCATAAATATTCTATTTGGTGTGATTGTAGGAACTGTATTTGTATTTGTTTATGCCGGCCTTTTTATAAACTGGCGTGTACCCGTTGCCTATCTTTGCGGGATTGTATTTTTAACATTGCTCACCAATGTGCTGAGCAAAAAAGTAAAAATTATCCAGAAGAATATTGTTGGGCAAACTACCGCGCTTGCGGGTTCTACAACTGAATCCCTGCGCAATATCGAATTAGTAAAAAGCCTTGGCCTTACCAGGCAGGAAGTTGAACGGCTTAACAAGAATACCTACAAAATTCTGGGGCTTGAATTAACCAAGGTAAAAAGAATAAGAAGTATCAGTTTTATCCAGGGCACACTGGTAAACACGCTGCGGCAGGTAATTCTTTTCATCCTGATGTGGCTCATTTTTGGTGAATCCATGGATGCCGGGCAGTTAGTGACCATGCAGATCTTTTCTTTTTTTGTTTTTGGCCCTTTGCAGGAAATTGGAAATATTTTGCTTTCTTACAGGGAAGCAGAAGCCTCCTTAAATAATTTCCATATCCTGATGGAAAAAGCGCCTGAGAAAGAGCCGGCAAATCCAAAGGCATTGGGCAATATTGAAACCCTATCTTTCAGGAAGGTGAATTTTCAGCATCAAAGCGGAAGTCATAAAGCCATTGATGATATCAGCTTTGACGCAAAAGCCGGTGAAACGATTGCTTTTGTTGGCCCCAGTGGCAGTGGAAAATCTACGCTGATGAAATTATTGGTAGGCTTGTACCGGCCGGATGAAGGCAATATATTTTACAATGGACTGGATGAAACAAAAATACATTTTGATGACCTGCGAAACCAGATTGGGTTTGTAACACAGGACACAAATTTATTCAGTGGCACCATCAAAGAAAATTTACTGTTCGTTAACCCAAGGGCTACAGATGATGACTTAAGGGATGTATTGGAAAAAGCGTCTTGTCTGAATTTAATATCCCGGGCGGAGAAAGGGCTGGAAACGATGATTGGCGAAGGCGGCTTAAAATTATCGGGGGGTGAGAAACAGCGTTTATCCATTGCCAGGGCATTACTGCGCAAACCACATTTATTAATATTTGATGAAGCCACTTCATCACTTGATTCTATAACAGAAGAAGAAATTACCAACACCATAAAAGATATCTCATCACAACGTGAACAGATCACCATTTTAATTGCCCATCGCTTAAGTACCATAATGCATGCCGACAGGATCTATGTACTGGAAAAAGGATATGTCATTGAAACCGGTACCCATGAAAAACTGCTGGATGAAAAGGGCCTTTATTATGCAATGTGGCGCCAGCAAATCGGGGAACGTAAAAAAATGCACCAGTTGGCATAACAGGTATTCTTAGTAAAACTTTCAGGTAAATAGTTTCCTGGAATTCTACCCGGTCCTAATCCATGGCTATTAACTACCTTTGCCATATTATGGAAAACAAAAAACCCAAGCCTGCCTTTATCTGGAGTATACTCACGAGCCGATGCCCGCGATGCCGGAGGGGGCCCATGTTTAAAGACCAAAACCCCTATAAAAAATTAAAGCTTTCCCATATTTTTAATATGTACGAAAATTGTCCTGAATGTGGCCAAAAATTCGATCTCGAGCAGGGCTTTTGGTATGGAACGGGATATGTAAGCTATGCGTTGGCAGTAGCCATTTCCGTAACAACATTTATTGCATGGATGGTTTTAATCGGTGTATCTACTGAAGACAACAGGGTGTTTTACTGGCTGGGATTTAACGGAATTTTACTGGTTATTATACAACCCTGGCTGATGCGTCTAAGCCGGGTTATTTACCTGTATTTTTTTGTAGGGTATGATGAAAATTATTCAAATACCAAACCGGTAGAGTTCGATACAAAACAATAAAAGCAATTTCATTCTACACGAAAATTTCCATCGGCTGTTTATCATTCTTCAGCCCCCGGAATATCTTTACATTCATTACCTCCTGACAACTCCTGTATGTGATTTAATTGCAATCCCGGGCCCCGGGACTTTTTATTTTTTTCAAAAAAGGCATTGACAATGTAAAAATAATAAGCTAAAAGTCAATACCCGCGGGCCAATAGAAAACTTCAAATTTGCAACGGCCCCAAACATGTCTGCTTAAATAATAATTTTTTTGTTAAATTCGTTTATGCTGTATACATCCTGTCAAAATTACCAAGCTGCTGTTTATTTCTTTTTATATCATAGAATGTATTTGCCTGGTCATTGAAAAGTACCCATACAACAAGATTTGGATTGCGGCTTGCTTCCGCTAATTGCAACTGCCGGTTTATTATGCTGTCTGCTTTGTATTCTTCATAATTTTCAAAATAGTAGGTTGCCAGTTTTCCCATGGCAATAATACGGAGTGAGTCATCAGCAGCATTGTCAATATCGGTTACCAGGTTTTTTGGTAAATTTTGGG
>JGI24806J26614_1000730_pt1 | contig 10925 bp, 13 predicted proteins | sample Kansoi200umMDA_FD_26614 | JGI IMG/M metagenome (IMG submission 26614)
AGCAAGAATACTGGTTGCATCAACTTCCGAAGTATATGGTGATCCAATGGTACATCCTCAGACAGAAGAATATTGGGGAAATGTAAATCCTGTAGGAACTGCCACGATAAAAAAGCTGGCTTGTTTTAAAACATCGATCGAAGATGTAAATTCAATATCGCAACCTTCAAAATCCTTTGCTTCAAGCTCCTGCGAAGGATCTATGTTTTTTTGCATCATTTTTACACGATCATCATTGATATCGAAACCGATGACCTTCACTTTTTTGGCAAATGCTAAAGCTATCGGCAAACCGACATATCCAAGGCCAATGACTGCAATTTTCGCTTCTTTGTTTTTGATTTTATTTATCATATCCTGATCTGATTTTCAGATTAATTTTTTCTGTTTTTCTTTCGCAGAGAGTAGATCCGTTCTATAATATCAACTATTTTCAGACCTTCCATCGCATTTGTAGTTATCGTGGTTCTTCCTTTTAATGTATCAATAACATTCGCGATGATTTGCGGATGATTATTAGCAGAACCTTTGTAAGCACCATAATCGTTTGCTTCATTCGTCGGAGCAAGCTCAGGCAAAGAATAATCTTTTATCTGACAATGTTCTACCTTGTCCATGTATTGGCCGCCAACTTTCACACTTCCTTTACTTCCGATAATTGTTAAGCTACTTTCAAGATTACTGTTCCATACTGCGGTGGAATAATTAATGCTTCCCATTCCACCATTTGTAAAATTGAAATTAATAAAGCCGCTATCCTCAAATTCTGTAAGATCCTTATGGTTGAAATCATTGAACTTAGCCTGAATGTCTTTTAGATCACCAAATAACCAGTACATGATGTCAATAAAATGAGAGAATTGAGTAAATAATGTTCCGCCGTCCAGCTCCTGGGTTCCTTTCCAACCGCCTTTCTTATAATAACGCTCATCACGGTTCCAGTAACAATTCAACTGAACCATGTAAATATCACCTATGATCTTATTCTCCACAATATCCTTCAACCAAACTGACGGGGGAGAAAAACGATTTTGCATAACACAAAACACATTTTTATTTACTTTCAGCGACTTGAAGATCACTTCTTCACAATCAGCCTTGGAAAGGGCCATTGGCTTTTCACAAACAATGTGTTTATTTGCTTCTAAGGCAAGAAGGGAATGTCGGGCATGTAATCCATTGGGAGTACAAATGTTTACGACTTCTATTTCAGGATGTTTAGCAAGCATTTCCTCCGGAGAAGAATAAAAATTTTCTGAAATATCCGCAATTCCTAATTTGTCTTTTGAAACAACATCACAAACAGCAATTAATTCTGCCTCGGAATTACGTCTAATCATTTCTGCATGACGTTTTCCAATATGTCCCTGGCCAATAACTCCAAATTTTATTTTCGATTCACTCATTTTTATAATGCTAAAAGGCAGAAGACTCAAGTAAATTATTCAGGATCACTGAATTTTACTTACCATGCCATTATCAAATTTATATTTTTCTTTACTTTCCGGACAAATTCCCTGACCTTCTTTATCGAATTGCAGACGATGGCCGTATTCGCTGATCCATCCTAATTGTTTTGCAGGGTTTCCAACCCAAAGAGAATAAGGAGGTACATTTTTAGTTACTACCGCACCTGCACCAATAAAAGCATATTCACCGATATTATGGCCACAGACAATGGTTGCATTTGCCCCTATCGAAGCACCTTTTCCGACATGGGTCTTGGCGTATTCATTCTTGCGATTGATCGCACTTCTCGGGTTGATCACATTTGTGAAAACCATAGAAGGCCCAAGAAACACATCATCGTCACAAGTCACTCCCGTATAAACTGAAACATTGTTTTGGATCTTGACATTACGTCCCAGAACTACACCAGGGGAAACAACAACATTTTGTCCCAGGTTACAGTTTTCTCCGATTTTACAATCAGACATTACATGTGAAAAATGCCAGATCTTAGTTCCTTTTCCAATAGAGCAACCTTCATCAATTACTGATGTCGGATGTGCGAAAAATTCTTGTTCCATGTACGTTGAGATAATGGCTACAAAAATAGGAATTAACTTGAATGGAGGGGCCGGAAATGGCAAAATCTTAGATCTGATTTTCCCGGATGGAGATCAGGACATTTTTAAGTCCTTTTTTTAAGGAAGGAGTATCAGGCCAGCCATAGCCTATGCGCATATATCTTTGATCCATTTCGAACCAGTGGCCCGGCCCTACAAGTGTTTTGTATTTTCCATATAAAGTTGTATAGAAACGGGTAAGATCGATTTTGATATCAGATCTGATCCTTGGAAAGCAAATTACTCCACCTTCCGGCTTGACCCATTCAAGGTATTCATTATCGGTCATCCAATTTTCAAGGATCTGAAGATGCTGATCTGTTTTGTACTTAACTGGTTTTAAAAAATGATTTTTTTGAAGAAGGAACTGGTAAGCCACCTCTTCATCAATGACAGAATTACATAAAAAGATCTGTTCTTTTGCTGCAATGAATAATTCTTTTAATTCTTTATTCTTAGTGATAAGCCAGCCTATCCGGATTCCGGGTAAACCAAATGCTTTAGAAACGGACGATACACTTATAACTTTATCAGAAAGTGACGCGGCAAGTGGAGGAGTCCTGATAAATGAAAGATCGCGGTATGTTTCGTCAACTAATAAAAAACAATTATATTTTTCAGCTATATTGATCATCTCCACAAGCGCGGTTTCTGAGATCATAGTGCCGGTGGGATTATGCGGTGTTGTTATGCTGATTAATTTTGTATTTTTTTTGATCTGTTTGGAAATTTCCTTTGGATCGAGCACAAATTGCTCTTCAAATTTAAGATCAATGAAACTGATCTCACAACCAATCGCCCGTGGTGTTTCAATATTGGATGCGTAATTGGGTCTCACTACGATCATGTGATCTTCTGAATCAAGAAGTGAAGTTGCAATAATAAATAAGCCTGAAGCAGCCCCGGCAGTAACGATCACATCGTCTGCATTTATTCCTTTGTGCTCAGAAGCGATCAGTTCCCTTAGTTCTGTTTTTCCTTTGTGCGAACCATAACACAGTATAAGCCCATTAAGATCTAATTTGATATCCTTGAAAATCATATCATTTACGGAGCTTTCAGCAAGGTTGCATTCTATTGAATCATATCCGAGCTCTTCCGGAGATTCGATCTCAATAGGCATCCGTTTGTATTTCATTACAGGCGTTTTATTTGCTAAGATAAAAAAATGAACCAAGATTATCATACCTGACACCGGTTGGAGTTGAAACCGATTCGAAGATCTGAATGGATGATACCGGAATATTGATTTCGGCGCTGATTGAAGGAAATGTAATTTGCTCTACTTGCTTAAAAGGATGGAAACGGGCAAGGGTAATGTGTGGGATCGGCTCTTTATAATGAAATTTTGTAGGGGAAACAATTGGCGCCAAGGCTTTATTTATCGCTTCAGAAAGTTGAGTAAATACTTCATTCATTTGAAATTTAGCCCATATCATTTTGGGTTTTACCGATGGGGCAAGAATTATTTTTTCAAATTGAAATGAAAATGTTTTAGTTTGCTGTATTATCGGATCTAAGATCTTTACTATTTTATCAAAATCATCGTCTTCAATGCCTCCAACAAAATAGATGGTGAGATGAAGATTATGGTCCTTCATCCATTTGATCTCAGAAATATCTTTGTTTTGTTCCTTAAGGATCGTAAGGTAATTATGGATCTCAGGAGGGGCAGGTATGGCAAGGAAAATTCTTCTGCTCACGTTTTAACAACAAAATCGGAGTAATTCTGTAAAACATCTTCTTCGACTTTTACATCTGTGACCTGTGCTTTCTCCGGTCCCTTTTTGCACCATTCAACAAACTTTTTAAGGGTTTCTTCTTCACCTTCAACTTCAATATATACACTGCCATCAACTACATTATTAACACAGCCCATTAAGCCTAGTTCCATGGCTTTGGTTTGGGTGTTTTTTCGATAAAACACCCCTTGAACCAATCCGAAAACTTTTATATTATAATGCTTTATCAAAACGATGCGCAGTTTTGTTTAATTCTTCTTTGGAAAGACTTTTGAAATAATTATAGGTTATTTTTAATCCTTCCTCACGGGAAACTTTAGGCTCCCACCCAAGAATTTCTCTTGCTTTTGTAATATCCGGTTTACGCTGTTTAGGATCATCCTGAGGTAACGGTCGTGAAATTAATTTTTGTGTTGTTCCTGTCAATTTAATGATCTCTTCGCCAAATTCCTTGATGGTGATCTCGCTCGGGTTTCCAATATTCATCGGTTGAGTATAATCACTCATCAGTAATCTGTAAATTCCTTCCACAAGATCATCGACATAACAAAAAGATCGTGTTTGTGATCCATCTCCGAACATGGTAAGATCCTCACCACGAAGCGCCTGCCCTATGAATGCAGGCAATACGCGACCATCATTCAGTCGCATCCGTGGCCCGTATGTATTAAAGATCCGGATAATGCGGGTCTCAAGGCCATGATAAGTATGATAAGCCATGGTGATCGCCTCCATAAAACGTTTTGCTTCATCGTATACACCGCGAGGTCCCACAGGATTTACATTTCCCCAATATTCTTCTGTCTGAGGATGTACCATTGGATCACCATATACTTCGGAAGTTGATGCAACCAGTATTCTTGCTTTTTTAACACGTGCGAGACCAAGAAGATTATGAGTTCCCAGGGAACTTACTTTTAAAGTCTGGATAGGGATCTTTAAGTAATCGATCGGGGAAGCAGGAGAAGCGAAATGTAAAATATAATCAAGCTGTCCCGGAACAAATACGAATTTAGAAACATCATGATGATAAAACTCGAAATTTTCCAGCTTCATCAGATGCTCAATGTTCTTTAAGTCCCCTGTGATCAGGTTATCCATTCCGATTACGTGATAACCTTCTTTGATAAATCTGTCGCAAAGGTGAGAGCCTAAAAAGCCTGCTGCACCTGTGATAAGAATTCTTTTTTTAGCCACGGTAATGTTTTTTAATTGTTATTTAACACTATCTCTCTTCCAATACTATAATAAGTATATCCAAGTTCTTTCATCTGTTGAATACCATATAAATTCCTGCCATCAAAGATCACTTTACTTTTTAATGAAGAAGTTACTTTATCGAAATCAGGGTTTCTGAATAAACTCCACTCTGTAGCAATTAACAATGCATCCGCGCCGTTCAATGCCTCATATTCATCAGAAGCGTAAGTGATCTTGTCGCCAAGGATGTTCTTTACATTTTTCATTGCCTCAGGATCATAGGCGCAAATCGAAGCGCCTTCTTTTAATAATTCTTTGATCAAATACAAAGCAGGTGCCTCACGGATATCATCCGTATCCGGCTTGAAAGCAAGCCCCCATAAAGCGATCTTTTTTCCCTTCAGATCGTTCTTGAAATGTGATTTAATGCGGGGTATGATGATCGTTTTTTGTTTTTCATTAACATCCATCACCGAATCAAGAATTTTAAAACTATAATTCACTTCAGAGGCAGATTTTACAAGCGCCTGCACATCTTTTGGGAAACAACTTCCCCCATAACCAATTCCCGGGAAGAGGAATCGTTTTCCGATGCGGGCATCAGATCCAATTCCTATCCGTACAGAATCCACATCTGCGCCGAGTTTTTCGCATAAGTTCGCTACTTCATTCATGAAAGTGATCTTGGTGGCAAGAAAAGCGTTTGCAGCATATTTGGTAAGCTCTGCAGACTTTTCATCCATAAATAAAATTGGATTTCCCTGGCGAACATAAGGTCTGTATAATTCTTCCATTATTTTTTGGGCTTCCTCGGAAGATGTCCCGATCACAACGCGATCAGGTTTAAGGAAATCATCCACCGCAAAACCTTCGCGTAAAAATTCAGGGTTGGAAACTACATCAAATCCCACTTTTGCATTTTTTGCAATGGCCTGGCGTACTTTTTCGGATGTGCCAACCGGTACAGTACTTTTATCAACGATAACTTTATATTCCTTGATCAATTTTCCAAGATCATTTGCAACACCAAGAATATAACTCAGATCTGCAGATCCATCTTCTCCCGGAGGTGTCGGCAAAGCAAGAAAAATGATTTTTGCATTTTCTATGGCTGAACCGAGATCAGTGGTAAAGGTTAGTCTTCCTTGTTTAATATTTCTTTCAAACAAAGTGTCCAGATGTGGCTCATAAATAGGAACATGGCCTTCCTGAAGCTGTTTTACCTTGTTTTCATTGATATCGACACATATAACGTTATTCCCGGTTTCGGCAAGGCATGTACCCGTAACCAAACCAACGTATCCTGTTCCAACAACTGCTATATTCATAAGTTAAGTTAGTTTTTAGTTGTTTATTTAGTTTCTATTAAAAAAATGCCAATACAGAATCCGTAATGTATTTTAAAGTTTCTTCATCCAGTTCGGTATGCATTGGAAGGGAAATTACACTTGCGCAAAGTTTTTCTGTCACCGGAAAATCTCCTGCTTTGTATCTTGGGTCAAGATATGCTTTTTGCATGTGAAGAGGGATTGGATAATAGATCATCGCCGGAATATCCTTGGAAGCAAGATATTCACGTAATGCATTTCGGTCAACTCCATTCAATTGTAATGTATATTGATGGAAAACATGGTTCGAATACTTTGCACGTGCGGGTGTTTTTAGTTTAGGATGATTTGCGAACGCCTTATCGTAAAAATCAGCGGCTTTATTACGTGCAGCAGCATAATTGTCAAGGTCACGTAGTTTGATCCTTAGGATCGCAGCCTGTATACTATCCAAGCGTGAATTTACCCCAATGGAATCGTGGACATATTGCACAGATTGTCCGTGATTAGCTATCATGCGGATCTTGGCAGCCAGTTCATCATCATTTGTAAAAAGAGCCCCGCCATCACCATAACACCCCAGATTTTTGGATGGGAAAAAAGATGTACAACCAACCGTGCCAATTGTGCCGGCTTTTTTCTTTGTTCCGTTGCCGAATTTATAATCGGCGCCAATGGCCTGAGCAGTATCTTCAATGATGAATAAATTGTGTTTTTTTGCCAGAGCCACCAATGCTTCCATATCTGCGCACTGACCAAATAAATGCACAGGTACAATTGCTTTTGTTTTTGGGGTGATCGCTTTTTCTATTGCTTTTATGTCAATATCGAATGTGTCAGGGATTACATCTACCAGCACAGGTTTTAACCCCAATAAGGCAATCACTTCCGCAGTAGCGACATAAGTGAAATCCGCGGTGATCACTTCATCGCCGGGTTTCAGATCCAGGGCCATCATCGCTATTTGTAGAGCGTCTGTCCCATTTGCACAAGGAATAACATGTTTTACATCAAGGTATTTCTCAAGTTCTGCCTGGAACGCTTTAACTTCAGGCCCATTAATAAAAGCAGTATTATTAAGTACATTTTGAATGGCAGAGTCAACTTCAGTTTTTATCTTTTCATATTGACTTTTTAAGTCAACCATTTGTATTTTTTTTGCCAGTTTTTCCATTTTTTTGATGTTATTAAGAATGCGAATATAATGAAAATTAACAAATTCGACGGGCAATTTTAGCCGGTATAATTCGTTTAAAAATTCTATATTTGACAATTGTTTTTTGATGCAAAAAAAATTCTGAGGCGGTAAAAAATTTAATAAATGAAACATATTTTTCTCTGTTTATCCTTCCTTTTTTTATTCTCATTTAGATCCTCTGCTCAGGTAAGCATAAAAGATTCATCCATCTATACACCGCTCATTGGTGCTTCTTTCGGTTATTATCTGCCCTATGGAGATATGGCCAAACGTTTTGGAGAAAATTCAGCAATGCAACTAAATGTTGATTTTAAAACTAAATATAATTGGGTTTTAGGAGTAAACGGAAGCTACTTTTTTGGTAAGATCATTAAAGAAAGTTTATTTGACAGCATTTCAACTGCGGATGGTCAGGTGATTAATCGGGCGGGCCAGTTTGCTGACATCAGGTTATATGAAAGGGGATTTACACTTTCCGGAACAATTGGAAGATTAATAACCTTTAACAGACCCAATCCTAACTCAGGGTTGATGGTTAACATCGGTTTGGGTTTTATGCAACATAAGATAAGGATCGAAACCATAGGAAATGATGTTCCTCAATTATCAAAAGAATATAAAAAAGGATATGATCGTTTATCAAATGGGTTTCTGTTGACTGAAAGCATTGGTTATTTATACCTTAGTAATAACCGGTTAGCGAATATTTATATTGGTTTGGATTGCATGCAGGGTTTTACCCGGAACCGGAGAAGTTTCGATTACGACCTGATGAAAAAAGATACTCAAAAACGTGTAGATATTTTATTCGGAGGAAGAATAGCCTGGATATTACCTCTCTACAAAAAGGCTCCACAGGATTTTTATACTTACTGATGAGGTTTATCTATAACTCTTTCATTTTTCTATATTCCGCGGCGATTCATATTGCATCTTTATTTAATTCAAAAGCAAAATTGTGGGTTAGTGGCCGCAATAATATTTTTCACAAATTAAAATCAGATCTTTTACTTTCCGGATCAAATCCAATTTGGTTTCATTGTGCTTCCTTAGGGGAATTTGAGCAGGGACGTCCATTGATCGAAAAAATAAAAAAAGTGAATAAAGATCAAAAGATAATTTTGACTTTTTTTTCGCCTTCCGGTTATGAGATCAGAAAAAAATACCCGGAGGCAGACCATATTTATTACTTGCCTTTAGATACACCCTCCAATGCGAAACGATTTTTGGAAATTGTAAATCCCAAAGCAGCGATCTTTATCAAATATGAATTCTGGTTTAATTATCTGAATGAATTAAAGAAGCGAAATATCCCTACTTACCTTGTGAGTGGTATCTTTAGAAAAGATCATTATTTTTTTAAATTTTACGGTTACTGGTTCCGTAAACAATTAAATTCCTTTACTTATTTTTTCTTGCAGAATGAAAATTCAGAAAAATTATTGAATTCGATAGGGTATAAAAATTGTTTAGTAACCGGAGATACCCGATTTGACCGAGTTTCAGGCATCGCCAAGAATGTAAGGTCTTTTCCCCTGATTTCACAATTTAAACAGCATCATTCATTGCTCATTGCCGGAAGTACATGGCCCCATGATGAAAAAATAATTTCTGAATGGTACGCTAATACTGCTTTTCAAACGCAAAGATTTAAAATTATCATTGCGCCCCATGAAATCAGTGAAGGTCGCATCTCCTCTATTCAAAGCAATTTTAAAGGAAAAATATTGAAGTTTTCGCAGGCAAATGAACAAAACATTAATGATGCCGATATTCTTATAATTGATAATATAGGTATGCTTTCTTCACTTTATCAGTATGGAACGATCGCTTTTATTGGAGGTGGTTTTGGAAAGGGAATTCATAATATACTTGAAGCCGCGACATTTGCTTTGCCGGTGATCTTCGGTCCGAATTATCATAAATTCACAGAAGCAAAAGAGCTGATTCATTTTGGTGGCGCATTTTCAATTTCAGATGTTCATGAATTTGAAAAGACAATGATATTATTGAATGATGAAGAAGTTATTAGAACTGCGTCTCATATTTCTAAAAATTATGTAGAAAGCAGAGTGGGAGCAACAGATAAAATAGTTGAAGTAATATTATAATTTCTGCTGATCTTTTTTTAGCTCCTTTTTTGTTTAATAATATTTGAAATGTGTACCTGGTGAAAAAGGTCGTGTTCTGCTATAAAATGAAGCATGTCAATAATATTGATCTCCACTTGTAACCTTGGGTGAAACGATCTTGTTTGCAATCCTTCTTCTGAAAAGGATAAAGCATGTTCAATAAATTTTTTCCTGGATGACCTGAACTCGTTTATCAAAACAGACAATGTTTTTGAATTATGATCGGCATCTTCTGTTTTCTTATTTCCCATGTCTGCTGCACGAAGCATGCTATTGTTTTCAGAAAAATCAATTAACCGTCCCTTATGCAATTCTTCCAGGTCGGATAAATGTCCTATATGTTGTTTGACCGACCATTTTCCGTCAGGCTGAAATGAGCCATCTTCCTCTGATAAATTACTTATAAGTTCCTCAATGCGTGGAGCAGTTGATAATAATCTTTCTATAAATAAGGGAAGATACTCCGGTGTGTAACCGAAGTTGAATTTCCGCTCGATCCATTTTAGCTGCTGCATTTTTAATGGTATAATTGCTTTAAGTGATATTCGAGGTGGCTGATATAATCAGTTGCTAAAAAATCCATCGTTAAAAAGGTGATCTCCTGTTTTCCCGTATCACATAGGATTTCCTTTCTCTCAGGAGGGTAATGCTTAAGAATTCTTATGATCTGTAAATTAAGTAAATGCCATAGCTGGATCAGATCTTTGGAACTTGCTTCATTATAATGCTGGATATTTACCCAATCGTCCTGATGATAAATAACTTTAAATTTCTCTTCATAAGTGCCTCTTACAAATCGTTGGATGTTATTGTTAGCACTATCGATCAAATGACCTAGCAATTCATTTTTTGACCATTTGTCGGGTCTGCTTCTGATATTCCAGTTCATTTGATCCTGTTGTAAGAAATGCTGAAGAGCATTATTAACTGTTTCTTCGAGTTCAATGGATTGAGTCTGCATCTTTCCCTGTTTATTTTTATTGATTCAATGTTAATGATATGCCTGATCAAATAATATGGTAAATATATAAATGGCCCTTTAAAAGGATAAGTGGTAATTGTAAATAACTTTTAAATCTGAATATCAATAATTTTCTTATTTTCATTCCGAAATGATCCGGATATTTTAACATTACTCCGGACAAAATCAAAGATCTTTTTATGAAACAAAATTCATCCAAACCGGCTTCCATTATAGCCCTTATATCCGTTTTTTTCTTTTGGGGCTTCCTGGCAGCTTCCAATGGTATTTTTAT
>JGI24806J26614_1000731_pt1 | contig 10924 bp, 10 predicted proteins | sample Kansoi200umMDA_FD_26614 | JGI IMG/M metagenome (IMG submission 26614)
GAGAGAGGGAGTAGGGTGGAGCGACGAATATCCGATTGACGAGACTGCCGTAGGAGTGGGGGAAGAATCCCAGGCAGGCTTCACGCTGCTCTGCAATGAGGCAGTGGTCGTCGAAGATTTGCAGAAGGAGACGCGTTTCAGGGACAGTCTGCTGAGTGGGCGTGCAGTGAAGAGTGGCATTAGCGTGGTTATTCGTGGGTCCAACAGCCCCTATGGAGTCTTAAGTGCGCACACCACCTCGCTACGAAAGTTTTCAGTTGATGATGCCACCTTTCTAGTCGCTGTTGCCAACGTGCTGGCTGAAGCGATCGCCCGTAGGCATGCTGAAGATGAGTTAAGGACCTCTGAAATATCACTCAAACAATCGGAAACTAAGTTTCGAGCACTATTCGAGAATGCGCTGGATGCGGTGATGATCGCCAACGATCAGGCTGTTTATGTTGACTTGAATCCCGCAGCTTGCCGGCTATTGGGAGCTTCCTATGACGAAATCATCGGTCGCAACGTTGCTGACTTCAGTGATTCTGACCAGCCAGAAGCGACGCGACGGTGGCAGGAGTTTCTTCAAAAGGGAACGATGCGCGCTCTATTACCCTTGCGGCGAGCGGACGGAGAGAGTCGCGAAGTCGAGGTCGCTTCCACAGCCAACTTTGTTCCCGGCCTCCACCTTTCAATCCTGCGTGATGTCACTGAGCATCGAGATCTGCAGGCTCAACTCCTGCAGTCGCAGAAGCTCGAATCGGTCGGGCTATTAGCGGGTGGAATAGCGCACGACTTTAATAATCTCCTGACCGTGATCGGCGGCTATTCTGAAATGGCGTTGAGAGGGTTAGATGATTCTCAGCCGCTCGCTCGCAATTTGGAGGAGGTGAAAAAAGCAGCTGATCGAGCGTCGGCCTTGACGCGACAGCTCCTCGCCTTCAGCCGTAAACAGGTGCTTCAGCCCAAAATACTCGACCTTAACGCCATCATCATCGTCATCAGCAAGATGATCCAGCGGCTGGTAGGGGAGGATATGGAGTTGTGCATATTGCCGGGAGATGAACTAGGCCAGGTCAAGGCCGATCCGGGACAGCTTGAGCAGGTGATCATGAATCTTGCGATCAACGCGCGGGATTCTATGCCTGAGGGCGGCAAGATCATTGTTGAGACGGCTAACATTTATATTGATGAGGAATTCGCACGCACGCACACCGCCATGACTACTGGGTGGCATGTGATGTTGAATATTTCCGATACCGGCCACGGTATTGATGAGAAAACGTTGAAGCATATCTTTGAGCCCTTCTTCACGACTAAAGAGCACGGTAAAGGTACGGGGTTGGGTCTTGCCACAGTCTACGGAATAGTCAAACAATCGGGTGGCAGCATTTGGGTCTCATCCGAGATCAACGTAGGGACAAGTTTTAAGATTTACCTGCCCACGGTGAACGACCAAGTCTCGGAAGCCGAAGCGCCTGCCCGGCGTCTGGAAACTGCTGGAGCCACTGAGACGATTCTGCTTGCGGAAGACGATGAGATGGTGCGACATCTGACAAGCGCAAGTCTAAAACTTTGCGGCTATTCCGTGCTGGAAACGGCCAATGGCAGCGACGCCCTATCCATGAGCAAGCAGCACAAAGGGCCAATAGATCTCTTGTTAACTGATGTAGTAATGCCGCGAATGAGCGGCAAAGAGTTAGCGGATCAGCTGTTGATCCTGCGTCCCGACACGCTTGTGCTCTATATGTCAGGCTACGCGAACCATGCCATCGCCCATAAGGGAATCCTCGACGGAAACATTAACTTTATTGAAAAGCCCTTTACTCCTGACTCGTTGGCCCGGAAGGTCGCAGAAGTGTTGGCCCACGGGGTAGGTGCCAGTTAACTCGCGAAATTAAACAGGTGAGCCCGCCGACCACTCCTGTGGCGATGTCGTATCAACCATATAAACTCGGTAAGAGTATTGCTCATGCAGTTCTAATCTGGATCGTTGGGTTTGTCTGGGGCATGATTGTGTTCATGACTCCACCGCTCAAGAGCATTCCGTCAGTACCATTCGTGTCGAAGTTTCCGGCAGTGAGTGTGCCGCTTCTCATTGTTTATGTTTTTCTAATCTATTACCTGGCGAAGCGATATCTGGCCCAGGCCGATGACCGGAGGATCGAGGCATGGAAGTATGGAATTACACTTTTGTTGATCAGTGTGATCCTTGATACTCTAATCATCGTGTTGGCCTTCAAAGGCCATGATTATTTCTCGTACCTCTCCATTTGGATTGCGTATGCGCTGCTGCTGTTTGTCCCGGTCAGAGCCGCGGCTGCTGTCCCTTCACGGACGTAACCCTGCTAGAAAAAACCGCCATTGAAGTTGAGAACAAACTATGGCTTCAAGCAAACCGCGACCGACGACCATCACCGAATACATCAGTGCCGCACCCAGAGAGGCGCAGAAGAAACTCCGAGAAATGCGCACGTGCATTCGCGCGGCTGCACCTGGGGCGACCGAAAGCCTGAAATGGGGCATGCCCGCGTTTTCCAACCGGAGAATACTGGTCACATTCGCCGCGTTCAAACATCATATCGGGTTCTATCCGACACCTTCGGCCGTTAAAGCCTTCGCGAAGGAGCTGCGGGAATATTCGACGGCCAAAGGGTCAATTCAGTTTCCGCTAGAGAAGCCGTTACCACTGCCTCTAATTCGCAAGATCACGAAGTTCCGCGTTCGTGAGAGTAATGAGAAAGATGAGAAGTGGAAAACGGTAGCGAAGAAAGCTTGAACAGCTCCCGAGGTGCTGCTGACCTTGTGAATGCTGATATGTTAAAGTCCCGCCATGAAACTCCATCGTCGCAATTTCCTGCTGGCATCCTCGGCAGCCTTGTTGGCGCCACCTAAACTTTCGTTCGGATCCGGCAAACAAAAACAGCGGCCCCAAAAGACGCAGACGGTAGAACCGTTTTCTACTGGCGGCAAACAGGTCACCGTCTATACCACGGCCGCTAAGACCGATCATAGGATTTCGGCCACTGACACGGTAAGTTTCAAACGTGTGGGCCAGCCGAAGGAAACTCAGGTCTGTGTCTTTGTCGATCCCGCGAAACAGTTTCAAACGTTCCTGGGAGTCGGCGGTGCTCTCACCGACGCGTCGGCCGAAACGTTTGCGATCTTGCCAAAAGAGAAACAGCGCGAGCTTCTGAACGCCTATTTCGACGACAAGCAGGGCATTGGTTACAAGCTGGCGCGCACCAACATTCACAGTTGTGATTTCTCCAGCGGCAGCTACACCTATATAGATGAGGGCGACAAGGAACTGAAATCCTTCAGCATCGAGCACGACCGGAAGTACCGGTTACCTTTTATCAAGCAAGCGCTGGCAGCCACTCACGGAAGACTCAACATCTTTGCGAGCCCGTGGAGTCCGCCGGCATTCATGAAGGACAACAACGACATCCTGCATGGAGGCAGTCTAAAACCGGAGTTTTACAAGTCGTGGGCCAGCTACTACGCAAAGTTCATTAAGGCGTATCAAGATGAGGGAATACCGATTTGGGGTATCTCGGTGCAGAACGAGCCGATGGCTACGCAAAAATGGGAGTCATGTATTTACTCAGCGGAGCAGGAGCGAGATTTTCTTAAGAATCATCTTGGCCCGACACTCAAGCGCGAGGGCCTGGGAGACAAGAAGATCATTGCCTGGGATCACAATCGCGACCTCATCTATCAAAGAGCCAGCACCATCTTGACCGATCCAAAGGCGGCCCAGTTTGTGTGGGGCATCGGTTATCACTGGTACGAGCCCTGGAGTGGCGGCGAACCAATGTTCGACAACGTGCGGTTGGTTCACGAGACGTTTCCTGATAAGCATCTGATCTTCACAGAAGGGTGCGTCGACTCTTTCGATCCGAAGAAGCTTGATGAGTGGAAATTCGGGGAGCAGTATGGGCGCTCAATGATCAATGACTTCAACAACGGCACGGTGGGGTGGACGGACTGGAATATTCTTCTGGATGAAAAGGGAGGCCCGAACCACGTCGAGAATTTCTGCTTCGCGCCCGTGCACGCAAATACAAGAACCGGTGCGCTAACCTACTTGAGTTCCTTCTACTACATCGGTCACTTTTCAAAGTTCATTCAACCCGGGGCCCGACGCATCGCCAGCTCTCCCAGCCGCAGTCAGCTTCTTTCCACCGCGTTCATCAACCCTGACGGAAAGATCACAGTAGTGGTGATGAATCCGAGCGAAAAGAAAGCTTCCTACTGGCTGTGGCTCAGCGGCAACGCCGCGGAAGTGAATAGTTTGCCACACTCAATCCAGACGCTCGTGTTCTAGACGTTGGTATAGACGCTAGTGTTCTAGATATTTCTAGATGTTTTGTCCGGGTGTTCATCTTCCGACCACACCCAATAGAATCCGGGGGCTACGCCCCAAACTAAGGGGCGTAGCCCCACACTGATATTGGGTCGGGCCGGTGGGGCGGAGCCACCACCGCACATCAGGCGGCGCAGCCGTGAACGTGTCTAGCATGGGACCTTCAGTTGAGTGAGCGCGAATGAAGTACCCCGAAGCAGTACGGACCTCATGGGACTGCGACAAGTAACTAGTCGGGTGCATCTAGCTCGAGTTCCTTGTACATAATCGTCGTGCTCTCGAGCTCTGGTGTCAGCGCGCTGCGGGCATAGCGTGGGATGACGCCCACCGTTACGTAACCGAGCGATCGGTACAGCACTTCGGCGGCGCTGCCAGTCACCGTGTCAAGCGTGAGCAAGCTCCTCGCTTCCGATCGTCCAATCTCCTCCAGAGCAAGCATCAATGCCCGTCCGATGCCGCGTCGTTGAGCAGCCGGATGGACCAGCAGTTTGGTGACGGCCACCCGGTGTTGCTGATTCGGCGGCGTCTCCAGATCGAGTTGCACTGTACCCACGATGCGGTCGTCCAAACGCGCCACGACAACGCGACGGGTACCGGCGTGCATCGCCGGCAAAACTCTGTCCACCCAGAACGCACGCGCCTCCTCGATGGAGAAGGGCGTGAAGAAGCTTACACCGGCGCCCGCATGAACGACGGCGTGCAGGACTTCCGCCAGCATGTCTATCTCGGCATCGAGTGAAGTTGTTGGAGAAGCGTCAGTACGCCACTCCTCAATCTGGATTTCCGCCTGCGCTTTCCTTGTCATCCTGGACGAACCTCTCTTTGGAGTGCGGTGACCGTCACCGCTTTTGTCGGTTTCGCAACCAACGTGCGGTAGAGTCGAGGTAAGACTACGGCGACAGGTCGCCGGATGACAAAGCGGTGACAGGTCACCGCACTCCAAAAGGAGCCTCACCGCTACCGCTTTGGGTTCTTGTCAGGTTAACTTGGACACCGCATTTTTGGAACTCTGAGAGGAATCACATGATCCGGGTCGAAAACCTCGTGAAAAGTTTTGGCGAACTCACCGCCGTGGACAACATTTCCTTCGAAGTCCAGCGCGGAGAGATTTTTGCATTTCTCGGACCAAACGGGGCTGGGAAAACGACCACCATAAAAATGCTCACCACACTGTTGAAGCCCACCAGCGGCTCGCTTGAGCTGGATGGACTTGATCCAACGATCAATCGCGACGAGGTACGAAAGCGCTTTGGCGTTGTCTTCCAGGATCCGAGTCTGGACCAGGATCTGACAGCGTGGGAAAACATGGAAATCCACGGAGTGCTCTACGCCGTGCCACGCAAGGAACGTCGCGAGCGGGCCACGATTCTGCTGCAATTGTTTGAACTCTGGGAACGACGCGACGCTCTCGTAAAGACCTTCTCAGGAGGTATGCGACGCCGGCTCGAGATTGCCCGCGGTTTACTCCATACGCCCAAGGTGTTGTTTCTCGATGAACCAACGCTGGGTCTTGACCCGCAGAGCCGCAATCAGATGTGGACACACGTGAAGAACTTGAATGAGACAGATCAGGTGACAGTCTTTTTGACGACTCATTACATGGACGAGGCAGATCGAGTGGCGCATCGCATTGCCGTCATCGATCATGGACGCATAGTGGCCATCGGTTCGTCACGTGAGTTGAAGGAACGGACGAATACTGAATCACTTGAGGAAGCCTTTTTGGCCTTGACGGGCACCAGCATTCGAGACGAGAGCGCAAACGCCGCTGACAGCATGCGGCAGATTGCGCGGATGTGGAGAAAATAAACGATGAAAGTGATCTACATTCTCTGGCTCAGGGAACTGAAGAAATACCTGCGATCGCGCACGCAAATCATCGCCTCCCTGGGATCTCCAATCATGTACCTCGGTGTTCTGGGTTTCGGCCTGGGACCAATCTTTCAGAAAGCCGGGGAAGGAAGCTACTTGCAGTTTATGGCGCCAGGCGTGATCGGCATGACGATACTCTTCACTTCGATGTTTTCGGGCATTGCTTTGTTATGGGATCGACAGTTTGGTTTTCTCAAGGAAACATTGGTGGCGCCCGTACCGCGCCTTTGGATTATGATCGGGCGAACGTTGGGTGGCGCTACGGTCGCTATTCTCCAAGGATCCCTGATCTTCGTGGCCTGTTTCGTGGCCGGCTTTCGCCCCGTCAGCCTCACAGCGATTCCCCTCGCACTTCTGTTTATGGCGCTGATTGCTATCGTCTTCGCCGCATTCGGAACGGTGATTGGCTCCAGCCTGAAGGATATGCAGGGTTTCCAGTTAGTGATGAACTTCCTGGTGATGCCGATCTTTTTTCTCTCGGGCGCACTTTATCCGCTGACAAATCTGCCGAAGGTCCTGGCATTCCTGACGCGACTCGATCCGCTCACCTATGGAGTGGATGGCGTGCGAACTGTATTGATTGGCGTAACGCACTTCGGTGTCGGCATGGACGCGGCTGTGCTCGCAGGCGTTGCAATCTTACTCTTGACCGCTGGCGCCTGGCGCTTCTCAAAGATTGAGATTTAGCGAATCGCTGTTAATGGGACCGGGGCGCCTCGCCCTCCTCAAGCAACGGTTCACTCAAGAACGCGGTCCCGCGAAGTCAGTAGCCACCAACCGCTAAGTGGCACCGCCCAAATAGAACCCACGTGGTCAAAATCGAGATCGCTTCAGAAGATTTCTTTGGGGGTTGCGCTTCCGAAGAGATTATGAAACGATCCGGCGAAATGCCTTCCACCAAGCGCAAATTGACTGCCCCGGCTCCGCACAGGGGATATGACGATGCTTTTGACTCGTTCATCAACGACCTGGCGATCGAGTTAAAGGAGGTCGCCCGAGCCGCGCGTGAAATTCTTCAGGTATCGTCGTCATTTAACGATATAACGGATCTATTGAACAAGGAATACGTTTCGGGGGAACGATTGGAATCCTTGGGCGGGACCGAGAAGTTCGAGCCCGACGATGATGGCGTGCTGAAAAAATCCCCTTTTGCAGGCCGGCGCTCGCTGGTGTTTAGCAACTTGCATATCAAGTTAACCCTGGGCGATCGATTTCTTTCAGTAGGATCGTTCCAAACCCAATCCACTGCTTTTAGCGATAATGATTTCATCGTTGTCACGTTTCCCATGGCTGTTGTGAAGGAACAACGAGGTAAGGTTATTGCTCGACTTGTCGGAACGATCGCGCATGAAACGGTACACGCCTTTCATCGAGTGACCATCCCTACTAAGACATCTCTTTCGCGCGCCCAACGCGCTAACGCCTTCATAGAAGAAGAAATTGCGACGCGCAAAAAAGAGAAGGACATCCTCAGACAGATCGTATCTGCCGGAGGAGTGACGGCGTTAGCAGTTGCTGAGAAAAAAGACAAAGGACTGAAGCAGGAGATTGAGAATCGAATTGATCAAATAATACTCTCGCGACCGGAGGTGGAACGCGATTTTGTCTCAGGAACCAGGCTGACGTATCTCGAAACGTTCGTTATGGAGGACATGATCAATCAAAGCCTTCGGGTTAAAGAACTCGACTCCGGGAAAATCCGGGAGGATTTCGACGCAGTTAACGAGCTCGTTTTTGACACTTCGCTCGACGAGGTCTTGAAAGTTAAGCACCCCGAATTATTAACGAGGGATCCGAAAACAGGACTCAAGACGCCATTCCTTGAGACCGAGTTCAAAGAACTTCTGCTCGCCCGCCGTGCGATGGAGTCGCATTGGAAGGAACACCAGGCCGACAACCTGGAACCAATCCTGGAGCTACATAAGCACGCTTTCTTTCCGGAAGGAATCGACTACACCTCGCGGCCAAAAACAGGGCCGGCCAAACAGACGAAGCAACCAAAAGCGCGCGTACCCGCAAAGTCCCGCGCTCCAGAGGAGCCCTTTTCCAGTCGCATCCTAAGGTCGGAAACTGGTCTGGTGCTTGTTCCCACCCCGACCGCCAAACCGACACCCGGAAAGTTTTATCAGATCAAATCCGGTGACTCGCTGTTCGGGATTTCGAAGAAAGCTTACAACTCCGGCTCCATGGAAGCAGCCCGGCGGATCAACGACTCTCAATACAATCGGCGGTTCCGAAAGTCAGCGCCCGAGTCTGAGCGTAAGATGTTTCCCGACGGTCGCATCTCATTTAATCCTAGATTCGTCGGTGATTTGCGGGCACAAATGGAGTCGGAAGCAACTGCCTCAGCCGGCTCTTCCTTCGCGATGATTTGGATTCCAGGCGAAGATGGTGGCGAACCGTTTTAGTTCCTGGAGGCTGGCCGCCTGAGAAAGGGAATCGCTGGAAGCACACGGACAAACGCAGATCAAAAGGAACAACTCATTCTGCGCTCAAATCGTTAACCGTTTTGCGTCTCAGGTCCGCGCTTCATCCGCGTGTATCTGCCTATTTTTGACAGAGTTATAATCTGGAATCAATTCCATTAGCAATTCAATCAGGAGGATCCCTACATGCGACGCACTTACGTTTTTGCGCTTGCTCTTCTTGCTCTCGCGTTTGTCCCCACAGCACACTTCTCTCAGGCCACTCCAATGGAGAACACCCGCGGAGTTGCCGGTGGTGGAGTGTCGGTGCCCGGTTGGACAGGAAAGATCGACGCGAAAGAGGAGGCAGGCGGCATGACCCTCAACAGTGCCAAGTTGGTCAAAGACGGTGACGCCTTGCACGTCACCACCGGTCCGGCAGTGACTTACTGGAATCCGGCGAACAAAGCGTCGGGAGACTACACCGTCAAGGCGACGTTCAAGGAACCGAAGTACATGAACCTCAACAGCCACCCGCACCCTTACGGGTTGGTAATTGCAGGCAATGATCTGGGAACCGACGAGCAGAGCTACTTGTACTGTGCAGCTTATGGCAACGGCAACTTCATCGTACGCGGTTTTGGACCAGCGCCATTTCAGATGAATGGACCGCGTGGTGCAGCAGACCCGGCGGTGAACAAGGCGGCCGGCATGGGAGAACCGGTGACCCAGGAAATTGCGATTTCAGTAAAAGGTGATAAGGTCGAGTGCAGCATCAACAACAAAGTCGTCGCCAGCTATGACAAGGCGGCGCTGGTAACTGCAGGCAAACTCAAATCAACTGACGGCGTGTACGGCATCCGCTTCGCACATAACACAGAGGCTCTCGTCACGGGCCTCAAACTCACGAAACCCTAACGCGAGTGCGGATCGCGGATCGTCGATTAGCGATTGCTGAGAGGCTTACGCATTCAATCATGTCGCGGGTTGATGAGGTCAATACCACCTCGCGGGTGGTTCTTTCGCTTGCGGATTGGCGATTGCCGGTGGGCCTCAAGCGATCAATTAGGTAACGGTCCCGGTGAGGTCAGTACCACCTTGCGGTAGGGGGTGGGTCTGTCTAGCACTCACTCAACCTGCGCACAACTGCATTCATTAAAAGGAGACTTCAATGCCTAAGATCAAAGCCAACCAAATTACTATGAACTATGAGCAACAAGGAGCCGGAGATCCGCTGATTCTCATTCCCTTTCTGACTGCTGATAATGCTTGTTACGCCTTCCAAGTGGCCGATTACGCCAAGCACTTTACCTGCATCTCACTTGACCTCCGCGGGACCGGCGAAACCGATAAACCTGAAGGTGAGTATTCCACGGAGGTTTTGGCTGACGATGTCGCCGCTTTCATGCAAGCCGTTGGTATCCAACGGGCACATATCTCCGGTCTATCGCTAGGCGCGGCCGTTGGCATGTGGCTAGGGGTTAAGTACCCGGACCAGGTTAAGTCGTTGTCGCTGCATAGCGGTTGGACGAAGACGGACCCCTTTATCAAGACAGTGGTGGAAGGATGGCAAGTTATGGCTAAAGCAATGGGGAGTGTGCCTGACATGGTTATCAAGGCTATCTTCCCGTGGTGTTTTACTCCGGAGCTGTATGCTTCAAAGCAGGACTACATCGAGTCGTTGGCCGCTTTTACGCGTAGCCGGCCAGCACAGTCCCTCGCAGCATTCAATCAGCAGTCGAACGCCGTGATCGCNCATGATGTCGAGGCGCAACTAGCTCGAATCAGTACGCCAACCCAAATCACGTTTGGTCGCCATGACCTGGTGACCTCGACTCGTTTTGCAGATCGGATGAAAGATGGCATTCGCGGCGCGGAGCTGGAAATTTTCGAAACGGGTTCGCATGCGCCGATTTATGAGATCGTCCAGGAGTTTAATCAGAAGACACTGGCATTTCTGAAACGCCATTCTCTCCAGAGTGAAGCTGCTCACTAATAGGGTATGCCAATCGTCGCTCTGCGACGCGAACGCGTACTTACAAAAGGGAAAGGCGAGAAGCTTTAACCCTCTCGCCTTTTCCGAGTGATCAACCGCAGTGGTTATTGCGGCGTCGGCTTATTAGTACTTTTGCCGCTCTTGTTGTTGTTTCCATTGATCGGGGCGACGCCGGCGGTATTCTGGTTGCCATTGTCGTTTGTAACCACTCCCACGTTCGCAGGTACTGTATTCGCATTCGAGTTCTTGTTGAGATTGGCGTTGGTTTCTACCAAGCCGGTTGTATTACTGTTATTTGTGTTC
>JGI24806J26614_1000732_pt1 | contig 10920 bp, 11 predicted proteins | sample Kansoi200umMDA_FD_26614 | JGI IMG/M metagenome (IMG submission 26614)
CGTATTGCTTCCAGGCAGATTGGCTGTGGGACGCCCTGCATCGCATCGATAGGAATCCGAAGAAGGGCGAGTACTATCTGACAGATGTGGTTGAACTTGCAGTAAAAGATAACCAGCCTGTGCAAGCTGTGGTGCAACATAACCTGGTCGAGATCATTGGCATCAATAACCGCATCCACTTAAGTGAAGCGGAAACCGCCATGCGGATACGCATCAATCGCGAACATATGCTGGACGGCGTCAGCATGACGAATCCTGCCTCTGCATATATTGAAGCCGGAGTAAAAATTGGCAGGGATACGATCATCCTGCCCAACACTCACATCCAGGGCGAGACGGAGATCGGTGAAGGGAATATCATCGGTCCAAATACGATCATTCGCGATTCGAAGATCGGAAATCGCTGTAAGGTAATGGCATCCGTGCTGGACGGTGCCATCGTCGAAGATGACGTGGACATGGGCCCCTATGCACGCTTGCGAAAAGGCGCTCACTTGAAGAGCCACGTCCATATGGGAAATTTTGGCGAAGTAAAAGATTCAATACTGCACGAAGGCGTAAAGATGGGGCACTTCTCATATATTGGCAATGCAAACGTTGGGGCGAACACGAACATTGGCGCGGGCACAATTACCGCGAATTATGATGGCGAAAGGAAAAATGCAACCATGATCGGTGAAGATGTATTCATCGGTTCAGATACAATGCTGGTAGCGCCACTGGAACTCGGAAATGGGGCACGCACTGGCGCAGGCGCAGTGGTTACCAAGAACGTGCCCGAAGATACCCTCGTGGTTGGCATGCCTGCGCGTGCCATCCGTAAACTGGAGAGAAAGAAGAAAGAAGAAAAAGGTTAATAGCATTGCGAGCGCCTTTTGCGAAGCAATCTACTTGTTAACAACAGGAGATTGCTCACCTGCCATGGTGGGTCGGTGGCGGGGAGTGTCGACGGAAGAACACCATCTCGCGATGACAGGTGATATCTATGACTCTCACCAATGAAGAACGCCAGGCATTGATTGATCTTGGGAACACAGCGCGGCAACGCGCCTATGTTCCCTATTCAAATTATCCCGTGGGCGCGGCACTGCGCACAAAGACAGGCCGCATCTACACCGGGGTTAATGTGGAGAACGCCGCGTATCCGCAGACCATGTGCGCAGAACGAGTGGCTATCTTCAAAGCCATCTCCGACGGAGAAAAGGAATTCGAAGTCATCTCCGTGGTCACAGACAATGGTGGCTCTCCATGTGGCGGCTGCCGCCAGGTGATGGCCGAATTTTCGTTGGACATGATCGTGCTCATGGCAGACGGAAATGGAAGGCTCATCAAGGAAAGCACTGTAAAGGAGCTTTTACCCGAGGCGTTCACCCCGGAGCATTTGAGTAAATAAATAACGACGTAAAACATAAACACGATCTAAAGACTTCCACTTATTTACTTGCCTACAATTCCCCATGCCTGAAACAAAATTTCGTTCATTCCGCGTTGAAGCTGTTGTGCTTCGTCACAGTGACTACGGTGAAGCAGACCGCCTGTTGACCCTCTATACGCGCCAGCTGGGGAAGACGCGCGTCCTCGCCAAGGGAGCGCGCAAGATCGCATCGCGCAAAGCGGGTCACATTGAGCCGTTCACACACGTCAAGCTACAGCTTGCCAGAGGCAGAGACATGCTGCTCATCACCCAGGCTGATACTGTGGATGCATATCTTCCCTTGCGTGAGGATTTGATACTTATCAGCCAGGCATCCTATGTGCTTGAATTATTGGATCGCTTTACCTATGAAGATGAAAGTGAGAACCCATCCACCTTCCGTTTGTTGACGGAGACCCTCGCCAGGCTTGCATCGAACAACGATCCGTGGCTTGTCATCCGTTATTATGAAATGCGCCTGCTGGATTTTCTAGGATTCCGCCCTCAACTGATCCACTGTGTTAATTGTGGGCGTGATATCAAAGCCGAGGACCAATTCTTTTCGTTCAGTGCGGGCGGCGTGATTTGTCCGCGCTGTGGTCAGGGGTTACCAAACCTGCACGCCATTTCGGTTGCTGCGCTTAAATATCTACGACATTTCCAACGCAGCAGTTATGCTGACGCGGCGAAAGCACGCTCGAATCCAGAAGTACAAAAAGAGACCGAGACTCTCATGCAGGCGTATTTCACTCATCTGCTTGAGCGCGAACTAAAGACACCGGGGTTCCTGAAAAAAATAAAGGAATAACAAATCATGTCCAGTTGCATTTGTTAGAGATGTCTTCCCCAATTCAATATAAATCTTTTGGCAATAAAAGTTAAAGATGGTTTCAAAAACCTCTACAGTACAATTTGAAACCACTTCCTTTTATTAAGAAGATAGATGATAGGAGTAATAACCTTGCGCACCGGTAACGACCTGCCCAATACGCTTCCCGCTACCAATGATGAGGACGTCAGGATCCATTCTTGATCAAGCGTAGGCCCCTGACCAGCTTTCAAACTGCCTGCCCTCCCGTTCATCATCTTTATAAAAGGTGAGATAGGTAAGCATCTCATAGGGAATAAATTTCTGCTCACTCGGGTCTTTGATGGCAAGATCGAAATAGGAATGCCAGGTGCCAGAGTTGATATATAACTGACTTTGCTGGCTAAGCAGATCCCCATCGGAATCAAGAGCGATGATCTCATGATGGTGTGTATGCCCGTAGACGATGTATCTCGCCTTGTTTTCAAGGAAAGCTGGTTCGCGCAGGGCATGCTCTGCAAAGGAGCGGTCACTTTCCCATAGTTTGTCGCGTACCCACATGACTACATCGTTGATAGTATCGAAGGATGTGCGTTTTGAGATTTTGATGGCGAGTTCGAGCGCGTCAACCATATCGAACTTGAACGACCTATCCTCATCACGCACCACATCAAGCTGGAGGAATTCATCGCAGAGATCATCCCATACTTTTTTGAGTTCATCTTCCAGAGCACTGTTCCCCGCGTGATGTTTGATCTGCCCGCTGATCCAAAGGGAGGTCGCGAGAGCTGGACGGATATTGGTGATCCTGCGCAGGCTGTCGATAATCCCCCTGGGAAGTTGATCGCCATATCGTTTTTCAACTTCGACCGGGTAACGGTTGCATACATCCATTGCAAAGATATCCCCGAGGGTTGCGTGGTCCCTGCCCATTTCGCGATTGAAATTGAACTTGTCGAAAATATCGCCGTGACGGCCAAAAACCTTGTATGATTCCATGACTTCGCGCAAAAAGGGATATTCATCCAACTCATGCGGAAACAGATGGACAGGGTTTTTCAGCCCCATTGAGTCTATGATGCTCTTGCGAATTTCATCAAACGCACTCCCCTTCAAATGATAATACCAGTCATGATTGCCAACCAGATAATGGATGCGTACTTTGAGTGGGATGCGTTCCATGGAGGACTTATCGGGTCTGTCGCGCATGTCTGCGGGGGGGAGCAAAATCACCTGGCCATTGGCGCAGCGCTTAAGCACATCGAGTGATTTTCTGTTCACATCAAGCATCGCCTGCGTGGTCTCAGCTAACTTTTGTGCGAAGTAAGGATTGGTCTGGTCACTCCATGGTCGAACGTAGTTGTCGGCACCCGGTTGCGCGTCCAGCCAGCGTGTGGAGTGGATGGGGTCGAGAATATCCCCCAGCAATACGAGATCTAGGGTTTCAAGCGGGCGGTATGTTCCGTCCTTGCGAAAGGAGGCGAAGTATGCTGTTTCGTTCAGGCGGTTGGCAAAAAGTTGGAATGCATTTGGCGCGATGGAGTTGGCGGTGGTGCCATCCCCCAGATGAAGGTCACTGATGATAACAAGCATAAATCCTCCTCAATAATTCTCTGGGCAAATATGTGAAGTGATTATAGTCCGATTGCTTATCTGATTCTCATTCAACTTGAAATTGCAACAAAATATGGCCTGTAGTTTTGCCCTGTCTTCTTATCATTTCTTCATGGATAAAAACAAATATTGACGTATAATTTTTACAACATTTTTCGAGTGAAAATCATAGATATTTCATAGCGATTCAAGTGGCTTCCTTTTGGCCAAAACTCTCTGATTTCTTCATCGAGCTTGAATTTGCCACTGAGGAGGTAGTTATGGCTCGCAAAATTTTCTCAGGGATATTGATCGTGCTGGGGGCTGTATTCCTGGTATTGAGTGCACTGGGCATTGCCGCAGCTTGGTACTATAACGAACCACTGACGCGTGAAGCCGTTAGCAGGCTGACAGAGCTCAATACAGAACTGTCACAGGCACAGGTAGGCTTGCAAAGTTCACAAATGGAATTGGAACGCGCCCTGCGGATCGTGGATGCCACAGAGAAGGCGCTGGAAAAATTGTCGGACCAGTCTACAGGGGCAACAGGTCTACTCGATAATATCCAGAGTACTCTGGATGATAGACTGCTGCCCGAATTAAAAACAACCCGGCAGAGGCTGGTCGCGGCACGCGACACGCTTGAAACTTTGCGCAACACGCTGGAAGGGTTTGGCGCCCTGCTTTCCATTGATCTTAATGTACCGGATAAAGTTCTTACAGATCTCATCGACTCTGCAAATTCATTGGATACAGAGATTGCGAATATGGAGGGAATGGTACAGCAGGCTTCCACGTTCGTGAATGATTCGTCCTTCCTATTGGGCGGTGACATGACTCAAACGAGAAAAAGCCTCGAGGAATTTCTAGCGGTGACACAGGAGTATGAAAAAAAGGTAACCGATTGGCGCAAACAGGTCGCAGATCTGATCGAAAAAACTCCCAGGTGGATCGATCAGGCTTCGCTTATTTTAACTATATTCCTGTTATGGTTTGGCATTTCACAGTTTGGTCTCGTGCTGCATGGTTTGAGCATTCAGCGTGGTGACGATCCGTTCTCAGTGCTACGCAAGAGGCAGGTCAGCGTGATCGTGATCGAAGAGGGTGAGGAGATCATTTAATCCAGGTAGCACAATACAACCGGAACATTTGCAGGCTACTAGCACGGGTTGACCTAGAACATATGTTCTAATATAATTTACGGCTATGGCGAGTGCACGAAAGAAGCTTTCCTCACAGACGAGGACAAATAAATACTTTCACATCCTTGAACAGTCTCCAAGTCTCATTAATCGAAAAGACCTGGATGAAGATCGTCGATCAACGGATCATGAACTTTTTGCTCTTTATGACAGCTGGTTATCTCTTTCCCAGCGGGAGCAGCACGTCACTTATCTGGCTTGCAAAGGATATAAGAATCATCAAATCGCGTTTCAGATGGGCGTATCAGTTACAACGGTCAAATCATATCTTCAGCATGTGTTCTTGAAAATCGGGGTTCGCAATAAAACAGAACTACGCCTAAAATTTGTAAATTTTGACTTTACACGTCATATCCCACCCCATATCTAGTTCGATCCATAATTCCTGACCTATACCTGCCACATCCCTGTGGACACCTCCCAATAGATACATTCCAAAAGGGGTATTTTAATTTTCATATCTGCGCTAATCTAAATGGATGAGCAGGCTTTTCCATAATTCATGTTTGATAAAACAATCTGCCAACGTTTTCCTTTGCTATTCTCACACAGATAAAGATGCCGTTCACACTTTATACGGGCGTCTAAAGAAAAATGGTGTGGATGTATGGCTGGACAGCGAANAACTTCTCCCCGGGCAGAATTGGGAGCATNAGATTCGCGCCGCTATTATCAGGAGCCAGNCAGTCATTGTTTGTCTTTCAAGGCGCTTCAACAGGCAAAAGGGCTACCGTCACCANGAACTGAAGATCGCTCTTGAAAAAGCGGACTCACTCCCTGACAATGAAATTTTTATCATCCCTGCACGATTGGAAAGTTGTGATACACCTGACTCGCTTCGGCACTTGCACCGCGTGGATCTATTTGAAGTTGATGGCTATAAGAAACTGATGCAAGCTCTAAGCAAACGTATAACTCCAATGTGAAAAACCCTCGCTTGAGTACGCAAAAGCCCTCAAAAAATTGAGGGCTTCAGAACAGGAAGTCTCACTACCTCTCAAGGCAGAACCTGAATCACTTCCTGACCATTGATCTGAGATATGATCGCGCCAGCATTCTCCCATTTCTGGGTATCTACGATTACCTCCAGAACTCCATCCTGATTCAAGTCGATAAAATTTATCAGAGAATAGGTAATCGGATATGTAATTTCAAGCTCCTGCGAACGATAGACATCGCCTACAATGGGGACCGTGACTGCATCATTCCCCACGACCTTGCGCATCAGTACCACGGAATAATCCCCGGCTTTAGTTGTATGCTGAGATTCGTCCAGGTGGCTGGCACTGATGAAGATCTCGTCCACACCATCCCCTTCGATGTCGACGCGGAATACATGCAGAACATCCAGTTGAGGGTTCAATACCTCCTCTGTAGTCAGCCAGTCAAGGACCTCCTGTTGATAGAACTGCCCATCTGCAGAGAGCTCGGTAACAGCGCGCTTTGTAATCGTCCAGCCATCCAAAACGCCGACCAGCCCAACCTCATTGATATCTGCATCGGTATGAATGGAATAGCTCTGGCTGGTTGGAAAGAACTCAGGTGATGTACCCCAGAAAAAATATTTGTTTTCCTGTAACAAGGTATGAAGGCTATAGCTGGCCTCACCCGAAAAACGCGCTACGCTCTCCTCGGGCGCAAGCCAATTTTCCTTGCTCACGCCACCCAACAACAGGAAGAAGGGCTTTTGGTAGAATTTTCCTCCATATACCACCGGCGAAAAGTCCGTTGGCTTTTCCATGACAATTGGAGTGAATGTGGGTGGGGATGTGGTTGTAGGTGTAGATGTTGGAAAGGGCAAGGGCGATTGGGTGAAGGCAGGTAAGAGGCTTAATGTTGGGAGAGGGGGTGCGGTTGACTCCAACTGGGGAGTTGGCGCGGACGCAGGCGCGCCGCAGGCACTCAGGATCAAAATACATGCAAGGACTGGGATGTGGATTGTTTTCATATAACCTCCTAAATAATAACGGGAACAAGTTGTTACTTGTTCCCGTTTCTTTGCTGATGTTTTATTTTGATTAAATAACGGTTTAGCTATCAGCATCCTTTGCTGGCGCATAACTGTCCAATTCAGGGATTGACACTCCTGCTTTGCTCAACGATTCCTTTTGTGAGCGCAACACCGGCAATATTCTTTCCTGGTCCTTTGCGTCGGCTGCATCATGGAATCTGATGAGCAGTTTCTGATAATTCTCCACGGCGCGCGTGCGGCAGACCTCATCGCCGGAGAGCGCCACCAGTTCATTGACGCGTCGATTCGAGAGAGTGAGGTCGGTGCCCAGACGATCAGGCGAGACCACTCTCCAAGCGTTCTCACTCCGGAGCTTCCAGCCGTAAAATGTATCGCCGGGAAGTGCTCTTTGTGCAAATACCGTGCCTGTGACGATGAACGCCAGAACGATCGTCACCAGTGTGATTGTCAATCTCCAAAACACAGGCGAAACGCGTTTCATCTGCGGATTTTCGCGCATATGTATATTTAACTGTGTACGGGTGCGTGACCTGAAAACAGGAGATGGGCTCACATCTCGAACGCCAGCCAGTCTGGAGGCTGCCTGAAGGAGGGGCTCCAGCTGCGCACCATGCTCAGGGTGAAGCGCCAACACTTCGTCCAGGGTTGATTCGCCGCTTTCCATCCGGCTCCAGCTTTCTTCAAAAACAGATTCAAAGTCGTTCATGTGACCATCTTTTCTGCCAACTGTTTGGCAAGTGCCTGCAAGCCTCTCATTTGAAGCGCGCGGATGGCTCCCTCACGCTTGCCGAGCTGCTGTGCAATCTCTATATTCGACATTCCTTCAATAAACCTCAAGTGCAGCACCTGTTGTTGATCGTCGGTAAGGCTCTGCATAGCCGCCTTGATCGTTTTCATTTCAACGGTGAGGTCTATTTGATTTTCCACAGCTTCGGCATCGTCAGGTTGTGACAACTGTACATCCTCAAGGGCTGTAGTAACTTTACGTGTCCGATAATGGTCAATGACTGTATTATGAGCAATGGTGTAAAGCCAGGCAATATAGGGGGTGCGGGTGAATTCGAAACGATCCAGGTTGCTCCAGGCTTTCAGAAAGACCTGCGAAGTGATATCTTCAGCCGTTTGCTGGTCATCCACGCGAAAAAACACAAAGCGGTAAATGCGCTCCACATAACCATCGTATATCCGTCCAAAGGCTTCTGCATCTCCATCCTGTGCCTGAAGCACAAGCTGACGCTCATCTGCCAGAGGCATCCGCGAGCTTTTGACGCTGTCTGAATTCACCAGGCGTTACCTCAATTAACGAGCTACCCTAAAAACTGTTACAACAAAACACTCTCCCGGGTTGGGGAGAGCGTCATATTTATTTTGGAGCCCTTCCAGACTAGATAGACCGCAGACAAGCCTGTAAGTAGCCATCCATTTCCACGCGCCCAACCAGTTTGTTGCGACATTATATCTCATTCAAATAATATTGCCGCCTGACTTAATAATTACTAACCTTAAAACAAAAACGGGGCAGTCTCTGTAGACTGCCCCGCAGCGTTGGATGAAATTCTAGTAGTCGTCTGGGTTGCTCGTAAATTCGTCGGAATGGCAACCGTGAGGTCTATCCAGGTGTTCACCTTGCGGCAAAACACTTTGCACTTCCTGCACCGGTGAAGTCCGTACGTGGTTTAGGTCGGCGTTCAAGCCCGCATCCACGTGGACCTGGCCGCTCCTTGTGCCGGCACTCGCAAATGCACCCTGCACGCTGGTGTAGATCCCAATGATGAGAGCAAGAGCGATCAGCACAGAAAAAGTAACTTTGGCAATTGGCTTGGACATGTTACTTATACTCCTTATCTGTTTGACTGATAGCAGAGGCCTTCTGGTTTGTGTGTCAATGAAAGCCCTGAGTGTTATGTACGAATTGGCCACAACTTAACTACCCCACTTGGAACGATGACTGCATTATACCCAATTGCATCCGATTTGGCAACAAAAGCTCAGTTCCTCTTAATAATGAAGGTGGCTCGCTTGAGCTGCCTGGGGTTAGAAATTTTGGAACGAAAAATACCATCATGCTCAAAGTATATTTTATTAACAGATAGCCCTCATCACTTCACGTACATTTTGACCGTCCACCCGATAGACGATGGCGCCCCAACTCTCCCAGCGGCGGACGTCCACGATCACCTCAAGAGTCCCGTCTCCGTTCAGGTCCACAGCTTCTGCAAGAGTATAGGTGTTGGGATAGGACATCTCGAGCTCAGGATCATTTGAAACATAGTAATCCTTCACCAGCGGAATGGTAAGGACATTATTGCCTATCACCTTGCGCATGAGAACAACGGAATAATCACCTGTCTCTGTCAAAAAAGCGAATTTTTCCGTGAAATAGGATGCGCTCAACAGGATTTCATTGACGCCATCGCCTTCCATATCCGCCTGCAGGATGCGCGTGATACGAATCTCTGCTGGAGAATTGCCCTGTGATTGAAACCACTCAGCGACCGCCTGAATATAAGCTGGGGCATCTGTGGAGAGATCTGTGGTGCCGCGCTTCTCCGTGATCCAATCGCTGGCTACGCCGACCATAGCCTCTGGCAGGACAGCAGAGGAAGGCATAAAGTGATTTCCGCAAGTGGGATCAAATTCAAGGGCACTCCCCTGGATCTGAACGGATCCGTTTGGAGTAAAAAAATCATAATCCATTTCATTGAACATATATTGAGCTGCCTGCACCTCGGAAACCCAGCCATCACCTTTCTTTATGCCTCCCAGTAATAAAAACGAACCACTGCCATAAAGCACCGGAGAAAAAGTACCTTCAGAAAGCGGATATGGTGTGAACGTTGGGAAATGAGGGATCTCAGTCGGTGTGAAGGTTGGAAGAGGTGTTAACGAGGGAACAAGGGTTGGCGTGGAACTTGACCTTAACAAGGCTAGCACTGTCTCCGTCCCTGCTACCCAGGGGGTTGGGCTTAAAAGGGCCAAGGCCGTTTCTGTCCCAGCTACCCAGGAGGTTGGACTTGCAACGGCCATCTCTGTTCCTTCCACCCAGGGAGTGAATGGTGCAGTCGGCGCGGCAGTAGTCGCTTCAAATGGTACGGTCGGTTTTTGCGAGCATGAAACCAGGCTGAACAATAAAACAAAAATCATAAAAGACCTTTTTACCATTATCATCTCTCCTCACTGTTGATATGGCGATAATACGTTTCCGCTCTGATTTTTGTTCCCAAAATATGCCCAACTTCATAGGAGCCAGGCATATTTCATCTTAAAAACCCTCGAGTTTGCTCAGGTCTGCAATGCCGCGGGACAAACCGGCAATTTTCCCGACCAGCGCAAGACGGTTTTGCTTTACCTTTTCGTCCTCTGTCATCACCAGCACTTTGTCGAAGAAGGCATTGATGGAGGGGATGAGTTTGAGCACATTTTCAAAGAGTTCATCAACCGAGGCCGGTTGCGCTCTGACGCTCTCCTGAAGGACCTCATAAAGCTGCTTCTCTTCAGCATCCACCAACTTTTTCGGGTCGACCTTGAACTTTTTAGGGTCCACCTGCGACGAACGGATAATGCGGACGCAGCGCGCAAAGCCTGGCAGGATGGAGTTCCAATCCACCCGTTCCACCCACGCCTGAAGCTGCTTCACCGCCCGGGCCGACGCGGCCGGGTTGGCCGCGTTGCGTTGCACCGCAAGGACCGCATCTACAACATCGTATTTATAGCCCATGTCATTCAACACAACTTTCAGGCGACCTGCGAGAAAATCTAGGATCTGCTTTTCAGTCTCAGCACTGACCTTGATGGGCTGTGTCTTCGCAGATCTCTTCACAGCCTCTGTGAGATCGAGATCAATCTCATGTTCAATCAATGGCTGGACAATGCCGATCGCGGCGCGGCGCAGTCCAAAAGGATCCTTCGCACCTGTGGGAGCCAGGCCCGC
>JGI24806J26614_1000733_pt1 | contig 10908 bp, 12 predicted proteins | sample Kansoi200umMDA_FD_26614 | JGI IMG/M metagenome (IMG submission 26614)
AAATTAACTAATCTGAAGGTCTCTACTCACTAATATAGTATCTTTTTTTCCCGATCGTCATGATCTTTTTCTCCTGGTAATTTGATCCATTTATCATATACGTCATTATATTTTTTAGACCAACCGATACAGGTATTATGTACGTTCTCTGTTTCAGACTTGATAGTGTTGTCTATGTTTTCATCGCTAATCTGTTTTTCTTTAGAGTTTGAGATATCCGAAAGGTACTGTTTATCATGTCTATTGTTCATATGTTCCTGTATTACTGGATTATCCAGATCTCGCCAAACTATTAGCCCATCTGAAGCATTCGACGCAATTGATAATGTAGCCATTATGAGACGATCTGAAGGAGGATTGTAATCAAGCTTAGAATAATTATAGGTTATGGTAGGGTATACTATATAGCTTATCGGTTTTTTAAAAATCTCTGAGAATATATGCAATTGCCTTTCTAAGGTCGACACATTATAATAGCATCCACTGGCCACAATCAAACCGTCAATAAAGTTATCGTATTTCTTTACAACTATTCCAGTTTTTCGCCCTTCAAAATAGACCGTTGGATAGAATTTAACCNCCTTGCTTTTTTCTTTAAGTAATTCAGACAANCCNGAATATTCCATAAAATCTACATTATTCTTGAATTTTGTATAAGTTCTTGTACTTATCCAGTTAAAATCATCAATTGTAAAACCCTCAAATGACCTTCGATATTTCTTTTCAAGAGAATTGAAATATTTTATCCATCCTTTCCAATCGTAACTGGTATCAGGTCCACCTTCGGACGGTGGGAGTAGAATGATTATTATTTTTAAATTTGTCTTATTTGCGGCTTCTAGTAAATCATCTGTCATTTTTAGAGATTTAGGATCTTCAAAATTATTCATTACATAATAGTACTTCCTATAGCCTTTTTTTAGGAGCGTATCTATTGCTTTTTCCTGTTCCTCGCCTTTTAAATTCTGAAGAGCAAAATTGGTATTAATAGGAGTCCAGAGTCCAACAGGAATATCTCTTGAAGCAGCCTCTCTTGATGTAGTNACGTCAATATNATTACCATTTTTAATACCGTTNTCTGCACTTATTTCTTGTATTGTTTCCTGNTGTCTTATGGTGTTTGAGAAAAGATGAATNTCATTTTCAAGAAGAGAAAAAATGGAGAATGAAATTGGGTAAGAAAGGAGGGGTTGCACTAATAAANAACAAAATATAGCAATACTAAGGAAAATGACTAATACCGCACCATTCATGAAAAACAAGCAAAATTTATCATTCTATTAAATANATGTTAATACTTTTGCGACGCCTACCTAAATCCAATGAGTCCTTCGGTGGACGAGTAATTCCTCTTCTGTATTTAGCCTCCAACCACATATTTCGCACATGAGAAGATTTGAGATTTCCTCAATCTTTTTTGGAATTCCCACGGTGAGGATATTCTCCAATTCCATGATTTTATATCTGGATAGATGATGTGCGTCTAAATAATTTCGTAGAATTTCTTTAATCAGCCTGTTTCCATTTCTTTGATTTTTTTTTTCTAATGATACGCTTATTTCATCACCTTCAGGTATCATGTGGATACTTGAGACTACATCCTGAGAGGACAGATAACTTTTAACAGCCTGGGCTAGTAATACGTCACCTGCAAAATTGATTACTATATAGGGCATATTAACCAGACTTGTACTTAGAGGTATCAGTACGTTAATTTATCAACAATATATAGTATTAAATTCAAGTTTTCGTTACTAAATTACAAATACAAAACATATAGACAATTATATCTAACAATAATGCAGACCAAAAGGAGTATTATATACAGTGGAGCTCATTATTCCTAATGAATCCCAATTAGTGAACAATACTAACTACAAATAAAGAAAATGAAAATTTACTTTGACATTTGCGAAAATGCTGCTTCTGCCGCACTTTTCATTTCCTCTTCTGAAAGATCTTTTTTATGAGTTGCTATGGACCACAGATGTCCAAACGGGTCCTCTAGCCGACCATGACGATCTCCCCAAAATTGATCCTTCACAGGATCCAAAACTTTGGCACCGGCAGAGACTGCTTTATCGAAAAGTGCATCAACATCTTCGACATATACATACATGGATACTGGACTTCCGCCAATTGAGTTAGGTGAATGACACTTCATCTCCGGATATTCATCTGACAACATAAAGACTGAATCACCCAACTTTAGTTCAGCATGCGCAACCCTACCATCAGGACTTTTCATACGATGTCGTTCCTCAGCTCCAAATCCCTTTTTATAAAATTCTATTGCTGCATCTCCATTTTTGACTATGAGAGCAGGCGTAATGGAATGGTAGCCTTCTGGAATTTTTTTTACTTCATTCATATTAATCTTTTATTTGTTATTATATTTATCATTATGTAAATATTTAAATAATTAATTAATTAACTAATATTAATGGAATCTCCCTGGAAGGCAATTTCTGACTCGAGTAGACGAAAAATCTTGCTTTTGTTAAAAGAAAGAGATATGACGCCTACTGAAATTTCGAAGCATTTTCAATTTTCTCTGCCTGCGGTATCTATTCATCTACGAATTCTCAAAAATTCTGACTTGATTTTAGAACAGAAGATTGGAAAGAATAGAATTTATTCCTTAAACAAGGAAAAGGCACTTGAAATGATGAATTTTTTTGCTGGAATGTGGGATTATAACCTTAAAAGTTTAAAGGAATTTTTGGAGAATCAGAAGGTTGTAAAAAAATGAGTGATGATTATACTGTAATAAACCGAGAGATTATAATAGATGCTCCAATTGAAAAGGTATTTTCAGCAGTATCAGATCAAGATCAGTTAACTCACTGGTTTCCAGACATTGCAGTCTTGGAAAAGAGAGAAGGAGGCCGAGTCTCTTTTAAGTTCTTGAGATCGGAGGATAATAATCTTGATAAGAATCATGAAATGAACGGAAAAATTATAAAATTTATTCCAAATAGAGAATTATCATATACTTGGCACTTTCAGACAAACCCTGAATTTAATAAAGATACTATCGTAACATGGAGGTTTGAATCACTGGGTAAGGAGAAGACAAAAGTTATTCTAAGGCATAGTGGATTCACTGAGGATGATAGACAACAATATAATGAACATTCAGAAGGATGGACATGGTTTGTTAATAGATTGGGAAATTATTTAACAAAAGGTGAGCCATGACCCATGATGTATTAGTATATAGTAACAACCATTTATTACACGTCAGGGCAATAGTAGGGTAGGTGGAAAGTTACTAAACATGAATGTTGTATCTAAAACAATTGAGGTAAGTTCCAAAGGAGAAGATGATATTATTGATATTACTGAAGAATTATCAAATGTAGTAAAAGAGAGCAATATTGAAAATGGAACAGTTACTGTTTTTATTTCAGGATCGACTGCGGCAATAACGACTATTGAATATGAACCAGGACTCATTCATGATTTTCCAGAAATGGTGTCCCGAATAGTACCAAAAAATATAGAATATAAACACGATAATACTTGGCATGACGGAAATGGTCACTCTCATGTGCGAGCATCGTTGATAGGACCAAGTCTAACTGTTCCAGTAATTAATAGTAAATTGGCGTTGGGAACCTGGCAGCAAATAGTTCTGTTAGAAATGGATACAAGACCCAGGAATAGAAATGTGATACTACAAATTATGGGTGAATAAGGATCAGATTGGTCAGTTAGGAGCAAATACCCTTTAAACTAAATTGGTGCAATTCTTACTCTTGGGAGCTNTGGAGGAGCAGAAGGAGCGTTTTTATAAACTCCTCATANGCACGACCTGACAAGGAATATTTTTAGGACAAAACNTGTCACNCNTCAATGAATCAGTCTTCCATCCAANCCATAGAACTGAGTACTCAGAACCTTGCCATCCGTATTATTTATTCTNATTTGTAAGTATCCATAGTCTATCTTGTTCACAAAAGGCCATTCTGAGCTAGTTGTTCCTTCGTAGTGACTTCTACCACCAGCCCCAGTAATAAACCAGCGACCATCGCTTGATTCGGCCATAAAATGATTGTGTCCAGCAATTTCATAAATCTGAATACTTTTTGATATGTTACCTTCGATATTTGAGATCATCCGGATTGTTGAATTTTCTGCGGGATGATGTGACTCGGGCGGTGTATGCGCAGGTTTATGAGCCAGTAACAAGACATTCTTGATTCCTTTCATCAATGTCGCATTTGTTACCAATGATTGTCCCCACTTCGTTTGTGATATAGTATCTCCATTTGTATCTAGTCCAATTAATAAGGCCGTATCATTAGCAATTTTACGATACCAATGGTCTCCACAGTATTCTTGTGTTTGATTTAAAATTATTAAATTCCCATCTTCTTCTGAGTCATGATTGCCTATTAAGCAAGCTAATTTGTTTGCGTTCCTGAGATCAGTGTAAGTATTTTTAAAATTGGTTAGATCTTTTTTGTAGCAAAGGTCTCCTAGAGCAATAAAAAGGGTAGGATTATCCTTTTCAACTTGAGCCGGTAGGTTATTGGAACAATCTATATCACCTACAATATCAATTACTGTTATATTTGTAGAGTTATTTATTTTACCAGCACGAATAATGGACAAATTTAGATTACTTTCATTAGTAACATTTTGTGATAATGCAACAGAGATAAAAAAAGTAACTAAAATCAATATTAATGATGGGTATAAGACATATTGTATTTTAAGCATCTCTACATCAATTTTGGGATTTTGCTAGTAAAGCCTTGTGGTACAAACACTTAACTGATAAACAATNACCCCTNATAATCATATATTCAATATAGTTCATTAGGATCCATAATATCAATATTCATAATCCTAATAGGAACGGTTCACCTCTTTCATAGCATGTTCAATAAGGATTCTTGCAGNNTGTGCGGCTCATGGTTGACAACTTCTGCGTACTGCAAAATTTGTAAGGAGTCTGTTTCATGGATTTGTCNTAATTGTAATAAAATNGAAGAGGCCAAGCATTCCGATTGCTACTGTACGACTTGGATGAGTAGAAGGTTGGAATTAGGATTAGAAGATTCAAATGNATTTGAGATGATTATTAACAGATGAGTGTAACAGACCTAGAATCTTCAATTCAAATTGATGCCAAGATATGCGGATCTGTGGAGAGGAGAAGGATTGCCTACTCTATTGTGGATTTTCATCACTCTCTCTACATAAACAGGAAGGATATTATTATGGGACAAATCTCTGCTTGTGAACTACTTCATAAATATACTACTGATAGTTTTGATAAGAACGTACTCAAAAAAGAAATATCTGATCTGAAATTGATGCTAGATTTAATAGAATAGTCACAAAAAAAGAAAAAAAATAAAAGCTAATTTAGTAGTACGTACATTATCACTCAACGAGAACTTGGTAGGGGAGTTTCTTTTTTATGAAAATTGATAATGCTATTGGTACTATTGAAATTAGAGCAACAGTAAAAAATATAAGATTGTATGAATCAGGCGAGGGAAATGAACCAATAACTCCTTTCACGAATACTTGATTTGCTTGCATGTAGATTCCTGCAATAGCAGGTCCAACAGAAGCTCCAATTAAATTAAAGAGAACAGTCATTCCAAGTGATATTCCGCTAAACTTTCTCGGTGTAGATTCTAGAATAATATCAAAGCCACCAACTTGCATTAGTGACAATCCTGCGGCAATTACAGCTAGGTTTGTAGCCACTAAAATTCCAGTCGAGTGAAACATGAACAGGCTAAAAAATCCTATGGCACTCACTATGCTTCCAATTAGGGTTGGTTTTACGTTACCTAGCTTGGAAATTATAAATCCAGAAGAGGGGGCAAATAATAAAAACACAATCATAAATGGAAGTTGAATTTGCGCTGTAGTTATGACGCTTTCTCCAAAACCCAAAGGTTGAGGACTTCTTACTAACACAGGTATAGTTTGAAAAACTGTAAACATAGCAAGAAATGCAATAACTAAAATGATGTTAGCAGAAAGAATCATTTTATTTGTCATCAACTGGAAATTAACCAATGGAGATTTTGATCTCTTCTCTATGATAATAAAAAGAAATAATGAAATAGTGGCTACGGATAAAAACAGGGCAATTTGAGAATTTTCAATTTGCTCAGTCTGTGAATAAGATAGAACCATGAGAAACGAACTTATCGTAACTGCGAGAGCTATGGTCCCTTTTATGTCTATGTTTTTGGTATTATTGGTGATTGTATCTGTTTTATTAGGAACTTTTATGTTGTTATCGGTTGAATCATGAGAATTGCCCAGCTCGGGTGACTGCATGACATATGCAGAATCCTGGTTATCCTCTATATATCGTCTAATGATAAACCATAATCCAATGGCAACAAAAATAATTGAAAAAAATGTAGTTCGCCAACCAAAATTTTCTATTATATTTGCGCCTAGAGCCAAACCGACTACAGACCCTGCTGCGAACATAGAACTGAATACACCTACACCTATTGCAAGTTTCTCTCTTGGAAACTGGTCCCGTATTATACCAAACGCAATGGGAAACATTGAGATACCAATTCCTTGGATCACCCTGGCAACTATCAGAAATGTAAAATTAGGTGAAAGTCCCCCGAGAGTAATTCCAATAATATAGATTATCATTATGGTTATTACCATTTTTTTTCTTCCGTAAATATCTGAGAGCTTTCCTCCGATTGGTGTGGCAACTGCACCTGCAATAAGATATGCTGATAGAATCCATGAGGATGTAGTATAAGAGATATGAAACTCCTTAATGATATCAGGTATTGCAGGTAGTAACATGGTTTCGCCGTACATAGCAATTAAAAGTGCCGAACCTAAAATTGCAAGGGAAATCCAGGCTTTTGTAGGAACTTTTTGATTCAAGGGACGTGATGATGGATGCCCATTATTGTTACCTTTTTGTGGTTCCGTCATTTCACAATCAAATCGTCTTTATATGTTGCATTTATACTTCTTTTTAATGTATCGTGATTGATAAGCTAACATTTTTATTATCGTTACAAGGACCCATAAGAACCTGTCAGTCAGATGTCTCAAGTAATTGTCGATTTCCTCGCCCGAGGTCCTTCTTTAGCGATCTGCTCATTNATTATTAAAAAACTTCGGCATCTACAACTTGATCTGATTTTAATACATAAACTCATATCATTCTCATGTAACATGTTAAAGTTAGACAATATTCAAAAATTTATGCTTAAGTTTTGATATGTTTGTAATGCTGANCTNATTTCGGATATTTTATTTTCATCTCTATCAGTGCATTTGTGATTATCTTTGATACCACCCAATTTCGAAACCATTTGTTGTTTGCTGGAATAACATACCAAGGAGCCTCTCTTATACTGCAATTCGTAATCGCATCTGTATAGGCAGTCATATATTTTGCCCATTTTTTCCGCTTTTTATAATCTTCCTCATTGACTTTCCATCGTTTTTCTGGATCTGACAATCTATCGCGCAGTCTTTTCTTTTGCTCTTGTTTACTTATGTGCAGAAAGAGCTTTAGTATTTTTACCCTGTTTTCTGTAAGCATTTTTTCGAATTGTTTAATCTGATCGAATCTTTGGAAACAGATAGACTTAGGTACGAAATTCTGAACGCGCGCCTCTACAACGTCCTCATAATGAGAACGATTAAAGACCGCTACAAACCCTTTTCGGGGTACTACTTTATGGGCCCTCCATAAGAAATCATGTGCTAACTCTTCAGATGTGGGCACCTTGAACGATTCGACTCGACAGGAAGCTGGATTAAATGCAGTAATCACATGTCTTATTATTCCATCTTTACCTGACGTGTCCATTCCTTGGAGAACAATCAGAAGTGATTTTTCATTTTCANCGTAAAGTTTGTATTGTAGATCNGACATTATTGANCTAAGCTTTGGTAGTTCNCTATCTAGATCTTCTCGGCTTTTACCAAAAGTATTATCAGGATCAAANCTAGATAGATTCAAGCCCCTTTCAGGATGAATCAGCAACTGCCCGATCTCTTTCAATATTTATTTTGCAACGACCAACCTCATAATAAGAGTATCCCCTACATTGGATGTCACTCTGAGTGACTAAATGATCAAGGAAAGCTTTAAAGCTAAGAAATACCGAAAGGAAATAGGTTAAGTTATAAACAAAGACACTTGTGATTATTTTAATAAATAAAAAAATCGACTAATCATACTGATCTACCAATCAGTATTCAAACAATGAGTAACGGATAAAACTTCCTATATCCATACCATTAGCGAGCCCCATGACAAAAGTTACAATTCAAGCCTATCTATCCGGGAAAATTACAAAAAAAAGTACATTCTCACGAATTTCACAGACATGTTATGACTTTCCAGTGGGAGACCTGAGCCTTGCATGTCTAGTAACAACAGAATTGTTAGCGTAGTAGATGACGACATAGGTACTGCTATATTCTTTCGTGAGGCTTTGCGCCAAAATATTGATGGAATTTCTGTTTTCTGGTTCACTGATCCTGTCAAGGCATTTGAACACTTTACAGACAACAAACATAACTATGCTTTAATTATTTCTGATCTAAGAATGCCAGGTCTAAATGGATTAGAATTACTGAAAAAAGTAAAGACTTCGAATCCTAAAGTGAGAACGATATTGATGAGTGCTTATAATTTTGAGAAAGAGGAATTGTACCAGCAATATATGGAAGAAGGCGTGATAAACTCAACTATTGAAAAACCTGTCACAATGAATAGCCTATACCAAAGAGTAAGAGATCAATTAGATGTTAATTAAATAGGCATAAGTGTTTAAGTATCCATTCTATCATATAATTTCTATTTATGTTTCATATTCTTCCCTTAAACTTGAAAAAGGTTCTGGATCTGATTCTGATTCTCGGTCTAGCTATATAATCATGGATTAGATAGATAAAGAACAAACTTCCTATAACGATTTACTAGATGCGTTAAGACCGAGTCTAAAAGGTTATACTATTAATTAAATTGTGTTGAGTTTGAATCATTATATAATTTGTTGGAGATAACATGATAACGCAACCATTCATTAGGACTGGTGGGTCATTGGTTGTATGTGTCTTGTTCATTTCCACCAGTTCTTTTGATTGATTATGTCTGAGAGGATATAATATTGATTAAATAGATAATTTGACTAATCATACTGATCGACCAGTAAGTATTCCAACAATAAGTAAAGAGTATATAGTGACGTGTCGACTACAAGAATGCAGTTGGTAGTCACTACAAGTATCATTAGCAAAAAAACTTATTTGATGACGTTTATTGTTTGGGCCATAATAATTACCGATGTAATCTTTGGCACCTTTCTTGACGCTTTGGGAAAGCCTCTTAATTCTTCTTTTGGTATAATATTATTTATAGCAATGAGTATCACTGTATTTTTTGCAGCTCTGTATGCCCTTAGAGATTATATGGTTGCATTGCGCAAAGACCTTGAGCCTCCTTCGTTTTTTAATAGGCTGTACAAGGCAACACCTATTTTTCTTTATGCACTTTTAGTCATCTTTGGAGCTATCATTGTTCAAATGGTGTTATTTTCACATTATAGCACTTACCTGCTAATTCTAATTGTCTTAATAAGTGGAGTCGCCATCTTGTTCTTTGGTTTTCGCACTTACAAATTCTTGTCATGGTTCAAGTCGAGTGTCAACAGACGACACAATATCATGATATTGGCATTTGCTGTATCATCGATGCTCCTTTGCATCAGCATGATAGAAACTACTGCAATTAATACAAAGGTATTAGTCTTTTCAAGACCACCCTCCATAGATCCAGATTTCCACTCTAGCAATTCTATGGCAAGCAGACACTTATCTAAAATAGAAAATATCATTCATCTCTATGTGTTTCTTGTCCCTCAAGTTACTGCTATTGCTATCGCAGAAACAGTTGCTGTTGCATTTTTCCTTCGTTATTTTAAGGATCGGATAGGAAGAGCAATATTTTGGACAATTATAATTTTACCACCTTTCCTTTTTTTATTTGGGATATTTGCTCCTCAATTAATAAAGTCAACTGCAAGTGAGTTTGTATATATGGACCCCAGGTTCCTTATCTTTAGGGTAATAGGTACCGCAGGATGGGTTTTAGCTGATTTTGTAATAGCTTATGCATATATTTTAGTAGCAAAAAATCTTGGACGGCAAACTACCTCTTCTCGTAATAAGATCATTAACTATTTGATTATAGCAGCATTCTCAACCATTTTAGTTTCTCCAACGACCAATAACTGGATAACCAATAATTCTTATCCACCCTTTGGAGCAATCGCACGTGCCTTTCTTGTGCTTGCTTCTTTTCTCTTTAGCATGGGAATATACTCTGTCGCGCTGTCAGTGGCCCAAGATGCAGAATTGCGTCATTTGGCCAGAAAAGATGCAAAGGAGTATGCTCTGCTAGGTACTTTAGGTAAAGCAAAAGACAACGCAGAGATTATGCGAAAGATTGTAAAACATATCCACCAACACGCAGATGCTATGGAGAAAGAAACAGCAGTAGAATCTTCAATGTTAGATGATAACGAAGTTAGACAATATATGGACATGGCAATTAGGGAGGCTGGGGGAAAAAAGAATGATAGAACAGTCGGCGCCTAACTTTGAGCTTAGTGGCTAAATGGCTAATGCTTGACACAAAGAGGGATTTGATCATATTCCAAAAGAAGGGAAAAGGAGGAGACCAGGCAGCAAGAGACCTTACGTACCATTAGGTGGAAGAAGTGAAGGAGAATAAGAGCTTAGGTTTTAATATTTTTGTTATTTGATGCCATCAGATATCTTTACAAGGAATTCTATATTCAATTACAAGAAGAGCTCTATTATGATTTTATCTTTCTGACGCCAAAGGTTAATTCAATACCTCTCTTTTTA
>JGI24806J26614_1000734_pt1 | contig 10906 bp, 6 predicted proteins | sample Kansoi200umMDA_FD_26614 | JGI IMG/M metagenome (IMG submission 26614)
TTGGCGCGTTTTTCGGAACGGGCAGTGCTCAGGTTCATGAAGTTGATGCACGCCAGCAACAACACAAAGACACCAATGATGCCGAACATCCACACAAATTCTATGCGGCCACCGACGTTCCTGCCCTCCTTAAATTCGGAATAAAGATGCCATTTGCTCATGGGGTGGAGAAACACTTCCGGCTTGTATTTTCGGTCGTTATCCGTGCGCAGCCTGTTGTACTTGACGTTGATGATCTTTGCCGAAACCTGCTCGAAGTCGGCGTTATCGGCAAGTTGTGCCCACGTTTGGGTAAAGTTGCTGTCCCACGGGTCGTCCATGGTTTTGATCCATTCGTTTTCAATCAGGTAGAGTGACCAGGGCATGATGAAGCTCATCTCTCGGAAGTTAGAGCTATGGGGAAGGTCTTCGTATATGCCTGTGACCTTGACATCATTTTTATTATTGATGCGCATAGTCTGGCCCATCGGGTTGGCATCGCCAAAGAACGTCCTGGCTACTGACTCGGATAATATGATCGAGTATGGCTCTTTCAAGGCCAGGTCAGGATCGCCTTTCAAAAGATTGATCGAGAACATATCGATCACCTGGGGTTCCCAGTACATACCAGACTTGTTGAATTTCTTGTCTCCGATTGTCAGGATGCGTCCGAAGTTCCACGTTGACTGAATGACGTATTTAAAATCACTGCCGAAATTGTTGCGTATCTCCTCGGCCATTACATACGGGTTCGATATCTGCGATTGTTTTACACCGTTGTAAACATTATGCTGCCAGACTTGCGCCAGCCGATCGTAATTTTTATGGTAGCGGTTGTAGGTCAGTTCATCCCAGATCCAAAGGCCGATGAGCAGGGCAACGGCCATTCCCGTGGCGAGGCCTGCAATGTTGATGAAGGTGTACCCTTTGTTCTTGGCCAGGTTGCGAAAAGCGATTTTAAAATAGTTGCGAAGCATGCGCGTAGTTTTTGTTGGCAGACGAGAGGTATACTGGGTTAAGTTCGGAAGGTTTCGGGAGAAGGGACAAATTTTTGCGGCAAAGATTTACAGATTCCTAATTGCCCTGTCCTACAAGCTGATTATCTCCGATCCCTCCGTTGTGCGTAGACATTCCGTTACTCTACAAGCGAGGCTAATATTAATCTTTCGATCATTACCTTAAGCCGGGCCGTTGTCCGCCGACATCAACGACAGCTGCAGCAGCAGGACGATGATAGAGACAATCGCCATCAGGCTGATGATCAGGAATGCAATCCCTTTGCTTTTCAGATCCGGGTGGCGTTCGGGGATCAATTCGAATACCGTGAACAATGTTTTTGCCGAACGCCAGCAGAAAACGGCAAAAAGGCCTAAGCACACCAGAAGACCGGCAACTTTCGCCACATCGGAGCCCTGGGCAATGAAATGCCCGACCGTCATAGCAATAACACCCGATATCCCACCAGAGGCGAGTGCTGTTTTCGCTTTCCGGCCGATCAATATAACAGACATGATTCCACAGGAGATCAGGAATATACCATAGTAAAAGAGAAGCGCGGATGTAAACATTAAAGTGATTTTTTGATGACGTTTGCTCGTAATATAAAACAATAACTGGAACCGGGCTACACAGCTTCAGCCCTGCATTGCCTGTAGCCTGTAGCCTGCGGCTTGAAGCCTTTTTCAGACCGGGCTACATTAAGGCATCGGCAAGTTGGTAGACCCTCTCCTGTTTACTTCGGTACCGGAAAAAAGGCATTGTCGATCCATTCTCAGGTAGAAGTGATGCAACGTCTTTTAATTCGGGCGGTTCAGTCTTAACTTTATGGTAATGCTACAGACTGGCAAAAATATCCTCGTTGTCTGGCTTTTGCTGTGGGCGGCCCCGGCCCGGTCCCAGCCCGCGGTGGATAGCGTTCGGAGCCTGCTATCGGTCGATACACTTAAGCCGGAAAAAAGGATTGATGTGCTTAACAAACTTGCGGCATTGATGCGGCTTGCTTCACCGGAGCAGTCCCTTCAATTCGCCAACGACGCCCTGCAAACCTCCAAAACAATCGGCTATGAAAAAGGTGTTTGCGATGCATTGAATACGCTCGCCTTGTATTATTGGGTCAGGTCAGCGCCGGAAAAAGGACTCGAGCTTGGACTACAGGCACTGTCAAAAAGTACTGCTATAGGCCATCGCGAGGGCATGATGAATTCCAATCTCGTTCTCGGCGTATTGTATAAAGACCTTGACGAACTGGAAAAAGCGGAAGAATTTACGGATACCGGACTGGCGTTGGCAGAGGCGCTCAAGCATCGTGAGGGCATTTCTCGAGCCTACAACGCGCTCGGAAATTACGCCAGAATGCGAGGCGACGCGCAGGAGGCACTACGGCTCTATAACAAAGGTCTGAGTTACCTGGATGAAACGAATTACAATCATGGCGAGGATGTGATCATATCCCTGCTGCTGAACAATATCGCCCGCCACTACATTAATACGGACCAGGAGCGACCGCTGGCTAAGCAACACCTTGAAAAATCGCTGCTCATTGCCGTCGCATTCAAGAATAAGACAGGCGAGTTGCAAACCCGCACGCGCATGGGTGAATGGCATACTAACGCCGGTAATTATTGGGAGGCGGAATCACAATTTGATCTTTGTGAAAAGCTGGCCAGAACCCTAAGCTACCCCGGCGCACTGATGGAAGTGTATAAAGACAAAGCATTGCTGAAGGAAAAAGAGGGCAAAATCCACGAGGCTGAAGCGTACGAATTAAAATATCTCAGACTAAAAGACAGCCTCTTTACGGAAGAGAAGAGCAAACAAATCGCCCGCATGGTGGCACGATATGAAACGGCAAAAAAAGACCAGACGATCAGGTTGCTCCGCCAGGAAAAGGAAATTCAGCGAGTCTGGCAGGTCTTGTCGGTGACTGTTGTGGTATTGGTCGTGGGCGCCGCCATCTTCATCTATCGCCTCCAACGCGCACGCGCATTGAGAACCCGGCAGCTCCTCGAAACCGAAAAGGTGTTGAACCTCAAGCTGAAGGAAATGGACAAGCTGAAATCCGGTTTCTTTGCCAACATCTCGCATGAATTCCGAACGCCCCTCACCCTGATACTCGCCCCTATTGAAAATGAGCTTAAACGAAAAGTGTCCGCCGAGTCTAAAGAGAGTATGACGCTGATTCGGCGCAATGCAAACCGACTCCTTCAACTGGTCAACCAGCTCCTGGATCTCTCCAAACTCGAATCCGGAAAAATGGAATTGCGTGTGCAGCAAAATCAGTTAAAGCAATTACTGGCTTTACTTTCCGCGTCGTTCGAATCGCTGCTGGCCAATAAGAAAATCACGTTCGTCAAAAAAATCGATATTCCAGATCGTTTATATTGGTGCGATCAGGATAAAGTCGAGAAGATCATCACCAACCTGTTGAGCAATGCCTTTAAATTCACACCCGCCCATGGTGCAGTCACGTTGACCGCCGGGATCGTTGATCAAGGCTACCTTCAGATTACTGTTTCCGACACCGGAAACGGTATCGCGCGCGAGGACCAGGCGAGTATCTTCCTGCCCTTCTACCAGGTCAGGCAAGACCATCACGTGCAGCAGGGCACGGGCCTCGGCCTTCCATTGGTCAAAGAACTGACAAGGCTTCATCACGGCACGATTGAGGTATCCAGTGAACCCGGCAAAGGCGCGTCTTTTGTGGTTCGCCTCCCCATTGCAAAACACCTATTCCCCGAAGACCAGTTAATTGTTGACAGCAGTGACGGCGTCTGGAATGACATGATCCACGCAAACGCGCCTCAGCCAGATGACCGGGTCGTCCACGCCGGACATGAAACGTGGTTCGATAACAGGGACGCGATTCTGGTGGCCGATGATCACGCCGATCTGCGGCAGTTCATCTCCGGTACACTGCAACGCAGTGGCTACGCGGTATTGACGGCCTCCGATGGAAAAGAGGCAATGGACCTTGCGCTGAAATTTGTTCCCAGCCTCGTGCTCAGTGACCTGATGATGCCCCGGATGGATGGCCTTGAGCTCACGAAAAAGATGAAAGCGGATGAACGCACCAGTCACATCCCGGTGATCCTGCTGACGGCTAAAAATGAACAACAGTCCAGGCTTGACGGATGGGGCACGGGTGCGGACGACTACCTGATCAAACCCTTCTCTCCTGATGAGCTGCTGGCGCGCATCACCAACCTCATCGAGCAAAGAAAACGGTTATCCAAAAAATTCGGAGAACGTATGGCCGCACTGCCAGCACAAGCCAGCGTTCAATCCCTTGACGACCGGTTTCTTGCGCGTGCACGCGGCGTCGTGGAATCCAACCTGGAAGACTACACGTTTACGGTGGAACGCATGGCTGAAGAAATGAATCTGAGCCGTACACAGCTGTTGCGCAAACTAAAAGCGCTCACAGACCTTTCTCCTACGGATTTCATCAAGGATATCCGCCTGAAACGCGCGGCACACCTCATCCGTCATAAAGCGGATACGATTACGCAAATCGGCTATGCGGTGGGATTTAATGATCAGTCGTATTTCACCAAGTGTTTTAAAAAGCAATTTGGTGTTACGCCGTCTGAGTTTGCGGTGGAGAATAATCACTGATAATTCTTCCTCTCGTACGGCTGACGTGGGTTACGCGCAGCCCGGTTCTTAGCGGTACTTTGTGCCCTGGTGACTCTGTGGCAGAATAGGAATCCATCTTTGTCACGAAGTCACCAAGCCACCAGGTTGCACAAATTGTTAAGGTCTATTCGGTATGGGATACAGCTCTTTCCTCTATTTTTCGTTTTGACTTCTTGGTAAATGGGACCAGCATTGGTGCGGAACGTTTGTACTCTTCGTAACGCGCACCAAAATGACTGATCAGATCCCTTTCCTCAAATTGAATGGCAGTGAGCATATACAGGGTTGTCATGATCGCAAAGAACAAATGCGCGGCAGTCATTACTGGTGTTGCCCAGAATGCGATCATGAAACCCAGGTATAACGGATGACGAACGTATTTATAAAAGAAAGGCGTGCGAAATTGCAGGTGTTCGTACCGGCGGCCTAGAAAATACAACCAAACCTGCCGCAAACCGAACAAGTCGAAGTGATTGATCAGTAACGTGCTGACCAGCACAATTCCAAAACCCAACAGGCAAAGCAATTGTAAACCCAGCCGTGCCGGTTCAGATGATACTTCCCAGATCACTCCACCCATGGGCTGCCAATACCAGAACAGCAGGATGAGGCACAGGCTGGCGAGCAGCACATAGGTGCTTCGTTCAATGGGTTCGGGGATAAAACGCGTCCACCATTTTTTGAACGCTGGCCTCGCCATAATGCTGTGCTGAAGCGCAAAGACGGTGAGCAAAATGGCATTGACCACGAACGCATAGCCCAACGGAGATTGTGGCTCGCTGTCGATATGCTTGGGCACCACCAGCGCGCTGACGAATCCCACGGCATAACAGAATGTGACAAAAAAGATGAGATAGCAGACCAGCCCATACACGAGAAACAGGAATTTTTTCATAATCTTTATTTTTTAAAGGTTGATGTAAGGGCAAAATTCGGCTTTGGGTGCAAACGGCGCTGGTATTCGTGATGCTTTGCAAGGTAGTCTGGATTCAATGTAGCAGGCAGACAGGTTTGTGCTCGTAGAGGAGGTCGCTGTTATTGGGGAGAAGGTTGGAAGATTGGCGTCGAAGAATCTTTCATCATGGAAATCGATTGCTTCGGATAAAACTGCATGTACTTCTGCTTTCCGAAGTGAATGCAGCATATCCGTTAACCTGGAGCTAAAGCACTGGCTATTTATCTTACGTGCCTCATCGGGGTTCCGTGTTAAATTATTGAGAGACGTCGAGAAATGCTGCTTACGCGTTCATTGGTGTGCGCCGAAATGACCTTAGCGTGTTCGTACTGGTCTACTCCCGAACTTTAAATGGAATGGTATAGGACGCGTACTTCGCTGTTCCTTCCAGCTGGCAGACAACCACCATACGGCTAAATTCCGCTTCGCGTTTTCGCGGCGAGTCGATGTCACGTGTGTCAATCGCTAGCAACTCAGGAACATCAATCACGATCAGCTTCTGACCCTTGGCTACTTTATACAATTTTTTTGTAAACGGGTATTGCCCATTGCCAAAGTGAACTTCGATTGTTTGCAGTTTATGAGGAGTTTTGTTGACCCATGAAACACGAATGGGTTCATGATTCTTTAGCCCGTCCCGGATATCCAGTGTATCTTTTCCCTGCAGGAAGAATGCCGAAAATCCAGCACCACCTTGAGCCCTTGCATCCCTTTGAAAAAACACCAGCATGATGACCAGCAGGATTGACATGCTTCCACTAATCTGTTTCACGTTCTTACTTCTATACATACGGCAAATCAACGCAATTTCAAAAAAATGACCAAGCCAACTGTTTATACAAGGATGTAATTAATTAATTGGCTGCGTTTTCCAGAACTGGCAGGATCAATTCTTCAATTTCCTTTGGACTGATGATGCTCCTTCCTTTTTGGATGGTCGTGATATGGTTCAGCGCAACAATAACAGTTTCCAGATCGGGGATGACCCACAGGAATTGCCCCCCGTAGCCAGAAGCGAAAACGTACGGATGTTCTTTTCCATTTACCTTAAAAGCCCCGCGCCACCACTGGTAGCCATATCCCTCATTTTAAGCCGATAAAACTTTTACCTTAAACCAAAGCCCCGCAATGGATTACAATTTTGTTGGCGGTCGTTATATGTCACCGGAATCTCTCCCTTACGTTTTTAATTATCACTTTCCTTTCCATTTTTCCCTGTAGCATCCCTTCGGCATAACTTGATATTTCATAATTATCAAAGTTGAATGAAATGGAAGTGCTGTCAAGAATACTAAAATCAATTTCGTAAAGGCTCTTTATTTCAATCCCATCCTGTCCAATTGCATTATTGATGGTCTGAATCAAAAAAGAACTGTCCGCGGAGGTTTTGGTAATAAAGTAGTCAGAGAACTGCAACACCTTTCCTTTATCTATGTCGTAGTTGAAGGTGTAGTAGTCACACTTTCCATGGGGTGCAGATGCATGATAAATGCAAATCAAGAAGCAGTAGCTAAGTAGTTTTTGATCAACATACATAGAAACGGGTGTTACTGAGAAATCATTGTAACTCGGAGGAACATTCATTTCCGGATTCTCCTTTATCATTTCATCGACGCTTTCTTCGAATTTGGTCCTCACTTTATTAATGATACGCAAAAGTACCTTGTCAACATGCTTTAATCGATATTCTGTATGTCTTGGTAATACAATGTCCACGTTAATCAATTTCGTACTGTCGTAAGAGTGCAGTGTGTCAAGCGTTACTTTATCCGGTACTTGCAATTTAGGAACCCCTTGACCTTCAGTTGTGTAAACTATCTCAGCGCTATCCAAAACAGTTAAACTATCAGCGTTAGATGACAAGCGCTCTTTGTCCTTTGGCTTGCAATTCTGTAGTGAAAAAATCACCATAAGTAGGAGAATCTTTTTCATATAATTACCGCCAACTGTTTATAATAGTCTAATTGCGGTTTACGATCTTGAGCAGCATCCCCGGTTCATCAGTGGTAATAAAGTCGACTTGTTGATTGATATAAGATTCAGCCAGTGCCGGGTCATTAACGGTCCATACGTTGACCGTGAGCCCCATTCCCTTCGCCTCGGCAACCCAGTTTTCATTTTTCTGCAACACTTTATAGCTGTAATCAATCCCCCAAAGGCCATCGTTGGAAACCTGCTCCGGCGACTTATCACCGTTCAGGTACGCGATGTTGGCTTTTGGATCCAGTTTCTCCAGCGACAGGCAAGCATCGTAGTCGAACAGGATATAGTCTACTATTTTTGCAGCGTTGTTCGCCAGCACCATTTCGTAGGATTTGCGGGCTGTTACGATGGAACGCTCCTTGCTCACTTTCGATGGTTTTATGTCGAGCACAAGCCGCGTGCGTTCCTGCTTCGTAATGGTGGAAAGAAACTGCTGTAGCGTCGCGATGGATTCGCCATTCGGATATTTTTTTTCTAACAGATCACTATAAGTCGTAGTCTCGATGGGGAGATCATAGAAATGTGGATCATGATTGACAACCAGCACGCTATCAACGGTCATCCAGATATCGCATTCGCTGGCGAAACAACCCATTTTCACAGCCGCGTTCAGGGCACCCAGGGAGTTTTGTGGCAGGTTCGTGTTTTTCCATGCACCCCGGTGGGCGATGACCTTCGTTTTAACCGGTTTATTCTGCGTGTAGCCACTCAGATAGGGAAGTACCAGGATAGCCGTCAAAAGAAAAAAGTGTTTCATGATATTTAATAGCGTTCCAGATCTTGTTGTTGTGGATTCTAACGATCAAAAGTACGATATTACAATGGGGTATCGAAATATAATTGTGCGCTGTTGGACAGACCAGACCATTCAAGATTTAATCCTTTACAGGATCTTTTTTACATTTCCAGATTAAAATTATCCTGCAATCGCGCCGCCGCAAAGGAACAAATACACCACTATGATGGACCATTAGTGATTATACCCAATCCATTGCTGTCTATCCAAACGATGCCCATGTTTCTATAAGCAAGGACTGGTCAAGATTCTTACATCAAAAAAGATGGAAGGCTGCATGACAATGGGACAGCCAACGAATGAAACTTGGAGCAGCGCAGGAGTCTATCATAAAAAACTGTCATTAACCGACTCAAAAGCCTCAAATAAAACACAATATGAGGGCCGACCTTACATCCGGGGCAGTTTTTCTCCATACCCAACCGATTCTGCATTATCTTTAATGATGCATCCGACCCGTTCAACCGGACGAAACCATTGAGAACCCAACTGCTTTTACTGGCTGCATTTTTCTTCGCGCATCAGGCCCTTGCGCAGTTAACCAGTACTCCCCTGCCGGCCCCTAAAAGTATTTATACCATAAAAGGCGACTACTTTCGCACGCACAGGAACTACGTGTTCGCGATCAACAATTACAGCAAGGCCACCAGGCAGAATCCCAAAGATGTACCGGCTATGCTGGGAATGGCAGAAGCTTATCACCACCTCGGGCAGCATGCGCTGGCAGTCCAATGGTACCAAAAAGCTTTTGCGATGGATCCGAATGCCGGCACCACGCAAATGTTGAAATACATTGACCTCCTCAGCACCTTGCGCAATTCCACCGAGTTGAGAAAGTGGGTGACCACATACGTTAACAAAATAGCCAAAAGCGGAGAACTCTACGATTCGTCCGTATTCATGATTGATCACCTTCCGTCCCTGAATTCGAAGGGGTCTGACTCCGGCCCCCTACCCTGTGATGGCAAAATAATGTTCTCGTCTGACCGCGGTACTGCTGACTTCGGTTATTACAAGTCAACGCTGAATAACGATGGCACTACCGGAGAACCCGGTTCTTTTCACAGCGCCATCCATGCAGGAAAATACCAAGGCGGGATGGCTATAGCAGCAAATCGACAGACGATTTTTTTCACAGGTATGGAACAGGGATCAAAAGACACGGCGCCTTCCATGGAGATCTTTTTTAGCCCTATTCCAACGGCTTCCGGCGAGGCGGTTAAGGTTAGCAAGCTGACATTTAAAAACTTCGAACACGACATGGGCCATCCAGCGGTAAATAGCGATGGTACGGTGATCTATTTCACTGCACATAGCCCGAAACACACCCGCGGATTTGATTTGTACCGAAGCGAATACAACGGAAAAAAGTGGTCTGCTCCGGTTGCCCTGGCAACATCTGTGAATTCGCATGGGGACGAACTGTATCCCGTGTTATCCAACGACAGCACCTTATACTTCTCCTCGAACGGTCACGGTGGCCTCGGGGGCTTCGACATTTTTAAAATAAATCTCCGTCACAAACATCCCTTTCATGTCGAACATTTGCCTGCCCCTGTGAATTCTGTTGCCGATGATTTTGGTTTTGTCACTACCGCACCCGGCACGGAAGCTTATTTGTCGTCGAACCGGTCCGGGGGCATGGGCAGTAATGACATCTATAGAGTATATATTCTGCAGGTGAAGTCTCAAAAAGCTGCGGCGAAAACACAGCATCAGGAGCAACTTTTGATTTACACTTCTAAGGGCGATGAGATAACCCTTTCCGGCAGCAGCAAGGAGAATTTGAAATTTGATTTTCAACCAGGCCGAAAATATAACCTGGTTGTGGAGTACGATAATTTCCAAAAGGGAACAGCGCAGACCATCAGGAACGCCGCGACGTTAACCCGGCTTCATGTTTACACCTTCGACATCCAGAAATTTTCCGAAGCTGTGTATGACCAAAAGAATAAAAGTAAACCGGTACAGGATATCCATATCAACCCGGGCGACCTTGTAACGTTCCAGTTACTGCCCAATCTGGCGCAAGACCCCGATGCCGATGCCGGTAAAATAAAATTTCAATCGTCTGAAGTAATTGTTGGTGACCGGGAGTCTATTCTCTTCAGTTATGTCGCGGAGGGTGGACCGGGCATCCCCGAGCCGGATATGGCCCCCGTGGCTGACCTTGGTAAACTGGATACACTCAGCCATGTGGAAGCGCTGGCGACGAAAACGTTGCCTTCAGATAAAATTGTCTCGACCAACACGGTGTCTAACTTCACGGCTACAACGCCCAAGCCAGGCGTAGCCTCACAGCCTGTTAACACACAAGTTGCCGATGTGTCGAAGCCGGTCTCTACCGAAACGGTGGCGATGAAATCCACCAATGAAAAAAATGAAGCTGACAACAGTACATCCGCAGATGTAATGATAATGGGTGCCGGTCCCATAGCTACATTAACGCTGCAACCCTCAGATCAGCATGTGGCGGAAAAATCACAAACGGGTGAAACCGCAACAGTCGAGCCAGCCATGGTCTTAGCGACATCTACGGGACCCAAACCGAATCATCC